>JGI24022J15233_10003220_pt1 | contig 16050 bp, 11 predicted proteins | sample Ectturendosymbi2_FD_15233 | JGI IMG/M metagenome (IMG submission 15233)
TAGTTTATATTCAGTGCAATGACACATAAAATAAGGGGAGTGGATGTAGAAAAATGTGCATATTATGTCAACAAACTTCGCCAAAAGGTTGGTTTGGAAACATGAATATGACGTCAAATTGTGACGTCACAAACAGCGTACACCAAACACAAATGACCACCATATGCACTGAATGAACGCCCCCCCATGAAAATTTTCTGCGTACGCCACTGTTGGGAGCCCCTCGACCGCGGTTATTTCATTGGTCAAAGAGGTGCCTATTGCTGTTTGTTCATCTGAGGGTTGAAAGGAAACACCTTTGGCATTGTTTCTTGGGGGACACCTAGGTTTGTCATTAGAACATCAAGAAGTTTGTGATATGTTTCCCCAACAAAGCTAGTTTTGGACAACAAAATAATCGGTATTCTATTCTGTAATTTAGAGACAAAGCAGTGCAAGGTCCACTATACCATATCTTAATGTAAATTTGCCGAATGTCAAGCCCCTCCTGGGCAAATGTAAAGCCCCCTTTTGAAGATTTTCTGGCGACCATTCTGGCTCTCAGGTAATATTAGCAATACAGAAAAGTGCAATCAAGCTTCTTCACCAACCGTGCAAGTGTGGATCGTGACGTCTAAGCCAGCGCACGTTACGTTTCGGGTGTCGCGACAGTTGTTCAGACTTCTGCAAGAAATGATTGAGTTTCTTCGGCGTTTTGGCCTGAGGCTCCGCGATCATGAAGTGGACAATTTTGTCGGATCTGACAACTGTCGACTGCCTCGCGAACTTATTAAAGCGTACGACTATGATCAAAGACAAAGTCGGTTGTTCAACTGTGACAAAAGACGTTTTTGCTCTTCCGTCCGATTGCATTAATGAGTAGTTTGTTAACCGTGCTGCACAACCACTGCCAAGGCTGCAAAGTTTCTTCATTATGACGACTATTCGAGGTAACGCGAACAGCTGAACACCACTGGTGCTGTTTTGCCAGATGGTTTTAACCTCCAACATTTCCGATCTTGTCATCTGCAACCCGCATTAGGCGCCATCATATAGGCGACGCACGCCTGCAATTCTGACCGGCAGTGCGACATTCCCGCTAAATTTTCATTTTTTGATTGAGTACCGGTAGTTCTTTGTTAACAAGTATGAAAACGTTATTCTGAAGTGCAGTGAAACGTTTTCGGATAGAAGCGGAATGGAAGACTTAAAAATAGCAGCAAACCTTGAAGTAGTTCTAAGTTTACTGCAGAGAGAAGCATCATCTCCGCTATATGTGACTTTTGCCATAACGATGTAAAAAACATAAAAATAGAGTTTAGCGTGTTTGCAGCGCGTGTATTTCGCATTGTCCTGTACTACCTGGGAGGCAGAGCGTATCTTTATCGGATAATTATGAGTCACATGTAAAATTGGCATCAGTGTGAGAGACGCTTTGGGATATTTCAACCGATATTATTTTACCATTTTAAGCAGGTTTCAACGCTATATGTTTTGACGTCATGGATTTCGCGCGCCCGCAGAAATTTTCAACTCGGTGCCAATGGGCGCCATTGTTTCAATTTTGGAACATGCTGTTTGCAACTACGCAGCTTACTTAGAAAGACATCAGCGTTTGTTTTCTTAGAATAGATTGTTTCGTGACATAGTTTGCTTCACAAGACAGTCCTTTCAAATTTCCAGTGACGTAAGTATTTTGAGAATGACGTCACTATGTCATGAGTTTTTTTGAGTTTTTTATGTTCGAACTTTGACAAAGCACCAAAACTACAGCAGGAAATCAACAGCAATCTTGTAGTTCTTTTGTTGAAAGGTTCCCAGAAGGTAGGCTACTTACCAATTTTGTTACGTGCTCAATGGTCCACGATGCCTCCATGTGGTTTTTCTTTTGTTCGTTTCGTTTTTGGAACAGTGGGCGGAAGTGGGGTACCGTTTTCCGATAGGCGAGCTCGGCTGTAAAATATTCAGCTGGAAGTTCTGTCCATAACAAGATTGGAACAATTCAGTAACGGAATGATGGAGTTTAGCTGTACCAATTAGACAGCAAAAGGCATTGAACTTAATAATTGTTTGTTTCTTATCTCAGCACAGAATCAGACACTATATAAGATCTTAAAGAGTATATATTTCGCCTACAAAGTAGGCATCATCAGCTCTTATTCAAATAGAATAAGAAAACAATATATGACCTAATTATATATTCCACTTGTATTCAAATAGAATAAAAAATTCAAATGCAATCAAAAAATTCAAATACAATCAAAAAATTCAAATAGATTTAAAAAAATGTATTCAATAATTCAAAATATGTATGACCTAATTGTTTGTTAGGTCATATATTTTTTGAGCTAAACGTCATAATCTACTGTCATGTCATACAAGTGGAATGTGTACAGCAGTTTTTCAAGTATAGATTGCTATTTGTGGAGCACAGTGGTGCACTGGTGTCACGCCTAGTGATTTTTCACTAGATCTAGTGATTTTTAGGCTTATCTAGTGATCTAGTGATTTTTCATTGCAATCTAGTGATTTTTTTCAAAGTATGTGCTTCAAGAAAACGGTTATTTTTTTCTAACTTTTCAAGTTTTCACCCGTTTTTTAAAGATTTTCAGCCTTTTTTAATCCGTAAACAAATGGTTATGTATATTATTGATTGAAGATTTGCACCAACAGAACGAACAACTCTTCCTAATTTGAGTTTCCGTGCTGTTTAGTGTTAATTGCTGAAATATTGGCCACGGCAGTATTATCATTTCTTAGCGGTAACACTGCAGTGGAAATAGTTAATTACTTGTTAGATTGATTGTTCTAAATATACACTTCTGAGTGGTGTCATTTTCTGCTCTTGAGAAAAGCTTGAAGATTTTATTGTTAGTATGAGATTTTCCAGGCTTCAACATGATCAATTTTTGCAAACTTGCAAATGGTGTAAAGATTTTTAAGCAATAAAAATAAATCAATACATTATTTCAAGCAAATCTGCGAATTCCAACACACAAATTTTAATTCTAGTGATTTTTTTCAGATCTAGTGACTTTTTTGTGAATCTAGTGATTTTTGCCAAGAAGCCTGTGGCAGCACTGCAGTGGTGCCACTCCTAGTGCTTTTCCACTAGATCTAGTATTTATTCATTTCATATATTGTTCTAGTGTTTGTTATGGCTATCTAGTGTTTTTTATGAGTGAATTGAATGTAATTAAATGCACAATTTTGAGTATTCGTAACTATAATTGAGACATTTTGATTTAGTGCAACTGTAATTTGCTACAAATTCTACCTATTTAATCTTAAATCACACAAGACAATACAATATATTTTGAGTTAAACCGCTGTGAAATCACTTGGTCGTGTTAGAAGTTTCAGTGACCTGTACAAACAAACACAAGCCTTGCTGCTATCTCCGTTTTCTGTGTCTCTGGTTTACAATGAGCTGCGCAATGTCTATGGTTGGCATTGCAACGCATTTTCTGGGCATTTTCACTGTGTAAGTTTGCTTTTCTAATCTAGTGTTTTTTTGTGAATCTAGTGTTTTTTATCATGAAATCTAGTACTTTTCCGTAACAACGGAGTGGCAACACTGGTGGAGCATAAGCAGGCGGGTGGTACGTGTCTAGTCCACCAATAGGCTGCAAGTGCAAGATATCATGGCTTGTCCTAGCACTGTCATTATAGTTTAGCGAGGTAATCTTGAAAAGCTCAGAGCATGTATGTGTATGAAGTTATTGGCATGCCAGATCTGCATTTGTTCTAGCTACAACACAAGTGTCAGGTGTAAACGGTAGAAGGCGGTATAGTTTGGCTTATATAGCTATTAGCTATGGCAATGTTTGTAATTAAGCGATGACAAGTATAAAGACCATGCAGACTCTTGTTGCTGCCGAAAATAAAAAGTGACTCCGTATCCCCTTATAATGCCCGCGCCGGTCACTGTAGTGGCCGGCAAACCTTTGATCAGCCATAACTCCTGAACGGATCGGGATAGAGAGCCAGTGAAAACATCCCTGGATCCACGAGACAGCAAGGAATTGAATGATAATGACAAAAACACACCTCTACATTTGAAAATTTTGAGAAAAATTCACATTTGCCATGCTACATTTTTGGCAACATTTCGAGAAAATCCACAAACACGTTCCCCGCATCCCGTTTAGCCTTTCTGATGTCAAGCGAAATTTCTGACTTGCAAAATACCTGACTTCACGCCATGTGCGCATGCACAGAGTAATATTCTATATGTCAAATACACTGAGAAAACCGATGATTAGGGCTTAGGGTTTGGTGTTTAGGTAAGTGTGTAGGGTAAGGATTTGGATTGGGTTAGAAAATGAAATATGATTGAAGTCTAAGACGAAGTCCAATGTTTTTTAGTGGTTGTATCATGGTTATAGTGATCCCTGTAACCTACTGTGACTTGTTGTGGGCATCTGACATCTAACCAAAAAGTTTATTTTACTCAACACACATCAAAAAAGTAATCGCCAAACTTTATTCCTTTACTCTGAGAAGCAAAATGACTGACAAACAATAATAGGTCAGAAATTTCGCTTGACACCGATCCAGTTTTTGCGCTTCGCCGACCGCCGGCATAGTCAAAAACAGGATATTTTCAAAAAGAATCGGATCGGGCCATTTTGAGAGGAAAACGTAGGGGGTGAAAAAGTGTAGGTCAGGAAAATTGACTTTTAGATCATGTTTTGTGGTCCACAGAAAAAAATACAGGGTTAGTAACTTGCTTAGTGACTTAAAATGTCCTAGGAACTATTCTGAAGCTTTGGAGACCTTGATTAGCCTGCTAGTCCAAGGGGTTGGGGAATTATGGCCAAAAATAGACCCTGCAAACGGTTCAGCCCCTAGTGTATATTTTTATATTTTCCCAAATAAAATTTTCCTGTCAATATCTTGGCTTCAAATTTGGTGGGATGTTGTAAAACAAAACACGTAAATACACCTTTTCTGCAAGTTTGGTGCGGTTGTTCGGTGCTGGCTGGCAGAAAAGTGGCTTGAACTTCAAAATACCCCCGAAATCTGTGGTTTTTGCCCCATTGGACCCTTACCAAAAGAAGTATCAACTTTTTTATCATCACTGCAAACGTAAGGTCTTCACAGATACTTTTTATGTGGAAAGTTTGCTTCCAACGAGTTTGGTTTGAGCTGTAGCTGTTTGAATGGACGCAACTGGTTTTCTTATCCTACGCGAAAACGATTTTCCCCCGAAAATGACGTCACAGGTTATCTCAAAATGTACAGTGCTGTCTTACAGATCCAATGATACCCTCAGTGACTCTCTAGCTCAGGGGTTCTTAAACTTTTTGCGACGTGCCTCCCTTGGACGATGCTAACAAAATTCGCGCCCCACCCTGTTACAATATCAACAAACAATGAACATAACAACAATTTATTTGCAATTAGCTTTCATCAATGGGAAGGATGTAGCTGCTTTTTGGAAACCAAAAGTTTAATTCTAGGCTTTGCAGCAGATAATGCACATCTCAGATCGGATTCACAGTCAAGTTTGTTCCGAGATTTTGTCTTTATGTTCACGAGTGCAGAAAACCTGTTGTTTGGTATAACCAAACTTCCCACTCTCTTATATATGTGCACATATTTAGCCCAAAAGTCAGTTAATGGAATTGCTTCGAAACCGTCTTTTGCAGAGGAGTTACACTTCATTTCCAAGAATTCCTCTTACAAATCGTTGGGAAGAATGTCCTCGTTAAGACGAAAAGGTTTCCTGTAGTCATCTTCCATTCTGGAAGTTCAGTGTCACCTAAGTCTGGGAAATAGCGTTCGAATTCCTGTTTCAAAAATCGAAGGTGGGCCTCAACATCGTTCTTAAGCTCGTCCTCCAGTCTAATCTGTTCTTTGTCAAGGGTCAGTATCAAGATGGGGAAATGAAGCTGTATTTCATTTTTGAACGCGACGATGCCACAAACCCAGCTTCGCCACGAAAGCTTCGATGTTATCATAGCTATTGATCCGGTTAGTACTTGCCCTGCAAGTGCAAATTTAAATTATTAAGCGCTTGGAAAATATCCACGAGGTAGGCCAACTGCAGCTGAAACCCCTCTGATGTGAACGACCGAAGGAGATCCTGTTTCCCATGAGCTTCCAGAAATAGCTTCAGTTCATCTCTCATTTCAAACACGCGGGCTAACATGCTACTTTTTGATAACCACCGAACAGATGTATGAAACAGCAGAGTCTCATGGTTGGAATCCATGTCCTTGCAAAGCACGTCAAACAATCTCGTGTTTACAGCACTTGTTTTGACAGCCCGGATGATTATTGCAAGGTTATCTTTCATTGCAGCAGGTAGAGTCCTGGAGGCCAGAGCCTCACGTTGGATAACACAGTGAGATCCAATGGAATTGGGACTTTTTTCTTTTATCCTGGAAATAAATCCACTTCGAGATCCAATCATTGCCGGGGCACCGTCAGTGCAGACACCTACAAGTTTCTCCCATTTCATTCCACTGTTGTCAAAAAATGTGGCGACAATTTGGAATACATCTTCTGCTTTACCAGTCGTTTGTAGAGGTCTGCAAAACAACATTTCCTCACCAATTGAAGGTGGTCCAACAAGGCGAACATAAGCCAACGACTGAAACAATTGGGCAGCATCAGTTGTTTCATCGTACTGAATAGCAAAAAAAGCTGACGCGTGTACCTTTTCAAGAACTTGACACTCAATATCCTTTGCGAGCTCACCGATCCGTGTTTTCATGGAAGAATCAGACAAAGAAATCTTCGCAAGCTTTTTGCTGCTCCCCTCCCCCAACACTAGGCTGGCTGCTTTTAACATGCACGGTTTTATCAATGTTTCACCAATGGTGTGCGTTTCTTCTCTTTAGCTATCATGTAAGCGATTTCAAAAGACGTTACAACTACTTCTACAGATGACGATTGGTAAAAGCACTCACTACTTGCAATCTTCATTTTTCAAAGAGTCTTTCTTGCTTTGAAAAAAAGCTATCTTGATGGCCACCGTGTTTTGTTTGAAGATGACGATGCAAGCGACTTGGTCTCAAAGCGTCGTTGCTCAGATTTTCAAAATATATCACACATTGTGGTACAACTTGACCATCCACTGTAGTATCAATAAAGCCATACTTCCGATAATCTTTGTCATACTTTCGCTTTTTTCCACTCATTTTGTTTCAATGCAGTTGGAGTAATTACTAGAAATACCTGATGATCTATGCTATAAATTGATACTGAAAACAATGCTAGAATTTTACCAAAACGCAAATGCAAATGCTACTCCAAAGATACCGATAGTTGAAACTGAAAATTAGCACTGAACTACCTTCACTTCACTTAAGCTTTTTTGGCTGACGTTTGACTTTAGCCAGCACGACTAGTTTTTTCATTGCATTGGACTAACTATTACTGTACACCAGTTTACGCAGTGGCGCTGGCAACTGCTAATAGTTTAACACAATGTGAAATATTACTAACAGCATTTTGCTTACCAAGCACTTCTCACTCTGTAGCCTGTTGGCTTAGTTGCGTCCAGGGTTGCCAGGTAGACATAAGCAAAAAAAGGCCAGATCAACCCTTTAAAAAAGCCAAATAGCACCAACAAAAGCCAAATGCAAAATAAATACACAACGACACTTTTAAAACACCCAAACGCGCTTTTAAAAGACAATATATAAATATTTTTTACATAAAAAGAATAAAGCTCACTCCATTAATTAACTTCTCGAAATTGTTGGTCATTCTGAAAAGTAATCTGAAACTGCAAACCTAATAGTATGAAATAACAAAACAAAAAATTATGAATTCTCGTGCAGAGTTTCCAATAAAAATTTATCATGCTGTGTCCAGAAACAGTGTCTAGAAATTTGCCAGTGCCCAGAATTTTTCCAAAATTATCTTTAAATCTGCGAAGCCAAAAGAACGTCAAAGTCTATAGTTATCAAGCCAGTGTAGCTGTAACTGAAAGCGATGCCAATGTTGACGTTTCACAACCACCAACAACGTTTAAATCGTTTGTCACTGATGAGTATTGAGGGCGAACTACTATGGAAACAAAATTTGGACAAGCTGATACATGAATTTGCTTGCAAACAGGCACGCAAAGTACTATTAGCTACAATTTGAGTATCTAACATGGTGGGAAAAACAGACCTCTTTCGCATTCCTGAGTTTATGATAGGACAAACGTTTTCATTTTCGTATTGCATATCAACCCTTTCATGTGATGTTGCAGAGTGTGTTATTTTGCGTGATGAACACGAGTATTATGGGGACACCTCGCGACATTGGTTTTTAATGAAAAGATGGGGGGTTTTCCAAAAATTGTGCCTCAGGGCCCATGAAAGTCTTATCTGGCACTGCGGGGCGGGCGTTAAAGGGACAGTCTAGCGAGGTAATCTTGAAAAACTCAGAGCATGTATGTGTATGAAGTTATTGGCATGCCAGATCTGCATTTATTCTAGCTTCAACACAAGTGTCAGGTGTAAACGGTACAAGACGGTATATTTTGGCTTATATAGCTATTAGCTAATATGGTTATCAATAATTGACATCGCAAGCTTACTCTGTCATTTTAAGCTACCATTAAATAGCTTGGTGTTTTTTGTTTTTTTTTTAAAGCAATGAATTACCGCTGTAGAGCCTAAACCTTTGATGACCCTGCTTTTGGTTTCTCAGAAACAAAACAATGATTATTTCAACACAAAATGATTTGCAATTGTTTAAAAGAAAATCTCCATTCAAATTTAAATCCCAAGTTCTGTCCAAAAGAGTGAAAAGTTCATTGTTTCAATATATTTTCACTCACCAAGTACAATTATGTGTTTGCGAAGGGTTTCAGGGAAAATGCAAATACTGTAAATGCTGCTACTGTTGCGTAGTTATCAGTGGAAGTGTTTACACGTCAATAACCAGAATGATGACTTGCTGGCCGTGTTGCGCTGTGGTGGTAGCGATGTCTCTCGGTATGGTTTGCTCGCAAGGTAAGAATTGTTTCTTGGAAACATACGATCAACAGTATATTGTGTTGCAAGGTGCTATTCTCAGGCAACAAACCTACATCAGAGGAAAATATAAATCCTGACAAATCATGTGTTTTTGGTGAATGCGAAATATTAGACAAAGAAGCGCGGTTATAAATCTTGTTTGGAGTTAACAGTAATTCGGTAAATGTTTCTTTATATCTCAGATGGAAACTTTTTGAAAGTTTATATGCTATAAATGTTTTGAGTTACGAAAACATTTGCAATCTTATCCAAGATCGCGCCGCCTCAATTAAAACATCGCAAATCATCCAAAAACAAGTTAGCTCTGCATTTTCAAGAAGAAAACAAGAAAAAAACAATTTTGAAAGTACACTGCCATACTTAGATACAGTAAGATTTATAGATTTTCGAAATTTGCTGCGGAAAAGGGAAATGAAACTTGACTTAAAGGTCTTTAAGATAAAATTTTATCAAAAAGTAATGTATATAAGATATAGATCAAGGGGTTTGGCTGCGCAAGTCCAAGATTTTGAGAGGGGCCTTTTAATCCAACGTTTAAACTTCTTAGAAAGTAGTGTGTGGCTGATGCAGGTTTCTGATTGTGCTTTGATGGTAAAATAGCCTGCTTCTACTTGCCATGCTGTTATTCCCTTTACTTATGTTGTCGAATGTTTTTCCTTAGTTTTTCTTGTAAACGAAAAGGACGCTGTACAAGCCATTGCGGCAAACTGTAAATATTGCGCAGAAGCTTTCGTATGACTACGACTAATATCCTGCTTATTTTCATAAGACTGTTTGACTTCTTTTGTGTTTTGCGGCTACACACATATATTATAAAACATAAATATAAAATGTAATACATTTGTTATTAGGTGATTTTGACCTGAACTTGAACAGAGAAAAAATTCCTATTCCAACCGATTATGAGGTGAGCGAAAGGTCTCGGTTTGGGCCAAAATTGCGTTTGTAGTTCAACACTTAATATCTGTACGAGCGTCGAAGTTTTGTTGTAATTTCACAGAGATTTAAAGGCAACCTCATACAGTATCGGAAAGGCGATGTAATAATCGGCGGATTTATCCGGGTGCACACGAGAGGGGCAGGGGATACGTGCTCGAAGATTCGCGATGATGGTGTGCAGGCTGTGGAAACAATCAACATGATTGTTGACCAGGTGAGTTTGTGGCAAACACTGACAACGTGGAGAAATCTACGTTGTACGGTACTAGTTTTCTCGATACTGGTGTGGAGTTACAGCGCGGTGACGGCAAAAATAACAAAAACCTTGTGGCAAGCAGTGGAGCATGTCCGAAGTTCAGTTAGAAGCAGGCTGTTCAAAATCAAGTGAACATTTCCCAAAAGCAAAAACAAAGAAATGCTGCAATTACAAACACGTCCCTGTAGTAAGTGGGAAGAAGATCTAGAGAAAAATTTGCTTGACACCCAAAAGGTGAATTATGGGATATAGACTGAAACAATTATTTCGAATTAGAGCGAACTAAATGAGCAAACTTATACAAGTTCACACTGGAAGCAACAAGTGTTATAATTAGAAGCCTTGGACTTACTGTTTTGTCAAGACAAAACAAACTATCAACGCAGCTTAAGAAGCAGTGTTGGGCAAAAACAGAACTAATGTAAACAAATGATTTTAAATATGCAAATACAAATGGTCTTATATCTGCGTTTTAGCATACAACGAGACAAACCATGCAAAGCAACCTAATGTGACAAAAATAATGATTAACTTGCTAGGAACGAGTACACACCGCCTTGGGGTGACAAAAGGGCCGTCCCTCCCAACTTTCTAGCATGTCTTGTTTTTGTGCTTCTAGAGGCGATGTCCCAAACCAAATACGCTTAAAGTCAAAATATTTGACCATTCCCAAGATTTTGGGCTGGCTACGCTGCTAGTACACACTGACAATGTAAAGAAGATGCGCCTCTGCAAAGAGATCCGCTGAAAAAAACAATTGTTCGCAGTACTGCGCGTCATGAAAGGAGCCATTTCGTTTTAGTTTACTGTATAACAACTTGGTCTTGTCTGCATAGAATTCTTATCAGGTATATCGCATCTTATATACGCCTGTTTTTGTTTACTCCGTTTTTTACTGTTTTTGTAGATACATGTTCGCTTTTGCTTTTTAACTCTTACGATGGACTGAGAACACACCAAATCGTGTGCCTCTATGTCTTTGGAGCCACGCAGGCAACTTCTGTTTAAACTTGGCTCATTTGTGATATCGATCAAGCAGTCCCATTCAGCTTGATGGATCTTAGTAAATTCCTCGATAATTTGAAAATGTCAAACCCGAAAAAAATTCATTTGGCAGCACTCTGATTAGACTAACCGTGCTATTCAGACTAAAGATAAAATGATCGCACTTATCACAGACTGACACTGGTGAACCTTAATGAAAACTACTAGGAGATGGTCTGCAACAATAAAACTTGCTGAAAAGGCTTTGCAACTCAGAATAGGTTTTTACTGATATCCTTATGCCATAAAACCATTGTTTAAAAAGACTGAAAAAACTGTCTTATGGCTTAATCCAGGGTCTCCAAACTTTCTTTTCTTGTCAGAGAGCTACAAAAGCTATTACACAACAATTCGAGGGCCGGATATCATACGTAATGTGACTGTTTCGGGATGTGTTACATTCTACCAAATCAGCAAATGTTTCGTAAATGTACAGTATTATTTTTCATTATTGACAAAATTTCCTCGCGGGCCGGATGGAATGGCTTCGCGGGCCGGATTTGGCCCGCGGGCCGTGGTTTTGAGACCCTGTTATAAACTAAAGATGCAGCTAGTTTTCGCTGAGAAACACAAGGGAAACACAAGGAACATTTACAGTGGAGAAACACGGAACTTCATGAGGAAAACAGATGAGGTCTTCCAACAAACGTTAATTGTTGATCGTGAAACCCCTCAGTTTTCTTTTATCCGTTTGTCAGGGCATTACATGTCATCGCTAATTGCCATAAGAGGGCATAGGGGCGAGCCAGATAATAGACTGTCAAACGAGATAAACGACCTCAACAAAAAAATAGAATGAGAAAATTTCAACCCACCAAAAAGCGTTAACACATTTCCTTTGGAGAAGGTGACAACCGATGTATATTGTTGTTTGCTGGCCGCACCGGCGGCATTTATACAAAATCTCTGCTACAGCTTGAAAAACGAAAGAAAAGCACCTTTCTTCCAAGTGATCTTGGTGCAGAAACGTTTTTCAAAATGCAGTAAATATTACCTACAAGAGCTCCTGAGAATCAATTGTGGGGCTCAGTCTATTTTAGATTTTGTTGTCTCCTTATTTTGCTTTGTTGTTTATTTTGTGTCGCAGCAGGTCGACTGATTTTATTTTATTTGTATTTTTGTTACGTCCTTCAGTCTGAAAGTAAATGCGGGAATTGTATTTTGAAGGATTTTGTTTCATCATTTCTTAGCTCGGAAGTTTTAATTAGCGAAAAGTTTCTTGATTACTTTGTTTTGATTTACAGCATTCTAAATATTTTATCGTGATTTGATGAACTTTTACTGATTCGCTTCTTTCAATGATTTAGCTGCCTCACAACTGTCTAACAAACATTGCAGTAAACTTTATATTCATTTCATGGTAAGCATTTTCTTGGCTGGTCTTACATTGACTCGTCAGCTTGTAAGAAACCCTCTTCACGATGAACTTTCCGCACCTCAAGCTGGGATAATCCGCCCTAGGTTTCCCTATAACTTGCAGTAGAGATAAATTCGCCTACGTTTTGATGTGTTTGATGAAAACCTGATCAGCTGCGAACAAGCACGAGAATGATTGCCAAGAGCAAGTTTGCAAAGAATTCACTATGCGACGACACAAATCAAAGATTTGACTCAAATTGGACTCGAGTTGGATTTTCAAGTGGTTCAAAATGCTTTGAGTTTTACATAAATAAATTAATAACTTAAAGCGAAACGAATTGCAGAGCACTCGACGATCACAATGAATTGTTATCACTTAATCTATAAAATAATAATACTTATTTTGCGACTTGCATACGCATGGACAAGGCCGTATAACCAGGGGCGTGATATGTAATGACCCGTGGCGATAAAAGACTAGTATGGGGTTTAACTTTACGCGGAAAACGACTCAAAACTCGCTTCTGTTGAATCGATTCCACGCAGCAAGCGAACAGGAATTTACTGTAACTTGCAAATCGTCCCTTCGTTCCGCACTCTGAAAGCAAAGTCGAGATGATACAGGACAGCTTGGAGCATAGCTATGCAAAAATTGGATGCATGAAGATGGCATCTCTTCATATTGGCCCAAGCAATCTAACCTTAAGGCGCACGTGCAGCGTCAACCAGCATAAAAACTTAGATTAATCAAGAAAGAATTTTGAGGTGTACACGTTAACCAAATATAGTGCGCTCCGAAACCGATTTTACCAAATATTAATGAGGCAAATGCAAGAACTTTTTTAAACTCTCGCACACGTGACTTTAGTGAAGGGCGGCATACTGAGTACGTTCTGAGCAGTTTCAGGCTTTTTTTATTCTAGCATGCAGATTATATTAAAAGTATGTTGGAGGGGTAGATCCCACACGATCCGCGAATGGCGAAGTAAGCCTCCACAGATGGAAGACCTTTGCCCCCGCAAAAATTGCATACAAGGTAGAACCTTGATGCGCCCAGCGTCACCTGGGAGCGTTATTTTCCTTACTCATTAGTTTACGGCACGACGATTGGTAGCGAAAATGTAAGTTATATACATGTTCATGTTATTTTTATTTGTGGTGACTTACGCGAACGCTCCTCTCCTGACTTCGTTTCATAGACCGTAGCGGCGTAGTTTGTTGGTGATTGTGTACGCATTACGTGTGTTCGTTTACGTTTGACGCTTTACTTTGTCGTCGATGCATCAGAACTTGATTTGTCTTGCCAAAAAGTATACTTAAAATAAGTCTTGCAATGAATTTCTGCTGATTTGTCGCGATAAAATTTGACGGATGGTGGAGGCATCAGCAGTCTTGCTTGCCCAAGCTTCCTGTTGCTGCGAGACCTGCACACAGGATTCACGAAGGTTTACGAAAATTCGGAAAGTGCGCTTTTAATGGTTAAAAGGCACGCAAGCCGTTTGGCCACAGTCTGATGCAACAACTTTTGACCAATCCGGTTGCTTGTAACTCTGCAGAAACTACTGATGCACCCCGTGAATACTCTTATGCTGACGACTTGATGCAGGGTTGCTTGGTTGAAAGTGACGCAAAACAACTCGTTTGAGACAAAAAACTTTTGTTTTATGACTCTCAGGTCAACAACAACATGTCTGTTTTACCCGGCATATCCCTGGGAACGTTGATGATTGACACTTGTGACATCGACACGCACGCTTTACAGCGGGTAAGTTGCTTTTGATTGATGAGCACCCGTACGCCGTTGTCCAGATGTAGGGTGCTCTTTTTTTCACAGGACAGTTTTAGTCAGGGCTATAACAGGGCTATGGAAATTAAATTCATTTAGTTAATAAACGTTCAACTATATAAATATATTTAAAGAACTGACCCATTTACATCGCAAATATCTTCCTTGACTGCATTATGACAAGTTGCTTTTCTTCAATTCAGCACGCATCAAATATTGATATACTGTATGTGTGCCGCACTTTTCAGAATTCAACATTTGATTGACATTATCGCCCTAGTAGTCAATCAGGCTCTTGTTGCATTGCACTAAATTCAAGCTCTGGCTGCAAGCAGCGATCACAAAAATTCAATGATTGCAACTTCGCAGCATTTAAAAGTAACACAATATTATCTTTTCAGGCTGTACAAACTTTCCTGCCTTTGTTCTGGGGAAAAAATGACCCCAGCAAAAGCGCTCCCATTCTTGCTGGTGTTGTTGGTGCTGCGTCCAGTGCCGTTTCGATCCAAACTACAAGTCTACTGCAAATCTTCAAGATTCCGCAGGTGAGACCGGGACATATAGTTTTTTGCTTACTGAAAGAGTCGAGCAAACGAGTTAGCTAACCTAGTATAAATGATGAAAACCGTCTAATTGTTTGTTTCGCAAAGTCGATTATGCGCAGTTTTAGTGAAATGCATTCCTGGTTAACCGCACTATTAGCTCTCTTGTGAGTAAAGGTTTGTTTTGATTGCTAACATCGACGCTTGAATACAACCAAAGTAATATTTAAGCGATATTGCCTAAATAAGTCAACTTTCAGGTTGTATTGGTCTTGTGTTTTGCAGCAGCTTAACTGATTTGGTTATGTTTATCTTCAGATTTTAATTTCGCAATCGACTGTTAACAATGAAAGCAGACTGTATAGCTTATTTCAGTTTAAGTTACACGCTATCCAACTTAGGGAAACTTTTGCATTTTTTCTGATATGAGAGACTACTGCTCACACACAGAATAAGCTGAGATTGTAATCGACTTAAAAAGCCAAAGTCGTTTGAAAATAAGGCTTCCGTTGATAAAACAGTCAGCACACGGTCGAAGCACGTAGTAGTTGGAAGTTGGCCTTGAAAATCTTTTGCAACGTGAGTGATCACAGCCATAGAAAGTGCAGCAGGTCTTGGTACAAATCGAAATTAGCAATGGCGACGATGACTGCGACTTTTACTTTCTTGATACTAGCCAGCAAACGCTGCGCGTCGACCATGCACTTTTCTGCGCACACTTGCCCGAATGTTGAAGGGCCGGAAGTCAGTGGTGTGCAGAAGTTGGGGTGCACGCTCACTCCCAAAAGTTTTGATTTGTCGAAAATTCGGGCATAGAATTTTTGACATTTTTTAACAATATTTAATGAAATTATACTTTTTTTATTCAGTGTATAAGCGAAAGTTTATTATGTCATAGAAAACACGTTAAAAATCAACAACTGCTTTCTAGTAACTTCGTGTTTTAGTTTGTGAGTGTTGATGATTAACTGACTCACTTGAAAGTTTGCGCAAAAATGATATAATTAGGACATTTCATTTATGTGCGTTATTACTTTTACGCTGTAGGAAATAGATTGTGTTGTGGGGCACCTGCTTCACATTAGTAGAGTCTATGCCAGGCAAGTACAGAAAAGCTTTGTTTTTAATATTAACTACAGTCAGTGGCGTAGCAAGGGG
>JGI24022J15233_10003227_pt1 | contig 16039 bp, 10 predicted proteins | sample Ectturendosymbi2_FD_15233 | JGI IMG/M metagenome (IMG submission 15233)
GGGTATGTTGGCTAAACCAGGAGGAAGTAACGGCAAGGGTTTTGCCGTCGCCGTTGTCGCAGGGGCGGAATCGGCGGTAGCGACAGGTGCTGCCACGCTTGCAGGAGCGGGAAATGCACGAGGGCCTTTGAAATGGGGGTTGATGTGAATCTTCGCAGGCTTCTTCGCGCCTGCAACAAGAAAAACGAATACAAAGGCTGAACTCAACCGACCGCGACAGCCTCCCACACGTCGTGACGCAGATTGACTAACTTGTTTGGTCGACTGGTGGTGACAGAGAGTCGCGCCTAGGCGAAAGCGATTTTGAAACTCGTCTGCTTCTTTTTCGTGATGAGGAACCCTTCGAACGACGCCTGCAGTACAGAACGGACTGGCAAAACGCATCAAAAAATCAACGATTCGACCAACGTTTTGGGTCTTTAAATAAATAGACCGATTTTTGTCGGCCACTTGCAAGGAAGGATACGAAATATGAAATACAGAATATAAAATATCCTGTGAACATTGCTAAAGGATTTATTCAAATAAATCCGTACGGCACTATAAGTATGCCAAGCAAAATACAGAAGCAAACAAAAATCCCGCTATGTAGTAGGCAACACTATGGCCCTTAGCGATGGCTTTGATGTGTTCATTTGTATTTATTTCGTTTGCCTGTGGTCCAAACTCACGCATGGCATCTACATACAATGACGGTCTATTTGATGGCGATTCGATGATGTAGCATTACAAGCCTTTGGTTTTCAGTCTGTTCAATTTATTTGGTGAATGAGTTGACATGTGGTCGATCTGTATTGCCCCATAAACAATGCTTCCAGGCAACATTCCGGGTGGGGGTCTTGAAGACGAGAACAACTGAAGCCTCATCCACGACTGTCAGAAGAGCAAGCTTGGTCTCACTTACTCAGGGACTAATACTCAGGCAATCATGAACACACCCTAAAACAGTTAAAACAGTTTGTTGTGTTTATTTTGCACCTGTACTGTTAGACCTTTTCGTTTCGATCTCGCATCTTTTAATTTCATACAGTCAGCACCATGGGATATGTAGTCGATATTGCACTTTCATACCAATTCGTCATTCAGTAATAACTACAAAGTACGTACAAATGAACAAACAAAAAATAGTCCTGAAAAACGTGTTTCTGTGCAAACAGCGCATGATAATCGCTTGTTGCATTAAATGCAATGATTGCGTTTAATTTACTTTTGTTCCTTTACTTTTACAGCAGAGGTAAAGTTGGTTGATCACGAGCCATTTGCCACCAACGAATAGCCGCGTGGCCACTGGGCCCAAGCGGAGATGGGCGCCGCACACACCAGTGACATACCCGAAAGGAGTAGGCTACAGAAAGCGAGTATAAATGAAACTGAACTTATGAAAATATTGGCCTTCGTCTCGAAACCACGAATCTCACCAATTCGCTAGACTGCGGTCACAATCGGGCAATCTAAATAATCAGGCCAAAGAGATTCAGAACACCTTTTTTTCATTCGGTGTGTTTCAGTGCACGCAAGAGCAGGTTGAAGTTACTTGCAAAAGACCTATTATGAGAAAAAACACTTGGCACCAGCAACACAGCGTAAAAAGATAACCCTACTCAGTCGTGGACAGAGGAAATGCATACCCAATAGCCAGAGTTTCTTAAAATACCGTTTAAAAAAATCCGAAACGGGGCTTTCGCGATTAAACTTGAGTTGAATACACAATTTAGATTCCTTGTGTTTAAAGGTGGTATAGTGCATCTTTGTCGTATGAAGCCGCCGCCTGGTCAAGAATGTATTGAACAAGTACTAGGTGCTAGCGTTGTAAAATATGTTTAAATCTAAAACCAAACCAAGTTTACCGGTATTATTTATATACGCGTAGGAAACGGGTTTATCTTTATTTATCAACAGACATTTCTACCATTAAACAAAGCCAAGAGAATATTAAAGAAAGAACTATATATGCCTTCATGTTTAAAGAACAATATATGGCTTCATGTTTACGCACTACACAATCATCAAGTTCTAATCTAAGCCCTAAAACATCAAATTGAATACGGTAAACCTGCAACAGAAACATGCTAAAGTTACTGCTTGCGTATCAACTTTTGTTCTACAGATATAACGCTTGGCGATTGTGTCTACGTAAAAGCAGTAGTTGCTAGCATGCAGTGTCTTAAAGCGTTTAATTCTTTTTCCTTGATAAATGTTTCCAAGTTCTGTTTTTATCACTGCCAAGGTAAACACGCAATACATGGCGTCCTTTGTATTATGACGCATGATGTGAAACCTGAGGGTTAAACTCGAGTTTAGGGGGATGTTGTATAACAGGAGAAAATTTTGCAAAATTTTTATCCTTGGTGTACCGTAAGTTGATTTTAAAAAGAGACAGAGGATGTTGATGCCTGAAAGAAAAATTCATTGTACACTCAATGTACAGTATTCCTAATAAAGGGGGTATAAGCTTTGCAGAATTGACCAAAGGAAACGTTAAAGTCAGAAAAGGTTTAGGAAGAAAATGTTCACACATTTGGCGAAGCAATCCCCATTGGTTCTGGTCAAGAGTGGTGGACTTTTTCTAACAAGTTTTTTTACAAATAAACGGTATACTAAAGCGTTTATGTCCACAACGGATTTGCTATAACGGGTCGTAGTAAACCTAATCTATCGTTTTACGAACGAAGTGGAAAAAATCCAATCATTTTTGTCAGATACGAACGTACAGAATTGACTCCTCACACACGTCAAACCATAAAATGCACGACAATAACTGCTGTATTGCGTGGCCCAATTCAAATCTACGCGGGTAGCAATTCAGGGTAGAGAGGATCCGTTTTTTCGACAGCTGCAGGACATGTTAAGATTGATTCTGAGAGGAAACCTGAATTTTGAGCTTTGACTCAGGACTGCTTAAGACTCCCTGATCTCAGCAAACAACTTCAGCAATAACAAAAGACAAAAAACTCGTGAGAAAAGCTGTTGATACCTGGAAAAATACGGACATAAACGTGCTTCCGATCACGTTTCAACTAACATTTGACGTGTAAAAACAGACAACGCGGTTTGGAACAACAAAGCATGGTTGAAGAACTCACGATCTCGATCGCTTCCGCGGAGACCTTGAACGTCGAGGTCGCAGCACAGTCCTTCTGTGACTTGGACGAGGAACGGGCGACGGGGATCGCGACCGTGATAGAGAGCGAGACCGAGATCTAAGCACAAGAAAAAAAGAACTAGCAACTACCTTCTAAGACTTGAGAAAATGCAAGAGCCGACATAAGGAAAACCGCCAACGCAGCCCCGTTGAAATCGTGTACTGGTTCATAACGGTTGCGCCATTTTTTTATTTCGTCAGTTTTTTTTTTTTTAAGGTGTTTCAGGGACTCCATTCAGCGAAAATTATCATCGGGTCATTAGAATCAGAGAAATCAGGTCCCTACAGGTCCATGCCGGGTACCTGACATTTTCCTTAAAAAACCCTGATATTATATATATTATGTTCCAGAGAAGTTTCGCCAGTTACCTCCTTATATACGTCCTATAGCAGGGTATGTAATTTATGTCCTACCTACCCCTCTCTGTTGCACTGCCAGATCGGTCAGTGCAACGTATTTCCTTCTTTTTTCGTTAAGCCCAAAGCTTGACTGGAAAGCGACGTAAAAACAATGACCGAAAAATACACTAGATAAAAAAATACCCTACAGCTTTTTGTTAGTGCGTAGTATATACAGCTCTTTATCGCATAAAAGATATTTTGGTGGCGTTGTCTGTGAGCAGTTTGCCGTACAACCAGGGAGACGAGCGATGAAATCAACCTTTTGAAACAAATATTGCCCACAACTGTTTTAGAGCGAGCGCCTAGAGAAAAACAAACGAAATTTCGAGCACTTAAGCAACAAAAATATTCTTATTTGTCTTAGTCTTTCTTCGAAATCGCCAATGGTTATTAAAAAATCTTTTCGCATGTAAAGTATCAACACATACAAAAATTTGATGACATGTTTGCAACGCAAAATCAAACTGACAAACATACTAACAGCATCAGAACAACTATTTAAAAACAAACTGGAAATTAGCACTGAAAATGTTTCGTCGGGATGAATCATTAGGTTACTTCATCGTCCTAAATAAACTATGTCTTTGACACCTTGTGAACAATACCTCATAATTTTTACAGATAGCTTGGGGGAGTCACGGCTAACAGCTTCATTGCTGAAGACAACTTCCCGGGGTTGTCTTTGCTCGTCAGCTAACTGTCCACTTGGTGGCGGGGTTGATCGTGCTGAGCTTGAGAGGAGCGTAGGAATTGGCTTTCCTTTGGTTTCTTCAGCAGCTGTTGTGGGAGGATTTGGGAATCGAGATACAGTATCGCGATTTGTGGTGCTAACAACCGGAATACTTGACACACTTGTCATCATCAATTGAGTAGACTGGGGCGCGAGACCAGGTACAACCCCAAGACCAGGAGGAGGGAGCAGCAAGTGGGGCGGAAAAATTGGAGGAGGTTCAAGAAACCGAACTGAACTTATTGGTGGAGGGGGCATGGAACGCAAGCTGGCCGGGAATGTTGCCTGATTCAGAAAATGAGGATCAAGATGTCCTGCAGGTGGTCGAATAAGCTGTGGTTGTGGAAGGGGAAGAAGTGGCCGCTGGTTTGCAAGATGTGCGCGAGGCATCCTTGGTCGCTGATTCCCAAGCATAAATCGCATACCTGAGCCAGAAAAACCTTTTTCACATAACGATGCAAAAGATATTAACAAAATACAGCAGTGTGAGACACTGCATTCACATGCTCTCGAAACTGCCATAATTTTATACCCTAAACCCGAATAGCGAACAGCATTCCGTTAGATGAGCCTAATACACAACTCATCATAACGCTGAATCAGTGGGACCCCTCGAATTATTTAGATGGCCTTATCTGGGGTGGTAGTAGTCAATGACACCAGCAGTGTGTACCTCAGTCTCCGTAATTTCGTCTTGGATGCTGTCACTAAAGAAAATCCCGCTTCACAAAGGTAGGACGTTGGAAATGGCAAGTGTCAATACAACTGACTACAAGTAACTTTGAAAATCTCCAAAATTGACTATGACGTAGCATGTGCTTCTTTTAAGAAATACTGTAATTGAGCGGAAGATTCAATTGATACATTGCAGTGATTCTAACTTTAATGCAATATGTCGTTTTGACTTTGGTGGTCCTATACTTTTTCAAAATACTGCAAAGTGCAAATACTCTTGTTGTTTCTGTGCGGTCCTGTATAATAAATGCTTCACGGACCGGTATTGGACATGGCATCAGGCACTTTTCCGTATACACCATCGGCAAGCTGTGGTTGTCAAAGGTAAACGAGTTGAGGAGCACGAATAAACCTATTTCAAAATTAATGCAAGCCCGTGCATAATGTCTTTGCAAACGGATGTGTTTCGATGTGGTTTGACTTCGAATACAATCGAAAACCCCGTCACACGTCACGTGTTTCAAAACACTTGATATTTCTGCATCACGTATGACGTATGACCCTTGGCTGTACAGCGAGCTCGCAAATGAACGAAAAGCGGAAACACTAATTCCCGATTTGAGAAGAAGGCAACTCGACTTGTGAGTTTCAGGCAACAAAGCATAACCTTTGTTTCTAGATGAGCACATGGGCGTCGGAAGGATTTTTTCCAGGGGAGGGCAAAATTGGTGAAATTTCATTTTACCCACTCGAAATTAAGAAAACAACCTTTTTGCTTAAAATTTAATAGGAAAATGTCAATTTCAAAATCCAGGGGGCCTTGACCTCCCTGCCCCCCTTTCCGATGCCCATGGATGAGCACGTGCAAAGCATATCAACTCGAACCAATTGCGGTAACATTTTCCAGCGTGAAAACCAACAACTATATTCAAGATTGACCAGAAGCTTTAGCAGCACACAAAACCACGAGGAAGACAACGTCGCTACTCCCCCGTTTGATAAATGCAACTAGTTTTCTTCTACACTAAAGCTGATTTGAAAACCGATGTTAGCTACATGAAACACGATGCACACGTCATGAGCACAGGTAAGACAGAACATGTCCAAACAACCAGAAAGCGAACATCCTTATTAAACGAAAACCAACTTGCCTCGACCTCCAGGCAAACCCCTACGAGCATCCTTGCCCCGAACCCTGCCCCGATTTCGGTTCCATTTGTTGTTTCGCTTTTCACGCTGCTGCTTATCGAAATTCTCGATCTGCTGCCGCGTCTCTTCAGAAATTTCCAGCGTGTCGGGTATTTCCCGCTTGCCACGGTCGACTCCTCTGAAAAGAAAGATCGACCAGGTTGATTACGCATGAAATCGTCAATTTTTGGCGACTTAGAGCAGAAAGCATCCCTCACCTGATAGGTTTTGTTGTTTCAGATGAAACACGTTCTGATCGAAACCTGTTCCGGCGATCCGACTCATCGTCATCGCTGTCTTCCTCATCATGAACTCGCTTTTCGACTTGACCTGCAATTAAAGCATCACAAATTAAAAGTTGGCTGCATCTGCATAAGTGCGAAAGACATATTCGAAGCAAAATTTCACCCCAAAAAAGTGTATGAATACCACATCAAATGTAAACTTCAGGAATTTATAGCAAGAAACTTGCATTTGTGCAACGTAGGCTGGATGCAAACTGCAAGAGAAAGTCTAGTGTTGAAAAAGGCAATAATAATAATCGATAATATTCCCTGCTCTAAAAATTTCGAAGCAGGGGTGTTTAAACATTTTTCCAAAAGGATCAGATTCCACAATGGATAATGCAAGACGGCCAACAGCCAATGACATTATTTTGTACAATAAGGGTTTTTAGATATCATTTCACACAGCAAAAGAATATGCAAATTTAAGAAATTACATATGACGGTGTACAAGTTATCTGCATGTCTAGCAGAAATTGGAAGTATCCTATTATACACATCGCTAGAAGCGGCGTCCTTCGACAGACTTTCCTTTTGTTAATTGCTGTAATTCACTTTTTTCTTTTCGACTAGTCACTGCGCAGGACTATTCGGTATTCCGGCCACAATTAGCTGATTTCGTGACTATTACATAATGGTTAAATCTTTTTTCGTCGCTTTTTCTCGCATTTGTTGAAAAGAGCCGCCACCCTGAGTCTAACAGATACTCCATATTGGATCTGTATATTACTTCCTATAACCTACCGGCCAATAATAACACATTTTGAGACAACAAGCGCTATGGAAAGGGGAATCGGCATTCCGATATAACGACGGTGCCGATGTATTATATCCGCAAGTTTCCAGCCGGTATGCATGGACAATATGTGGTCATTTAGAGTCACTACACTGTTGTTTGCACGTAGTTTTCCAAAACACAAGTTGTTGCCGCGTCTCTGATTTAGTAATGCTAATTCTTTCACCTATTCCTTACAGCCAGCAGTCCTCCGACAACTTGAATTTGTGCTTATTGTGCAATGTGCATATCCGTATTTGTCATCAAAATGTAATAGTTGTAATAGTTTATGACGTAAACGTCATAAAATTCCTGCGCTTGCGCTGTATTTGTGTCAGTGCGGTGCTGTATTTGTGTAAAACTTAATTCAGCTATTTTTACATAACACGTTGCCTATGAAGCATCAGCAAACCTTGCGTGAATTTTACACTGAATTTTTTCATGCACCGACATTTCTGTTCTCATAATTTCACCAACGATAATGCTACAGTGGAAGCATTTTAAGTCTTAGTAGACTAGACTAGATGTTTTTTGTAGGTAACAAATAACAATCAGCTCTGCTCAAAACACATTTATGTGTGAAGTCCAAAACTTCTATGCGTAAAGTCCAAAGAAACAATTTACCCAGCTGTTGTGTTAACCTCTCACAAATCTACTTCTGACGTCAGAGTAATTGCCCAAATTTTAAGCAAACTAGCAAAGCTGTGGAACTGATTTTATGAATATATTGGAAAACCACAATCTCACAATATATATGGCAAGGATTCTAACAGACTTGGAAACAGAAAAGCTACAACTGACAATCAGTACGAAAATAAGTACCAAGTTTCCAGCATAATTTGGCAAGCAATGGTTTCCACTATGAGATCTACTACAAAACAAATTTTGTCTGGGAACTGGCCACTCCCCAGAAAGTTGAACGGTCATACACAAAAAGCAGTGTGTATATGAACCAAAACACAGAAAAATATACTATACTTTAATCAAAAAAGGATACTTGCAAGCAGTACAAAGAAAAGTGAAAAATAGTCATAGGTCTCTGCATAGGTGGCGAGTTTGAAATTTCTACAGACATGCGAAATCCATGACATCACAAAATATGACATCCAACGCTGCATAAATTGGCAAAATAATATCGGTTGAAATATCCCAAAGCAGCTCCACACTAATGCCATTTTTGCAGGTGACTCATGTTCAGTCACTCATAATTTTTTCAAAACTTTTAGAACACGTTCAAAACAGATTAAACTGGAATCATAATAAGTTGATATATAACACAAAATTACCTTAAAGTATTTATGGGAAGTACAGCCCTATTAATCCAATCATCCATCAATTTTTCAACATTAAGTTCATCTGCCACAATGGAATGAATATTTAGTAACAACAAGAATTCAACCTACGTTCAGTCATGAGCGGACAGAGATAATTTTTTAAGCGACAAAGTGCACTGAAGGTCACTTTGCCTCACCAGTAGTACAGCCGGGAAATGCAAATACATGCGCAGCAAACACGTTAAACTCGGAAAACAACAAAAGTTTGGTTTTTCATCAAAATAGCATTTGGAGTGGAACTGTTTAAATCATTGCTTGCCAAAAATTGTTGCATTTTGCTGTACAACTGTTCCTCGTTTACATAGTCTTTGTAAAAGTCGCATACAGCAGATATGGTGCTTCTCTCTACAACTTAAAACTGATTCAAGCTACATTGTGGTTTTTAAACCTTCCATTCCGCATCTATCCAAAAACGTTTCAATACATTTCAGAATATTGTCTTTGTGCTTGTTACCAAACAACTGTTCATCAAAAAAATGAAAAATCAGTGGAGTGTCACACTGCTGTACTCGTCACCTATGGGCCTCTGACCATACTAGAAATAGCACCTGTTTCATCTTCATCCTGTTGGTCAAGCTGTGTTGTCTCTACTTTCTTTTCCTGTAAACACATGAAATTAGACACTAGTACAAATCCAAACAAAGTTTATACAACACCATGCACAAACAGTCGTGGAATACTATTTTGTAAACATACATCTCATACTGACACACAAAAGCAAAGATGCTGTTATGTACCACTCCTGATGCATTCCATAGCTTTCATAAAGCTCACCAAAGCTTGGTTTTCAAGTTTACAAAATTGTTCTTACTGGCGAAAGACAAAAAAATTTTACAGAAAAGAAACCATGCTACAATTGGGAATTAGTAAAGACATGACAAAAAAGGGTTTAAAAGTAGTTAGATATCCTTAACCTTTCGGACAACCCATTCATGTTATTCTGAGCAAGTCCAAGTTCTGATAAAATTTTTACTTGTTCTGTCATAAAAACAACTGTTTGTAAACAAGAGCATTTTTTTAGTACAGAAACATGTATTACTTTGGTTTCACACCAAAACAGACCCCAATGCACCTGTATAAAATCTAAAATAAATAAATCTACCATGAAAGCAGTCTGGTCACAGAAAAAACATACACTAACAAAACCTAGTTGCTCAAAGAATGCTGCTTTATCATATCTATGTTGGTCAAATTATTTGCTAAGTTTGGCTTCACGGTTTTCAAATTGGATACATCACCAACATCAAGCACCATGACTGAATTAAGACAGTTGCCAGTTTTATACATCATCTTTTGATGAAAAGCTTTCCATGATGAAGAAAGTAAAGCCCATACCTGACTGCTAAATTTAACCACTATGTGCAGACAACAAACCAAAATAATAAACTGAACAATTTCAACACCAAGATTTGATGAAATACAACAACTCACAGGCTGCAGTGTAAAGAGCAAACTGTATTGTTGACCTTGTCTGCTGTAAAATCAGATCCTTCAGTTTGGAACAAACAAGGTCATTCAGATCTCAGTCATTTGTCTTATGTTGTAGGAAAGCATGAGACTCGGAAAACACTATGAAGCTTATTTCCATGAAAATTTTTGGACATCAAAATATAGACACTGCTTTAACTCCCTCTCGAAATTTAAGGCTAGCTGCAGGTCTGTTGAATACCCTAATAAAATGGTCACCATATACCACTAACCATCAAATGATCTATTACGTATATCACACTGAAAGGTCTAAAACAATAATTATTTCAAATATAGTTGAGCAAACCTCTAGTGGACCAACTGCGTATTTATTTTTGGAAACACAGTATTACAAAAAATGCTATCAAATTCATGAGAAATATTGAACGAAGCTGCACAAATTGCATAACTTACCTCCTTATCAGTGTCTTTTAGCATTAGCATGGCCCCTGAGGACAGTCCTTGTCTTTTTGATTCAAATTCACCATTTACTACCTCCTCACTTGAAGCAAGGGTTGCTTCATGTATATCACCAGATAGTGTATTCCCATGAACACTTTCAGCTAAATTTCCAGTATCTCCTGTTTCATGGGTGGTGGCTGGTGGGGTCAGCGGCATTTTGACATGAGTTTTGGAGATGCCTGAATTTGTGTTTCCAGGGTGACTATCAGCAATATCACCAAATTTTTGGTGATCCACAACAGTGCCCAGTGTGGAAGCTGATGGAGAATATTTGAGATCATCATTGTCATCATCACTGCCATATAACAAGGCATCTTCATCCAAATCACTATCATCCAAGACATCATCTTTCTGTATTTTTTCGAAAAAAAACATAGATATATAGTTAACTATATTTTACAAAACTAAGCTTGGATAAACTAAAGGCGTGCAAACCAAAGCTCACACAGTCACACTAGTATCATTTTCACTAGATATGGCTTTTGAGGCCGATACCAATATATCGGCCATTCATGGGCCGATAGCCGATACTGACAACTAGGGCAACCAAAAGTCAATAAAGTCAAAATTTTTCTGCCTTATTTAAAGCTAATGAAACGTCCACAAACCAAATTTCACGCTCATGCCATGAGGGAATCCAAGTCATTAGGTAAAAAAAAGTCAAAATTTATCATTAGGTCAAAATTTGTCGTTGGGTCAAACTTTCCTTGTAGCATATTTTTCTTTTTATCGATATTTTGTTGAAACCACTACAACAGACATGTATATGCCTTTGCAAGTTTTGTTGCAATTCTGTAATAATAATGGGTTTGCTGCAACTTGTGAAGTAATAATGTTGTTTTGCCCACTACTGGACAATTGAATAGTATGTAGGATAAGCATGGTAAGGCAAGAAATGTGGTCTTACAGTACTTGGTTTGGTAAATGCTCAATGCATTATATATATAGTGCTTCAACTTTATGATGTTCTCAGGTTTGACTCTACTGTAGTCATTAATGAACTTATCAATACATCATCCCTCAAAGTTAAACAACCAATTTTTTTTAATTTCGAAGCATAGAGTGCATGAATATGCTTCTGGGTTCAACTCAACACCTAAGGTTGAATCACTTTGCAGTTGCAAACACAGAAAATTTATAGGCCAGAAGAAAGTCAAAATTTGTAAATTTTAAAGTCAAAATTTCAAGTTTTTAGGTGAAAAATTGGTTGCCCTACTGATAAGCAATATTTTCAATTTTTCAAATCTTGTTTTCTGCTTCATTATCAAAAACATAATGCATCCTATGCCTTAACTTTTTTTCAAAAACTTAAAAATTCAAGATTTATGAGCAAAAATTTTTTAAATTGTAGTAATTTCAACATTTTGCTATGATTTTTAATTAATCTGATTAACTTGTTAGCATAGTAAGCCTATACACTGTCTGCAATGAAAAAACACAGTGACATGAACAAAAAAAGAATGTTAAAAATAAAAAAAGAATAAGAACAGAACACTGAATGAAATAGAACTGCTTACAGTGCTTACAACAAAAAAAGCAAAAACAGTGCTTGAAAGTTAAAAGATAGTAGTACAAAATGGAGCATAAGTTCAGGAGGTCAAAATTACTACAATACTTTATTCAATTAACCAAATTTGCCAAAATGAACATTTTTCCAAAACAGCAGTAACTTTTTTGATCTATGATAGTATGTTTGTTACTCATTACTGTACTACATAACTCTCGTAAAATTTTGTTTTTGCCTATATCTCACAAACAAGTCTTAAAGAATCAAGTTTGGAATTTTGGTGTAATATAATATTAAATAACTGAATGTCCTTAAAAAAGCAAACTAGTTGCATTAGTAACTGCAACTGAAGTACTGGCATTGGTATATGAAATGAAACACCTCAATTGATTTGTCAATGCTTAGTAATTCCATCTCAACAGTTTAAGACTGTCATGCAGAAAGCAAAGTTTTTCTGCATTTTCACCCAAGTAACCTGCACGAAATTAGCCGGTCATCTACAACCTAGCCTAAACAAAAGCAGCACTAGGCTATAACTGATTACCGCCCATCCGCCAGAAGAAAATTCCATAAGAACAAGTCGCCAAACGTGCACATGTGCGAATTGCACATCCCATGATTGTGCAATAATGCCAAGGCAGTTCTGATCTAATCACAAACACTGCGCTTTTAGCTTGCATAAGTTGCATTGTAGCAAACACTGCTTTTGCTGATCGTGTTAACAAATGGACAACAGCAACTGTGATGCAACAATGAATGCTGACAACTGCGGTAACCCACCCTGCTATTGGACTAATCGCCAAATCACTATTTCAACATATTTGTGTAATTCTGGAGTAGCGCTTCCCTAACTTGTGTATTATCACATCCACAAACCAGCGTGTTGCAACAGCTTGGATTGTGAGATCACAATTATCATTAACATGTCTCGTGGACAATGTCAATTAAGTTAAACCAAGAACAGGATATTTTAGCTTGCGTGCAGTGTAAACCAGCGCGCTTATAGCCTAATACATCAAGTTAAGAAAGGTAGAATCCTTTTAAGATGTTACGTGTAATTGCTTCACAGCGATAGTTGTCGTCACAAGTGAGTAGCGATTACATTTGCAATCATATTCATAACACCACAATTGTTACCTAACATAACGCAATTCATTTTTCATACAAGCTTTTTTTAAATTAATATGCGCTAAACTAAGCATCAAATTGGAAGGCACCTTACAGTCAAACTTTTCGTGCTGCGAAAACTTCTAGAAATACAACGGGAGTTTATTCATGCACAGCATCTACACGTGGTAGGGCGGTCTGGACAACGTCAAGCATTGCGAAACTTACTGACGATGCTTTTGTTTCGGCTGCGATGGCCCATGCATGCTTCATGGTTAATCTTGTCTGTTTGTTTATGAAACCGCACCTGCTAGTGTTGCTGTAAGATAAATGTTGACTTGCTTCATTGTGCTTTTTGCGCAAGTTGTTTGGGTGCGTGAGGAATATAACAGCATTTTGTCAACACCTACTAAGGCCAATGAAATTGGCCGTTTTGGCCAATACCGATATATCAGTAAAACCTAAATATAGGCCGATCTCTAGTTTTCAGACACAAAACAGCAAGTGAGGAGCAAAAACAGCACAGGTGGGGCGGGCATGGATTTGTAGGGTGTGTGGGGTAGATGCAGGTTTAACAGGCATGGTACATACTTCATCACCGCAATGGCCAGGCCAATTCCCACAAACAGCAGAATCTTTTCTGCTTAAGGCCAAATGTGGCTTTCATTTATTTTTATAAACAAATATTTTATGTTGACATAATTTAGAAAGTATTGTTTTCCAAAATGAAAGACGTCATAAGTGAAGTAGTTTTTGGGTCATTTTGGCTCATGTTACATGGCCTAGGGCCCAACTGCTAGACGAAAGTATTTTGTTGAAGTTTTCATAGGAAACTAGGCTCGAGTCCAAGTCTTTTGAGCCTTTGATCAAGATTCTAGGGTTTCTGGTTCAAAAGTTATGATCTGAAACAAACAAATTAATTAACACTTTGACGTCCGGGTTAATTCAAGCGGTTTGCAAAAAAAACAGCTGGATCGCACGTGGCTTTGCGCAGGAATATCTCCGCTCCTGTACAGGTTACGGACCTGGTCGAAGTCTCAAAAGACGCGGCAAGTCCTGTAGTTTGCACTTGAAAAAAAATTTTTGGTCGGGGAGTGCAGATTTTTTGTAAGTGATGTCATAAGTGGAAGATTATTTGGCCAACTTCACCTGGCCCTGCACGCCAACCGTTAGATGGTTGTATTTCGCTGAAGTTTTTATTGGATTCTAGGCTACGATCCGAGTCTTTTGATACTTTGGATGACCTGCTGGGGTTTCGGGTTCAAAAGTTATGATAAAAGTTAGTAAAAATTTTTGACTAATTAGTTAAATAGATAACTAATTTGTTTATTTAAGATCATAACTTTTGAACCAGAAATGCTAGAAAGTTGATCAAAGGCTCAAAAGACTTGGACTCGAGCCTAGTTTTCAATGAAAACTTCAGCGAAATAATTTGGCCTAGCGGTTGGGCCCTAGGCCAGGCAAAATGAGCCAAAATGGCCTAATAACTACTTCACTTATGACGTCAGTCACAAAAAATCCACAACCCCAACCAAAAAAATTTTTTTCAAGTGCAATTTACTAGACTGGCCAATCCATTTGAGTCCTTGAACAGCTCTCTAGTGCAATTGGCGGAGGAGCTAAGGTGTTGGTAAGGCAACCAAAAACTGCTGTTTTTTAAGTCAAAATCAAAGTACGAATATATTGTAGACCGGTTCTCAAAGTGTTAAGAACCACCGAGCTAGGGCGTTGGTAAGGCAACTGGCAACTGCTGGTTTTAGGCCGAAATCGAAGTACTAATATGTCGTACCCCGGCTCTCAAAGTGTTAATTATCTAATTAGTCAAATATTTTTATTACTTTAGATCATAACTTTTGAGCCTGAAACCCCAGCAGGTCATCCAAAGTATCAAAAAAAAGACTTGGATTGTAGCCTAGTTTCCAACAAAAACTTTAGCGAAATATTACCATCTAACGGTTGGCGCCAGGGCCAGGTAAAGTGGGCCAAGGTGGCCTGAAAGTTCTCCACTTATGACGTCACTCACAAAAAATCCGCACCTCCAAGCAAAAAATTTTTTTCAAGTGCAGCCTAAGACTTGCCGTGTGTTTTGAGCCTTTGACCGGGTCTGTAGCGCTTACCGTACCAGAGAAATTCCTGCGCAAAGTCATGTGCAATCCTGTTGTTTTGGCGCGAGAATTCCCGATTTCAGCCAGATGCGCTAGTGTTAAGCATGTGCAACCCTCGAAGTACATCAGTAGTCTTCAACCTTTTTTGTTCAATCGCCCCCCTACAGGAACTTTTCTTAAAAATCACTCCCACTATGATTTTAGTGTTGGCTAAAATATTACTTCAATTTGAAAAAAATTCAATGCTAATGAAATATAAATGAGCAATCTAGTTAGCACAAAAAAAGAACAAACAAAGTGAATGCAATTGCATTCTACAAAAAGGGTATTCATTCCCCAAAACAGGTGGTTCCAACCACTGCGAACATTACGCTTGGCTTTTTATCTGTAAGTTGTTATAAAGCAGGTTGCAAGTTGGTCAGTATAAGTCATTTCCACTTGTTCATGTCAAGACGATTGCAGTATTTGTTACGTATGTGCAGTACTTGGTTGAATTGAAACCTTGCTCAGTTACATGCATCATGGGAAACTTCAGTAGTAATAATAACTTAACTTTTCCCCAAACTTTTGGAAAAGCTCACTGCACTTGATCCAAAAGTCTGACCATCCGTAATAAAATACAGGATGACACAAAAAAAACGGTCATCACCTAAACTTGAATAACTCGTGAAATAATAAATCAATTCTTTTTATTTTTCAGATTTATTTACCAAGTAGAATCAATGTTCTAAGAGTCTACCAAATTTGACCTTCGAGATGCCATGGACTACTGAGCAAAAGATATTTATAGTTGAGGCATATTTTCAGCAGAAGTCTATCCACACAGCTCAATTGCAATTCAAAGAACGGTTCGGATGTCGT
>JGI24022J15233_10003228_pt1 | contig 16037 bp, 13 predicted proteins | sample Ectturendosymbi2_FD_15233 | JGI IMG/M metagenome (IMG submission 15233)
GCACGGAATCAATCACAAATTTTTAATAGGAAATCGATTTCACGTAACACTACGCATCGTCAGTCCTATCATCTGCAAGCAACGCTAACAGGTGTGAAACGTAGAAAGGCCAACACAAGGTCAGAGAAAGTAAACAACCTCAAGACTGCAATGAAAAAACGCACAGACCCAACCGCGACAAATAAAACAAAACCAAAACTTCCCGCAGTGACTTGGTTGCCATAGCGACCAAAATGCGCTTTGACTGAATCATAACGCTTGTTGTTTCAACCTATTTCGGAAGCCTCGCTCTGCGAATAGTTGCTTTTATCTGAAAGCGACTTTTTCTTTGGTGTTAATAATCGCTAGCTGGCGTTGAGTTTTAGTAACTTCTTGTCATTTGTGCAATAAGTTTTGAGGCTTCAGCGTTTGCATGTAGTTGAGCAAGATGTTTTGGTTTTGTTTTATTTGTCGCGGTTGGGTCTGTGCGTTTTTTTCATTGCAATCTTGAGGTTGTTTACTTTCCCTGACTTTGTGTTGGCCTTTCAACATTTCACACCTGTCACCATTGCTTGCAGATGATAGGACTGAGGATGCGTAGTGTTACGTGAAATCGATTTCCTATTTAAAAATTTGTGATTGACTCCTTGCTTCTTTCACTTGTGGAGTGAAGTTACTTGAATACAGACATGCGCAAGTTTGAATCATCGCAAAAAGATGAAAGCAGAACCCACTCGGCTGATTCCTCTAAAACCTATAGAAAACCTGGAGCTTTTATTTGTAGGTATATTGCAACATGACTTCAGCAAACACTGCTCAATCATTTTTTGATGTATTTTAACGTAAACGCACCTGACACGCAACCAACTGCTTATGTTCAGATGCTCTGGAGGAACCACAACCAGATGCAGTTCTCGAAATGCAACTTACCATTTGAAAACAAGCTGCAACTTTAAAAGCTCGTGCCTTTTACAAGCGAACAGTGGTATTTACGGCGATCCTTGCGTAGGAACCAGGAAATATTTACAAGCAAGATACGCGTGTGTGCAAAGATGGCAAACATAGTACTTACGCTATATATTGCAACGCAGTGAAACTCTCACTGACCTTCATCAACTCGTTTGGTACCTTGCGTTGAAAATGCAACAGAAATTCTCGCAAATTTTCTCAGTATCTATGAGAAGTATTGCATCATGTCCAGTACCCTTGGTTAAAAGCTTGTATAACAATTTGTGCATGGCGTCGAAATTGCCATAAGAACAATACAGAAAAATGTCGTTACAGAACATTTGCCGCAGAAACCACCATGCGCTCATAGCTCCTTGGCTTCTCCACCATAACACTTAACTTTTATGTCCCGTGTGCACAATGTGCACGTGACTGCCCTTTTGTAAAGTTGTGAATCACTATGCGCAGCATAGATAAAAATATTTCGTTCATTCGTACTATGCCGCTTTTATTATAATTGACGCCTGCCATATTGAACTTCTTTTATTCCATTTTTTCTGGTGCTTTACTAACGGGAAGCAGAAACAATTTTGTTGTCTTACATCTTAGAGTTTAATTTCACATGCCGTTCTTTATTTCAACATTTAACATTTAAGGGAGAAGTTGTGCCTATGAGTGCTAATTGCCTTTGTACATTGATTGCCGCGTTTGCCTGCTGTAATCCTGCTTTCTTCCGTAATCGTTGAATGCCTTGATTGCCGAGCATATGACTGTTATCTCATGCAATGTTGGCTGTCAAGGCCTGTGGAGGCTTCAAAGGCGCACAGACGATCAGCCTTTCGTGTGTTGGCTGGTATTTATGTCACCATTATTTATTCTTTATAAATGAAGATTTGTACGTTAGACACATTAGAGTGTAACTGTTGGTAAATTTCAGACAGAAGCTTATGAAAATTTATCTAACTGTAATTGTTTCAAAGAATTTGAGCCGTTAGCAATGGCAGAAGCGCGTAAGCCACTCAAACCTCCGACATTTGTTATTAGTACCATTGGTCCAACGACGGAGAAAGAGTGGAAGCATTAGAAAAAAACATTTAAAAATTACATCGCTGCTTACAAGGTAGTTTGGGAAATAAACAGTTGGATGGGCTAATGAACTTTTCGACACCTTATACGAGCACATTGGTGAGCGTCAAACGTACAGTATAATTCGATTTGAATAAGATGTAGATTTGAATACTTTCTCCATGGACTACACTACTACCTTATCGTGGTGAGAGAGTTTCCGTACCTCAGTAACCTCGAGAGTTGTACTGGCGGGAGCAACCCGCTTCCAGAAGAGTTACCCAAGCGACGTTGGTCAAAAGGTAGAGGCCAAACAAAAAGTAGTCCCCCATATACATTTTGGGTGGAGGGAACCCGTTATCCTTAGTGTGGCAACCCTCTAGGTGATGACAACACCAAAATCAAATCCATGTAGCATCAGCGTGTTCGCACTTCCCAATTGCCTGGGTCTGTGGTATGGTGCTGAAACATCAAGCAAAGCCGATCGTCCTGAATCTTCCTTGCCATCGGATTTCTTTTCTTGGTGCCAAGATAGTGGACTGCCAACTGTGCACCCACATATCCATTCTAATTTCATTGCACACGAAATCCATCATCTACCTCTTCTTTGTATCGAGGATGCTTGTTTCGAACTCCTGCGGCGATGGGCGACAAATGGAAGGGGCAGGTTTAGACTTGCTGGAAGTCCCTAGTTTGCACCTGCAGTTTTAGTAAGTTTTGACAAGACGGTCGTTGGCTCACGATCGAGCAGCCGTGGCCCTCGGTCCTGCGAAGACGTCTGAGCAGCGCTATTTAGGGATGCGCTGCTCACCACATTCGGGGAAGAGCGTAGAAAAGGTCGTCTAAAAACCGCCTGCTCATTTTCAGTCTGGACGGAAAGCCGCGTTCGTCAGACAGTCTCACTCTGCGGTCGAATCATGAAAAAAATAAAAATACCAAAACATCACTTTCCGTTGCTGCATGGAATGCACGTACTCTTCTCGACAGCGCAAGTAATAACCGACCACAGCTACGTACTGCTTTGGTTGCTGCTGAACCCCAGCACTGCAATATCGACGTAGCTGCACTCAGTGAAACCCGTCTCTCTGATGAAGGTTCTCTGACAGAAGTGGGAAGGGGTACACTTTCTTTTAGCAGGGTCGCACTCTAGGTTCCCCTCGCATTCACGGTGTTGGTTTTGCTGTCCGTTCTTCTTTGCTTCCATCATTGACAGAATCCCCTGTTGGCATCAATGAACGTTTGATGTCCATGCGCATACCCCTAACTCGGGGGAGATTTACCACTCTGCTCAGTGCATATGCTCCTACTCTCGACTCATCGGATGAAGAAAAAAACACTTTTTACGCTGTACTGCATTCCATACTCCAGCATGTACCCCGTACTGATAAGCTATTTCTACTCGGCGATTTCAATGCGCGGGTTGGTTCTAATTACCAAGTGTGGCAAAACTGTCGTCGGGCGACACGGTGCAGGTAAAAGCAACAACAATGGTCTTCGTTTGCTCGACGTCTGCTCAGAGTTTTCTCTCTGTATCACTAACACCATGTTTCAACTCCAGAACAAATTTAAGATCGCCTGGATGCACCCGCGCTCAAAGCACTGGCACCTGATTGACTTTGTTATCGTACGTCGTTCTGGTCTTCATGATGTGAAGATAACACGAGCTATGCGTGATGCAGATTGTTGGACAGATCACCGTCTTATCCGTAGTCAGCTCAGCATGCGTGTCCGCCCTCCCGCATGCATGAAGCAGACTTGTAAGAGACTAAATACCAATGCTCTGCTTTCTGAGGAAGTGAGGGGAAATTTTCAACGCACGTTGAACCACCAGTTGGAGTGAGCTCTCAAAACCAACAGAAGATTCATCAGATGGGCCAACACTTACTACTGAACGGGAGTCTATTACGGATACGATCTTGTCCACCGCGAAATCCACCCTTGGCGTCATGCACAAGCGACGTCAAGATTGGTTCGATGCCAACTGGAAAAAAATCCACGTCATTCTGCATGAGAAAAACTCTGCCTACAAGCCTCACCTTCAGCAGTCCAAATCCGTTGCTCATTATCAACGATGGATCAGGATTCGTTCCCAAGTCCAACACCACCTGCGCGAGATGCGCAATAGCTGGTGGATGACAAAGGCACAGGAAATCCAGGAACATGCAACAACAACTACATCAGAGCATTCTATGAAGCTCTGAAGAGTGTATTTGGTCCAATCAGACGTTCTTTCTGTCATAAAGGACAGCACTGATATATTACTCATTAAAGAGCGCGACGGAATTCTTTCGCGATGGGCAGAACACTTTAACACACTCCTAAACAAAAAGAACCCTTCTGACACTTCCTTTCTAGATTCCGTTCTCCCGCTGCCTCCCATCACTTGCCTGGACAACACACCCACCCTGACTGAAGTTGGATAAGCCATCTCTAGTCTCAAATCCAACAAAGCCTGTGGCGTGGATCACCTACAAGCTGAGGTATTTAAGTATGGGGAAAGCCTTCCATGTCCACCTGCATGCCTTCATCTGCAAAATTTGGAGCATCTGCCGAGTCCCCTCAACAATGGAAGGATGCTAAGCATTGTTGCCATATACAAAAACAAAGGTGACCGCGTCGACTATGGTAAGAGCCGTGGCATCTCGCTGTTATCAGTTGGTGGCAAAATTTTGGCCAGAGTAGTGCTTAACCGACTTTTGACACACGTTGCTTTGCTGAGGTGATGCTACCTGAAATCCAATGCGGTTTCTGCCGCGTCGTTCCACTACTGACATGGTCTTTGTCGCACGTTTGCTTCAAGAAAAATGCTGCGAACAGCACCGGTCACTCTATATGGCATTTACAAACCTATCGAAAGCATTTGACACTATATATCCAGCTATCCTGTGGAAAACTCTATCCAAATTCGGTTGTCTACCTATCTTCCTGGCAATCCTACAGGATTTTCACGATGATATGTCCGCGCAGGTAATTTGTGGCGGCGCAAGCTCCGCGTTTTTTCCAGTGCAGGTTGGTGTCAAACAGGGCTGCGTGCTGGCACCTGTCATCTTGAACATCTTCATGACTGCTGTCGCACTATATGCTCGTGACTCTTTCCTCTAAGACAACGGGATCTCCGTCAAGTATCACCTTGATGGCAACCTGTTCAACCAACATCGTCTCAATGCCCAATCCAAAACATCTGTTACCCATTCTTAAGAGCTTCAGTGTGCTGATGATACGGCACCAGTAAGTCACACTGCAGATGGCCTTCAGCACCTCCTTGATGGCATGGTTGATGCATATAGTCGTGCTGGTCTTGTTGTTAATATTAAAAAGATTGAAATGCTACAGCAGTGCACTTCGCCAAATCTTGCTCCACCTGTTTTCAACATCAAAGACTGCCCCATCGCCAAAGTGTATTAGTTTGTATGTATACTTGGGCACTTTCCTAAACAACAAGCTTGATCTATCTTCTGACATCCAGCGTCGTGTACGCCTTGCTTCATCTGCTTTTGGACGACTCTCACAACAAGTATTTTTGAACAGAAACCTGAACCTCAAGACCAAGCTGACTGTTAACAATGCTGTCTGTGTCTCAACGATACTTTATGGTTGCGAGGTCTGGGTCCTATATCGACCTCACGTCAAGACTCTTGAACAAATCCACATTTCTTGGATTCATCGAATGCTTAGACTACGCTGGTGGGACAAAGTTCCCCACGTAGAGATCTGTCACCATGCCCACTGCCTTTCGATGGAGGCCATCATTGCTGAGCGCCAGCTCAGATGGACGGGGCATGTCATCCGAATGCCGGAAAACCGACTGCCGCGGCGTGTGCTATATGGTGAATTAAAAGGCCGAAGATCTGCTGGCGGACAGTACAAACGTTTTAAGGATTTGTCTGATTTTAAGGATTTGAGCCGTTTTAAGGATTGTCTGAAAGCAACACTTAANAANAATGTTATTCCCCTTGACCAACTGGAAACATTAGCAGCGGATCGCAAGAGCTGGCGAAACATTTATACTACTGGTATCCTCTCCAGGCAAGCAATGCAGGATAAAACTGAAGATGAGCGTCGTCACCAACGGCATGAACATGCTGTTCGGAACAGAGAAAACAACGCCGCTTATCTGTGTCCCACCTGTGGCCGTACATGTCTATCACGTATAGGACTGTACAGCCACGAACAATCCCACCTCTAAAGATAAGATGATGGATCCGATTCGTCATTTCGACGTCCATCGAAGAGATAGAGATAGAGATTTGAATAAGTTGTTTGTGTTTCACAATAACATTGTTTTGGTGCAAAAGTGGTAAAAACAAGCTCAAAAGGAATCAGTCTGGAAGCTATGCATTCAGATACGCTTGAATTAAAAACAACTGTAAGTAGCAAATGGGACAATCTGCTGGGACTTGAATACAAACTACAAAAAGTTCAAAACGAATATGTTAAGTTGAAACAGGAAAACGGAAGACTTAAAAGCCTCCTACACACTGAATACTTTCGAACCGATGATTTCGACTAATACAGCAGAAGAGAAAACATTTAAATCTTTGGAATACCAGAGAACTACACAGTCGAGGATGACGGAAAAAAACTATTCCTAAAATTAGCTGGGCAACTGAACATTACTCTACAAGAAAAATATATACAGCGAGACCACAGATCAGGTAAAAAGAAAAAATCCAAAGCAACCAAGCCCAGCGGAATATTTCCACAATCGTTTCATATGCTAAAAAACAAGAATTTATATAGAAATAAAAAAGTGGAAAGGTACCAAAATTGTAGTCTGTGAAGATTTAAACAAGTACCAGATACAAACTCTACAACAGGTTTTCTCAACGGGGCCTGTGGCCCTCTTGGGGATCACAGGGTATTTTTGGGAGCCGCTAGCAGGCTTCCGCTCATGGCCTTACTTCTTTAAGATGTTTATTTTAAGACAAATGTATTTTTTTTGTCAGTGGAGCAGGGGCCATGGATGTTGAGTGTCTCTGAAAGGGGGCCATGAACCTTGAAAGGTTGGGAAACACGGCTCTGCATTTATATTTGCATAATAATCATTCCAACATTCAAGATGCATGTGCTGGGAATGGAGCCATAAAATTATCATAAAAAATACATAGTGGCCTACAACATAAAAATACTGATGATCTGTTCCAATTACATGTTGATATAAACTGGAAAGATTTGGGAGTAAAATTTGTAGCAGATTTGCATGCTAAGTCCAGTCAATAATTTTCATTATTTTCTAGTACGTGAGTTACGATTTTAGCCAATTCACTATGCTTGTAAAATTCCCTTGCGCGATTTGTGTGAAACCCTGCAGGAAAAACGAAAAAAACATAGCTTGTGACTTGTGCGAGAGATGGATGCATTTCAAATGTATTGATATTTATCTTACTGTCACGATCTTTTAACAGATCACATTCCTTTTAGTGACTTAACAAGTGAAGAATACGTAATGATAAACACAATACCTTAACATTAGCTTTCGAAAAAAATGTGGATACTTCAAATGAACCTGGTATCTGCTGCAAATATAATGATCAAAGTATCTTTATTAAATTCATAGAAAATAAGAGGAAAAAGGACTTACTTCTTATACATTGCAATGTGAGTAGCTTACAGAAAACCTAACAATATTGCAGCAATATCTGTCAGAATTAAGATACAACCCCAGACATAATAGCCATAACAGAAACACGTCTTAATCATACAAATAATCATATGTTTAACCAAGATCTTGAAGGTATGCTTTCTAGTTTCTACCATTGTGATTCACATACACTTGTTGGTGGTGTTGGTCTATACATAAAGATCTTCCTCACCGCAAACTGTAGAGATGACATGACTAATTACATGGATGAGTTTGAAACTAATGGGTTGAAATCAACAATAATAAGGATAAAAATATGGTATTGTTGGTATATATAGACACCCAAACAGTAAGTTTGTAGTTTCTCAAAATGAACTTTTTAATACCTTACACATGTTGTCCTCCTGTAACAGCCCATATGATAGGCGAGACGTGGAACCAATGAGCCGTTTTTTACGCTTCAGGTCGTAAGTCGCAAAGTTTTGCTAGCAAATCTCCAAAATTTAGCATGAATAATAATCATCTCTCCCAATATCCACATACAAAAAATCAGTAGGATTTAATTTCAAGAGGTGGTTGAAAATTTGATGTAAAAAAAAATATCTTTGGTTCGTTGGTCCCACATGTGTGGGATCAATGAACCACCAGTGTGGGACGTTTGAAGAACCTCTAAGAATCTTTTCATATTTAGGTGCAATACAGCGTATTCTTCCAAAAACAGAGATTTCACCACACTGCAAGATTATTGTTGCAACACAATTTATAGAAGGTAACGATTTGCAATGAAAGAATGTAAGTAACGAAATGAAGCGGGCTGCGACGTAAGTACAGAGATATGTGTTAAACTGTCACCCTGGGTTGATTACCAGAAGTTGCAACTGTTTCTCAGGCTTGCACCTTAAAATTCTACATATACTGAGATAAATCGCCATCAAATATCAAAACATCAGAAAGGCGCTTAGTGGGCTGCTGCAGATGATGGCTCTGATAGCACACTAACAATGTCCGATATTCTGTCAGAGGCAATATCTTCCCTGCCTGGAAATGCAAAGCCGTTTCAAATGTTGTTAAATCTTTTCAGAAATTTAACTCCAAAGTCACCATAATTATCTGGTCCCCTTAGCACCAATTCTACAAGCATTTTGAACTTTTCATTATTGGAGTTAGCTTTTACAATGCAGTGACAACCCGCCTCAATAATTTGGTCCGAAGATCCACTCAAAACACCACCATTTCCGACTCTGTTAAGAAGTAATCATTTGCCTATGTCACTGTCTTAATGTATACTGAGTTTATAATAGCGTATCACTCGCATCGCTAGACACCGATAGTTGACGCCTCACAATTTTATACACATCTTTGGCTAGTCTTTAGCCGTGCGTGAAACCTTGCGCTTAGATGCTTCGTATTATTGTGCTTAGATGATTGCTTCGTGTATACTGCGCTAAGATACTTCGTACAGCTTGGAAAATGGTAACGAACATCAGCAAAAATCTGTCTAGCAACGTACCTGTCTAGTATCCATGGAATGTTTTCTCGCAGAATCACGGCCTTATTGTTTGGCATTGTGTGCATTTGATGTTTTTGACACAGCTTTTCACGCATTTTCTCTCTAGCATACACGAATATTTTTGAATGTGTGAAAACAGTAAATGTTTAATTTGATAACTCTAAACCACTGTCTTCTCGTGGGTTGGCTTCGCCTGCAATACATTTTACTGCAATTTACTGTATAACCGCATTACCCATATTACATTTTATACCCAGAGCAAAAGACATTTACTAACTATTATGCACTGTTCCCTTTAAAAATAAGCAGTTCCGCCCTTGGGAGGTCTGCGCCTAGATGACCCTTGGTCTTTCGCAGCCTCCCACTTCTTCATGCATTTTATAAATCGATGTACTTGGAAGTCATCGCAGTACTACATTATAATAAGCATGATTACGTCGTTCATGCATATGTCTCAAACACTTGTGTTTCATAAAAGTAAATGTATTTGCGCCATCATGCGTATACTCTTTACTACCGCCATGTATGTATCCTCGTCTTCCTTCATGTATTTGCGTTTTCCATGTTACTGCAATGCATGCTTAAATTCAAGCGACTTGCGTGTGGGATTGAAGATGTTACTCAATACAATACAATATTGTACTTACCGACTTAAGATACTCAGTCAACATTATTATCTTCGGAAGATTTTCGCAGACTAATTTGATGCTCCATCAAATCGCTCAACGCTTTATAAAGCGTTCTGGATAAAACCATCCTTTTAGGTTTTTACTAACTTTGAAGGTAGGCATGTTTAAGCTGGAGACATAAAGCAATATGCTGAGGGACCTTTGAACCTCCGGGTCATTGGTCCCTTTCTCGCATGGTTCTAAGATCCCTTCCGCCATCATTTTTGCAATACGTCTCATAACAAAAAACGTACAGTATCAATTCTCAACCTCTTGCAGCTTTAAAACTTGTTCCTTGATCATATCACACTTGCACAAATCATTCGATAAAAGCTGCCTGCTATTTGCAAAAACAAAATGTAGGCACCAAATTTTTAAATTTTTTTTCAAAATTAAAATTAGCCCACAAAAATTGATCTAACAGCTATAGCTCATCTGAAACACATACGGACGACAAGAAAGCAGTCTCAACTTCACTGTCAAAACCACAAGAAAACACAAAACACGTTCACTAGGTGGCGAGAAATAGTCTATGGTCATTGAGCCCAACGTGGTCAAAGCTCTCATATCTCCCCTATTCTTAGAGATTTGGTGGATGATTTAACGCTCACGCCGGCCACTGCAGTGGCTGGTACTCTTTTGGCCATAACTCGCCAGCTGCTAGAGCTAGAGAGGTGAACAAACCATCTACGGATTCGGCAAGACTTTTAGTTTCGACTGAACAAAAATTTAGTTTTGGGTTGGGGGTTCTCTTGCAGGACGTCACAAATAGGGATGTTTTCGCATTTTTATGGCCAACTTTACCCAGCCCTGCACGCCAATCCAATGTCCCAATTTTCTAGAAACTAGACTATCATCTGAGTCTTTAGAGCACTTGGTTGGCTTTCTAGCATATCTGGAGCGAAAATTATGGCCCAAAAGTAGTATACGTTATGGGGCTATAGGCGCAGTTTCTGGTTACTGATTTCCATTCTTTGGTTACCATTCTATGAGGCTATAGGCGCAGTTTCTGGTTACTGGTTCCATTCTTTGGGGCTATTGGAGCAGTTTCTGGTTACTGGTTTCCATTCTTTGGGGCTATTGGAGCAGTTTCTGGTTACTGGTTCCCATTCTTTGGGGCTATAGGTCCAGTTTCCGGTTACTGATTTCCATTCTTTGATTGCCATTCTATGAGGCTATAGGCGCAGTTTCTGGTCACTGGTTTCCATTTTTGGGGGCTATTAGAACAGTTTCCGGTTACTGATTTCAATTCTTTGGTTACCCTTCTATGGGGCTATAGGCGAACTTTCTGGTTACTGATTTTCATTCTTTGGTTACCATTCTATGAGGCTATAGGCGCAGTTTCCGGTTGCTGGTTTCTAGTTCTTTGATTACCATTATGGGGCTTTTGGAGCAGTTTCTAGTTTTTTGGCTACCATTATGGGAACTATAGGCACAGTTTCTGGTTACTGGCTTCTAGTTCTTTGGTTACCATTATGGGACTTTTGGAGAAGTTTCTAGTTCTTTGGTTACCATCATGTGACTTTTGGAGCAGTTTCTAGTTTTTTTGGTTACCATTATGGGGCTATAGGCCCAGTTTCCAGTTACTGGTTTCTAGTTCTTTGGTTGCCATTCTTTGGTTACAAAGCTATTGGTCTAGTTACTGGTTTCTAGTTCTTTGGTTACCATTTTGACTAGTATTTAAGCATTTTAATCAAATCTAAAAACACTTAAAGAATTATCATAAGTATATATTAACCCAATGAATCAAAACTTTAAAAAATCAGAGTCATTTAATTTAAGGAACAGCTCAAAAGAATAATAAAGCAACTGAAGAAACAAGAGATGTATTATTGTGAGACGTGTGACCAACCTTATCATCGAAGAAGTAGCAAAGGCATCTTAGGACTAAAAAACACAAAAGGAATGAGGAGGCCAAACAACCTCAAACAAATAAAGAAAACAAAGTTGATTTAAACTCAACAGACCCATCCGAAAAACTGAGTACATTTATTAGAAGATTTAACAGATTTACAAAAACAGGGTTATTCATAATTATTATAAAAATATGGAAGAGGTATTACAAAGTAATTCAACAGAAATGTCAAGGGAAGAACTTACAACGAATGCTTTTGAAGCATGTATAATATTCCGCTAACAATTTATTACTTTAGAAACTCCAAATCTTTCAAGGGAATCCAACTGTTAAATGACTCATCATACCCAGACCATTTTGCCAGAGCACCACGCTTTTTGTCTTTGCGAATTACCTTCTCAACTCCAAATACTGATTGGTGAGTTTTCAATAATTCTTTTTCGTAAAAACTTCCTTTAATAATATCACCGTTCAAATCCTTTATAATATAAGTTATGGGTGAAGTGGGCTGTATTTTTTTTATTACAAAGACTTCCTCAGTCCACTTAGGAGTGTAACCTATATCAAATATTTTTCTCTTATATTTACTTATCCTAACAATGTCACCCATTCTAAATTTTGGTTTATATGACGACGAATCTTTGCCATATAAATTAAAATAAACAATACTTTCGTTTTTCTTCTGACTTGCTTCCGTAGGGTCATTTTAATGCTTGAATGTTTGGTATTGTTGTATTCATTGAGAATATCAGGTAAAATATCATAACAAGCAGTATTATTTTGAATAGTAAATTGTTTCCACATAATGCTTTTAATAGTTCGATTCCATCATTCACAAACACTTGACTTTTACTCATTTTCAGTTGTATAAAGTTGTATTTATGTTTGTCTAACAATTCTTGGAAATATTTGTTAAAATACTCCTTACCTTTATCAGTCCATAAAAACTTAGGTTTTCTACCTTTTTTCAAAATGGTTTCAAAAGCTTTTGAGACGGTTTTACCCTTTTTGTCTTTCAGTAGGACTATCCAACCATATTTACTGAAAATATCAAGAAACATTAACAAGTAACGATAGCCTTTATTCCATCTACTGAATTGTTGCATTTCAACTAAATCTGAACGCCATATTTGGTCAACTCCTTTACTTATTACACGGCGATGAGTAAAGTTTTTTCTAATAGGTTTGTGAAGTTCATCAGCTAACTCATTTTGCCAACTACCCGCCGCCTGTAACCGTTTTTAAACCCTACACCCAGTTTATATTTTGCACTAATAACAGCTTGAACCAGTTTTTTATCAAACCTTTCTCGTATGTTACTAGGTTTAGTTGCAGTCAACTGATTCAACATAGATTTATCACACTTACTTTTTCCTTGGTTTGTGTTATTATCACGGTAACAAATTTCATGTTTCAGAGAGATAGCGTTAACTTGGTTAAAAGGTTCTTGTCAAGGTAATGGTTTATTATTAGCATCTAATTGTTTATGTAGTGGATTATAAGGTCCTCTATATTTATGATTGGGTAATGCAAAACCACCTTTAGGACGAGGGAGTTTACCAATCATAGAATGAATGTCTAACAAACCTCCTTTCTTACTATTAAAAATAAAACTGCTTTTAGTAATATCACAACTTGCGCACACACTTTTTAACAGGTATCTATTGCCTTTAGTTTTCTCAATTCGTTCACTGCCTTTTAGACTTTCAGTTTTTGTTTTTTCTCGAACGCATTAAGTTTTCATATGTTATTTACTTAGATAAAATTAGTAAAATATTCAATAAAACGTTCATTAAACAAAGAGGGGAAATCATGAAAGTCTAAAAGGATGTCACCAGGCTTCCTGTTACTTTCATACCGTTGTAATAAGTAGTAAATACAATAATATCCACACATTATGGAGTTTATATGTTGAATTTGACTGTCATTGTAAATAATATTTTTAGATGAGGTGTTCATATCAGTCACTATTTCATTTGGTGGGACGAGACCAAACGAATCAAAGTATTCTACAGAATCTGAATTACTATCATTATAAACAAAGATCCAATGTATTCCCCCACCATCAAAGTTACTTTGCAAATAAATAATTATACTTTCATTAGAGTTAATTTTTTTAAGAAGCATGTCTTTTGAAAAAAACCCACGATAGTTATCTATATTTTCCATAAGTCTGTCTATATCCAAGTTAGATAACGGTTTCATATATTTTAATGGTCAACTATTTCTTACAGCCTTGTTTGTAGCTCCTTCGATAGCTCCACTGGCAGCTGAAATAGCTAAAGTTGGTAAAATTTTTTCGCAAGGAAAGGTAAAAACATTTTACCTAAATTAAGAAAAGCAGACAGAAATCCACCATTTTTAGTAACCTGTGTTTTACTAAATTTAATTTCAACCCCCTTTGAAACACGCCTTGCTTTTACAAGTTTATTTGTTTGTTGATTTGTTAAATTTAATGTTACATTACCCTGTAGATGTAGACTCTTGGCAGTTAACCTTACTTTTACGCCTGTTTTGTTTTTATAGGCTCTTGTAAGTTTCTTTTTTTGATTTTCTGATAGTTTTAATTGATATTCGCGATAACTCATATATTATAGGGTTTTATAAAATTAATCCCAAAATTGGAATATTTTTGAAAGGACTATTTTTTCCCAAAATGAAGCCCTCGTCATACACAGGTTTTGGAAAAATATATGCTTTTGCCTTCGTTCCAGGTAGAGCAATTCCTTTACCACTTGTTTCTGGTAATCTTAGCCCTTTTCCAGCAATACCACCAAGTAAACCGGGTAAAATAAACCCCGCCAAACCTGCTAAAAGAGCGCCAAGAAAGTCATTTTGTTTAGAAACTTGTGTTTTTGACAGTTTGAATATTAATCCAGACTTTTTTCGTTTGGCAGCATTAAACGTTGAAACTTGTGTTTTTGTAAGACCTATATGATCTTTTCCAGAAAGTTGATTGAAAGAAAGGGAGAGGGTTAATCCCTTTTTGTTAGCATACGCATGCTTGATTTTATCTTTCTGCTAATAAGTTAAAGAAACACTAACTTTTGAATACATCTATATAGCATAATTAGATAATTTTAAAATCATGATCCAAAAACTAAACAATAACATTCATTCGTCCAGAAAGGGCATCTAATTGTAAATATATATCAGAAAGAACAACAGCACAAACATAAAACGAAACATTAGCATTATCAGCTATATTTCTGAAATGACTACCTAAAGTAAACCGAATTTCAATATCAGCAACACTATTTTTCAATCTTTCAGCATGCTTTGAAACATCGCAGTCATGAATAGGGTATAAGCTAGCCCAATCTTCTGCCGAAATTTGGCAACCTGTATCTGTGTCAGTATATTTGTTACAGGCATCCAGAAAAGACGTACATGAGCAACTGCAAATTCTAATAGCTAGTTCAAAATTAGTTTCAAACTCTCTTTCGGGATATTGAACTGAATTAATCATTTCAGTCCCACAAAAGCCCCAAATATTGCAGATCTTTGCAATCCTACAACTCGCCAGGCGATTGAGCTAGAGAGCTATCCAAACCATCCACAGATTCAGCAAGTCTTGTAGTCAAAATCGAAAAAAAAACGTTTTTCGCTTTCGGTGGGGGGATTTCTGGAGGTGACGTCAATAGGAAGGCATATTTTGGAAATTTTGGCTTCCATTGACCGGCCCTGGGCCCCAAATCTTTAACCCACTCTTTTGACTCAAAGTTTTGTTGAAATCTAGGTCAAAATCCGCGTGTATACAGCCCTGGATTGACTTGCTAGCATATCTGTAGCCAAAATTATAGGTCAAAAACACAGTTTTCTGCCTAATTCAAAACTTTTCAGAAAAAGCATACTTTGCCCTTTCAGGGCAAATTTTGGCCAGCCATAACTCAGCAGCAGATTGAGCCAGAGAGCTGTTTAAACCATGTAATAATTAGTGGCGTTGCGTAGTTTAGAAAAAAATTTTATTTTTTTAATTTGGTTGGGGGGTTTTGGGCCAATGGGATCATGACAGGAGCATGCTTTTTGGTTAATTATATGACGGCATCGTCCGATCCCACGCGCCTATATTTTGGGTCGCAGTATTTTCGGATTCTAAGGCAGAATACGCGTTTTCAGAGCCGTTGATAGAGTTTCTAGCGTCTCTGGTTCAAAAGTTAGGACAAAAAACAGCTAATTGGTAAGGGGCTTTTCTCAACACTTTTGGGGAATTCCCTAATTAATTTTAAGTTTTTTTGGCCCTAATCTTGGAACCAGGAATGCTAAAAAAACATTCGGACCTTTCAAAGACCAGAATTGTAACCAAAAAACAGCTAAACTAAAAAAAAATTGTGTCATTGAAATGGCTCCTGCGGGTCTTAAAGGGAGGTCGGGCAAAAATGCTGACGTCAGCAAAAAATAATATAAACATCCTATCATTATATAAGCATT
>JGI24022J15233_10003229_pt1 | contig 16037 bp, 10 predicted proteins | sample Ectturendosymbi2_FD_15233 | JGI IMG/M metagenome (IMG submission 15233)
GAACGTGATTGGAGTGAGAGCAGAGCGAGGTTCTGTTCATGTTCAGTATGTAGTTCATGCTTGCTTCTTGATGCTTGGCCTGTTTCGATGTTCATCACTATTTCTTTGTCTTCTCAGTGCTGGTGGTGAATCCAGTCTTCTTGATTGTTGAGTATTTTTTTATTTTGTAATACTTTATTTTAGATGTAGTAGACTTTATGTCTGCTACAACTATTAAGACAAATATGAAAAATGGACTAATGAAGATGAAAATGCAAGAAAATGAACTTTCAGTAAACCGACGTGAAAACTTGACAATTTGACCCTCATGCCGGCACCTTGTTCTATCCTCTTTCAATCAATCCTTTCTATCTCTCTACCTTTCTTCCTTTCCAATGAGCGTCAATGCGTAGGCTTTCACCGAAATCATCTTTTTCAACTAAAACAATTAGGAATTTTTTCATGGATAAAAACTTGCACTTCACTGGGACGATGACAGGCTCATCATACTGTCTTAAGCATTGCAAGTACTTCCCTAACGCAATGTATGTACAATTTCATATAAGACACTTTGCGCTAGTATCCCAAGAATGAAAGAAGTCACGCTGTACTTTCTAAATAGTGCAGGTGCGAGTCAGGACGAAAATGTTTAGTGATCTATTGGTATAGGGCAGACTATTTCCAGCATTAAACTTCAGTATTGATTTCCTGACAATAAACACCCCGTTTCTATAAGAAACATCTATACCCCATGTGGACGGTCTTGTATCTCTGTGGACAGACCTGTATCTTGTGGACGAATTCGCATCTTTGTGGACGGATCTGAATCTTTGGAGACAGTTTTTCTTTTTCTTTTGACAATAGAGCAACGTTCCTGAATGGGCGATTCTATTTCAAGAGAGTTTGATGCTAGTTTTTTTTTTGGAGTTTTTTATATTGATCTTTCTCATGCGTTATTGGACCACGACTGACACTGTCTGTCTAAAACACGACTGTCTCTTTAAACCACTGCTTATTTATTATTGCCTTTCAGGAATCTGAATGGACACCAGCATAACACAAAGCTGACGAAAGTAGCTACACTCAAAACTCCCGCATAGCGATGAAATAATCATTCATGACATTTTTTTCACAATATAACTACAACCAGAATTAACGACCACCGACAGAAAACAACTAACACTCTTTTTGTAACACAATACTCTGAAAAAGTAACAATCATTTAAATCTAATCGCTCACCCTTTAAAGTAACAAGACGGAAGGGAGTAAAAGTACAACCCAAACCCTTTCCCTATATAAACAATTATTCAATATCATTTTGTTTTTAAGAACCGCTTTTTACACGCGCTTTCACTATACGTTAACCTAAATATGCCCTTATTTTTCAGAAACAAAGTAGAACATACGCAAATAAGAAAACGCTTGAATTAACATAACTGATCATACTTATGGTGACATCGCTAGCCTTCACAATACGTCCCACACATGCACAATTCTACAGCATCTGACATACTCGCAAGAATTTACAAAAAATCCAGATACAAGCTTTACCAAATTGGTAAGACAAATACCCGAAAGGCATAAATCAAAATGATTCAGGCAACAGCCCAAAACTGTCGCATGACTCTATCGCTGGATAAACGACTTGAAAATTCAAACAAAATTCACAGCAGTCAATTAGACAAAAAACACAATCCAGTGACNAAAGCAGCACAAATTGTTTCCGACGGGAGAATTGTAATTTTTCATTATGACCCACCAGGACAACACAGCGTTTACATAAGGCCAGGTGACCCATGCCGGTAAATTTACCGCTTGTTGACCTTCGAAAAATTTCCTGAACATTCTCCTGTAAATCCATGTCAGTTAGCTACTGAAGGTTTTTTCTATACTGGATACAAAGATCGGGTTAAATGTTTCAGTTGTACCCAAACAGTGGAAAATTGGTCTCCAGGTGATGACCCTCTTTCCTCATATTGGCACAGTATTGATTGTCAATTCAATAACGGTACAGATAACACTAACGTACCTCTCAGTACAACATTTCAAAACCAGAGGACACATGATATTTCTACCAGGGCAGCTACCGCAGCGCGCGGCTCTGCAACATCGGGAGAACCACGCACTTCATCGCCAGACGCCTTGACTTCGGGAATGTCTCAAAATGGGAATGATGTCTTGGTGACAACGGCTTTGACATCTGCAAACACTGCTTCAACTTCCTCGAATGTTGCAACTTCTCAAAAATACCAAAGCTGCTCAAGCATCACATATTNTTGAACAACTTATACACATGTTTCCTTGTTCAAACCCAGTCAATCCTCATATGCGCAACGTTACAGCTCGTTTACAAACATTTCGAGAACGGCTACATATATGGCCTGCCCATCGCATTGCAGCTACACCAGAACAGATGTCTCAGGCTGGACTTTACTATCTAGGAGAGAGAGACAGAGTTAAATGTTGGTACTGCAACAGAGGACTACAGAATTGGGAGAAAGTCGACAACCCATGGTTTGAACATGACAAATGGTTTCCGACATGTGAATACCTTCTTCAGAAGAAGGGACCTGAGTTTACTGAAAACATTTCCAACAGATTTATAAATTTAGATCGACCTGTCACTAGCAATCCTGCAGGCCCTCTTGCGGCTAATGCAAATCAACAGGCTTCCCGACACAAGTCCTCATGGTATGCGCACGAATTCCCACAGACTCTTGATCCAAGAGAACACCAAAGAAAACTTGAAATGAGAGTAAATGAAGAAATGCAAGCATCTTCATTTGTGGCTGAAGCCAAAATTATGGGTTTCAATGACGAAGAAATTCGAGAAGCTTTTCGCAAACACATTGGAAATCATAACAAAACGTTCGCAAGTTTTACTAATTTAGTAGAATGCATTCTTGCTCTTCAAAAAGAACCAGACTCATATTCAATGACAAGTGCTGAATCACAAAATAATGATCATCCGTCGACATCAAACGAAAATAATGAGTCACCCAGTACATTTCCAAATACAAGACAAGAACTCGAAGAGCTTAGGCAAACAAGTTCATGCAAAAAGTGCTTTCAGTCGAAAGCTTCAGTCGTCTTTTTGCCATGCGGACATTTGGCAACTTGCAGTATCTGCAGCAAACAAAACTTAACATATCGAATTTGCAAGGAAAAAGTTCAACAAAAAATACAAGCTCACATTGTGTAATCAACATATACCTTAACAATTTTTCATTTGATTGTTCTAACTTGTTTACAGCACAAGCACACGCGAATGCATTCACTTATGAGTTGACAACCACCGCAGCATGTATGGTCTTCAGCATTCTTAAAACCGCATTACTTACAATGACTTTGCGAGGATCAGATTATCAGCATCAAAGCACCACGCCGATTTAAAACCAAACCGCTCTGGCGCGACTCGCGTGGCCAAATCACGCTGATGACTGCCTCGCGCCCAAGACTATACAACAATTCTACACATACACGGTTTTGACATCATGCAACTGCATGATGCATATAATATTTTACACCCACACAAGCTTATCAAGACTTATTAATAGAAGAGAGAGCAACCATCGCTAATGGAATATAAAAATACGCTTAAAGCGACAAGCAACAGCAAAACAAATTGTTTTGCCAAGAGACTCTATTTAGACAATCTTCACATTCATACCACCTTAAATGTAAACATATAATGATACATTTGTCAAGAACCTACATCAAATCAGCATATTTATTTTCACAATCTTTGCAGCACTATTTACAGTGCAAAACAATATTAAAAAAACACTGAAGTCAATCAGGTGACCTTTTTCGTTTCTACAACCGTAATTTAACACAAAAATTACTGAAGATGTCCGAAGTATATTCATCCTTTGCCAATCATTGCAGTTCGATCATGCACATGTTGTTTTTCTCACTGAATAACAACTAAGACATCACGTTTCTATATTTAATCCTTAATTTAATGTTACTAAGTTGCCCGGTATCACTGAGTCCTTTTCCGGACCACACGCTACACAGCAAAGAAGCAATAGTTCTCAACAACCTCCACAATCTCGGATACCGAACCACCCATATGCCACAACAAGACGAGGTAAGAAAACAAATACCTTTCCATTCACTCATGCCTCATGCATGCGATTTTTCAAAAATCGATAAGCTTCATTGAATCTACGCAATAGGGACTAGTAGGTTTTCAAAGCATAACCTATACATAACAATATTTCCCATAAGGGCGTTACTACAACTCTATTTATAAATATGACCAACAGTGCACATGTCCATTCATGCAACAACTCATATGGAATCCTGATTCTAACTGGACGACTCTCAAATCGGGAGAGTTTATACAAAAAAACAACAGAATAGAAGTGATTCGATTCAAAACACTTCAAAAACATCGTTATAACATCAAAAATGATCACCTCAAAAATATTTCCAGGGAGGTATAAAGATAAATGCTATTACAAGCATTTATATACAAAAGCTCTCATCATTAACTCCACATATAATATCAGGATTCTATGAGACCTTTTTATGGGTTAAATGGAAATTGGACGTTACACACGTCAATGAAATAAATGATCCTAATCTTTACTCGGCCAGAATAACATACGCACATGCATTAAAACAATGTCCAATTGAGATACAAAAACTATCAAGGTTTTTCAATTACAACACAAAACAACAAATTTATAATAACAATTACACGAATGCAACACCATATTGCAATAAAAACGATTTCATAAAAATAGAAATCGTAAACAAATATACCACTAGAATTACCATACCAGGAGGAAAATGCCGACCGGCACCAATACGAAAGCAACGTTCAATAATACACGTTGGTACAGGACAAACTAATGTTTTCCAATGGGAAAATTGGCAACTACATGGAGCAATAAAAATACCTACATGGTACATAATAACCATACAAAATGGACTGATAAGAACGAGAAAAACAGCAATTCACTTCGCTCTTGAACAACAAACGTCATATTTGACAGCAATACCGGATTTAATGTTAAGCAATACGCTGCTACCAAATCAAACAATGATGGCCTATAAAAAAGGCGATAAATATTGCGAAAGAATAAGTTCGGCAATAACAGACATGCATAACTCACAAAATGCACAACAAAAACAGTACGAAAATTGCTGTAATTATCATAATAACACAAACATTTGTGCAAAAACACAAGAACCACAGTGCAAATTTGCAGTAGGATTCCCTAAAAACAGTAATGGAAAAACCCGGAATCCTTCCGGATATCGAAGAAAATAAACCATCAATTGCATACTCAAATGCATGTTTTTTACCAAACAATTACACAATATATGGAAATGTAACGAGAATTCATGACAACCCTAGGACGCGAAGAGAAGTCACTCTTGTCGCAGTAATATTAATTTCGGTCCTAATGGGAGCACTAATAGCAAGCATAATCGAAGTACAAATGAAAACATATAACGATATGGTCAATGAGAAACTTGAAGACTTGGAAAATCGATTTACGCTACAACTAAACCAAGTGGAAGATCAAGTTACTGACCTACAAGTACAACAACTCGAACTTGCCAACGCAAGGGCAACGCTCTCAAGAGTAACAGCAAATCTAGCGAACAGACAACAAAGATTTGAAAACTTTGTGCTCTCATTCAACAGACAACTTCTCGAACAACAAATAATCACGACCAAAAGATCTATCGAAAATAGAAAACTAATCTTAAACCGAAATGCTCATGCAACACAATGATTTATAGAAAAATACAATTCTCAANAATTAACGTTACAAGCANTAAAGAAATTGAAAAATGTTCCTTCCCTGAGAAACGATACTATTNATCGAAATCAAATTATGAAAGGAATTATACACAACACGGAAATTTACAGATTAATACATCAAGAACATCAAAATTACACCAAATGGGTCAATGATCACCCATGGATTGTAAGAAACCAGTCACAGCGACTGGAAGAATTCGATAAAATGCAAAAGGCTCATAAAAGTTGAAATCAACATAAGGAAAATATAATAATACTCCAAAAATTACTAGGAATCATAACCCTCTTAATTGTTTACAAATACTTCTTCAGGAAAGAAGAAGAAACTGTCAATATAAATGCGACAACAAACATACAATTACACCCACATATTTGGAAAAAACATAACGAATACCACGAAGACAATCAAGTCACGAAATGACTACCTTCATTTCAGAGACCATACCCATTAAAATTCTTATGCCTCAAGGTCATCACTTTAATCGGAATCACGCTGATCATCCTTATCATCCTCGTATTGACTCTCGACTCCATAAGAATAAGAAGTGATTACGAACGCCATCATAAACGAACAAAAAGAAGAAAACAAAATAAAAAAGAAGAGCAAGCTGATCAAGGAAGTCTTTCAAACAAAGAAAATTTAGGATCTGACTGGATTCTACCAGAAGATTACTTTATAAGCATAAACTCTTCATCAGAATACGGATCAACAGTGATAAACACAACGATACCGGAAGAAGAACAACTCCTCCAGGATGAAGAAGAAGAAGATCATAAAGACACAAGGAATCTTCCTCCATCGGACAGTCCAAAATCACAGATTATGGAAGACTAAAAATTGATTAGATAATCAATTTCTGTGGGCAAGTTTTTCCTGAAACAAATAACTGCTGTTTAGCAGGCTAGGCCTGGAACAGTCATCACTGTACAGCAGGCTAGATCTGAGACAAGCAACTGCTGTACAGAGGCTAAGCCTAAAAATAAACATTTTTTGAACAAAGTTAGACATGAAAACGTGCAGTAATCTCGAATACGGTCGAACAAAAGCCAAAGCAACTTCAACCACTCAGAATGCTCCATTTGATCACACGATCCTGAATCTAGTCACGAAAATCGTGACTTAAGACGTAATGAGCTCCGATAAAAACAGCTAATGATGCAATTAAGAGGCGGTTCCCTCTCAACCAATGACAAAGCCATGACTTAATGAGATTTAATTAGTAACCAATCAGGACACTCAAACGAATTGGGAGTGTCTGAAAATTTGGGTATAAAAGGGCTCGTTTTCGCACCCCGAATATGAGTTGAAACTAACTGCGGTTGCGACTTGTTTCACTCCTTCGGTTTCCTAAACTCTTAAAGTTTGGATTCAGAAGTAAAACACTCTGCCTCTAGCGCGTGTTCGCGGAGGTCAGATCGTTGAAGAGTACATGTGTTCGTCCCTTACTCCCTTCGATCAAGAGTTTTTAACTGGTAAAATCCTAACAGGGTTCCCGCCAGGCTAAACATGGCTTGTCCGGGTTAATCTCTGCCAAAATGGATGACAAGAATTGGCTTGTCCGGGATAATCCCTGCCAGTTTATTGGGCAATTTACATTAAGTAAAAAGCAACTTGTTGATTGACTTTTAACAACAAGTAATGTAATTTTGTAAGTCCTAAACATTGTGAAATGCCAAAGCGAATAACTGAAAATAGACAGCTGTAAGCAAAAGCGCTACCCACTTTGACTAATGATAAACTTCCATTGAGAAGCTGCAACAACACTCTGAATGATCAGAGCTTAGTACTGAGGGTTGAAGTGTGACAGTTGACAGAATACTTGGTAAAATAACAAGTGTTATCACAAAAGTAAACTTGAATTAAATATAATCTATTTTATTATGAGGAAGTTGCATGAGAGTCCTTCTTCGAGAAGAAGTACAATATTGAAACACTATAATTGGTGAGTGTTATTGTCTGTTTGTTATCGTATGCTTTTTAAGAGAAAATAAAAGTCATAAAATAAAATAAATGAGTGATATTGATAAAATGAGTAGAAAAGTATCAGAGACAACTCGGTCTTTTAAGCAGACTAGTTCTGTGAAAAAGGGCCGTGATACAGTAATGAAGCGAACCCACATTAAGAATTTCTACTGTATCTAAAGAAGTTCTTATCCTCTCACCATAGAGCAAAGAACCTTCACATTTTTGGCACCCAACGTGTATATTGGAAATTAAAAATTTCCGGTATACTATTTACTTGTCTCTGATGCTTCTAACTTTCTAATTTTTAATGACTTTTTCAATTTATAGCTTTAAAAATAAATATTAATTTGCGTAGACTTCACAATTAAATTTTAAAACTGTGACACCTACATTGCAGCACAGACTGTAATTGCAATACAACATTGCAAAAGGTTCATGTTAAATTTCTCAACAAAATGCTAAATTTCTGCACGAATCTGGATTCAATCACTGGGACAACTCTCTTCAGCCGTTCAAGGTTTACCTTTTTCCTCTTAGCGCCTCGGGAGGCCGTTTGAAAGGGTGAGCACTGCTCCCTTTTCATTCCGCTGTGGACATTTCCACACTTGGGCGATCCCCTTACAAACAACTTTAGGACGTGTACACATTTTTATGTGTGCCCGATTCTGCTCGGCATGCCGGCCACATCTCTTTGTGACCCGCCTGGATCGAATCCTGCTTGGCAGTAGCTCCACTAGAAACCTTTGAGCTTTCTCCAGCTCAGCCCCCCCGTGACTGAACACAAAGACTGAGTGCAAATCATTCGAAAATCTCCAAAACTTTAATTACATGCGCAGAAAAAACTTTGAGTTTAAAAGGTGTTACAGCTTTTAGTTAGCATTTTTTTACAAATTATTGAAACTTTTTCCTATTTTTAGCCATAATTTACAGTTCGCCTTGTTCATTTTTTTACAGAGTTTCAACTTCTCGAAACGAGCAACTTCTCTGCAAATACGTTCAACAAGTAACATAGAAAGACTATATAATTTCATAACCTACAGCTTTCTTAGTAAGCCTTACGTTGCCTATATGCTTATTTTAAACAAAACAAAAACTATATTCTTTTCAAAGGTTTAGTTATTAACGCGAAGCATTTTTAAAGTAACAAATTTATGACAACGTTCACACTCTTCTTCAGTGTTTGGGTGTCCTTGTCTCAACTCACAGTAACTAACATGAATAGTACGTTATCTGATATGAAAACTTTGGACGCCTCTGAACTCTTTCACAATCTGTCAAACTTCCCGGTGAATTCATTACCCATGCCAGGGAGTCGATTTACGGTACCTAGTTGCGAAGTCAACCAGTAGTGAAAGCTATAATAACGTCATTGTCGAGACACAGTCACATCCAGACAAAGTGTTTACATTCACTAAACAAACGGTGAACAAACAAACAAATTGTGTCTTATTGAAACCCTGAATTGCTTGAATAGGAGAACCGACCCGAGAGGATTGTTGATCTCTTATCGCAATTTGCTGAGATGCAGCATTAAAATAGGAGAGCTATACAAGCGTTTTGACAAATCCAGGAATAATTTCAGATCAAGAAACGTTCAATTATGATTTCAGATTCTCGAACGGAACAGGCACCTCTCACATTCAGATTCGTATCACTTAAGTCACGATAATTTTTCATCTACTTTAAGTCTGACATCTGCACATTAGAATCATACCGAGACTATTTTAAATGAAGTCATTGATCAGAGTTCTGCCATTCCAATCTAATAAAAACTATGCATTCTCTTCCTGTTATTCCATAAGCCCTAGATTTAACAGCAGTCAGTTTTTTCGAAACTTCAACTTCCTAATTGCATAATTCTCTCAGCGGCCAAGCAATGTTTAAAAACAAAGGCAGGATAATTGCTGTGCTCTGCGAAGCCAGCAGTGCCGAAAATTAAGCACGCAGAACATGCTACGAACTTGTTTTTGGAACCATTCGCAGACATGACAAAACACTCGCGGTTTGCCCCGTTTGCGTTCAACAGCGCGCATCGTCACAATGCAACCATCGAAAACGTGCTTGCGCGTCTCACGAATCGTTGTCTCACGAACAAGCAGTGGTGCACAGTGTTTTCATCACTTCAGTTTGAAATTTTTTCATAACGATTTCACAAAGCATCTCTGCTGAAATACATCTGGAAAAGTTACTACATTTTTATACACGTGGTTTGAAATATTCATTTCTTCCAGCTTTCATTTTTGATAAGAAGGCGCGACACTTTTCAACCCACACGCTTAACAGCTTTGGAGCTTTCCCAACACATCCGCAAAGGTGAGCGTCTTAATTTTTAAACGACTTTTGCAAGCAAACACAGCTTTCTACATTCAGTTTGCGTTGCAACCAGACTAATACTTGAACATTGAACTTCAACAAACCTGCCTTCGGATTACACTAGCACTCACACCCTTGCACAAAAATTTAACAATTTTTTTCTCAGTATGCGTTAAAAATATACCGAAACGATCTTGCTTAACACATTCATAAAACAATTTGCTAGAAATCGCATAAAAATCATCACTTTTTCATCAGATAAAAAGACATTTTTCCAATATCATACAATTTCAAGTCTTTCACCGTTTTAGATATGCGCAAAAGATCATTTTTTATTCAATCATTTACTCAGACGTTGGACAGCGGATTAGCAGGCGACACAAATTCTTTTTTTTCAGTTGTTTTGAATTTTCGCCTTGGTCAAAATCATCACTTATCACCTTTCCACTACGCCGCTTTTCAAACACAAACACGTATTAATACATAGCATATTTTGACAATACTTTCTCAAAAATTATAGTCCAGATAAACCGCTTTCGCGAAACCATGCAATACTGACGTCACGACCTAACTGAAACGCCTCACGTCGAGTCGATACCCGGACGGCTCACTGTAAAACTTTGAGTTTCAAACGCAACACCATGAAACGTCATGAAATCGTTTCGGTTTTTTCGTGACTTATTTTTGTTCAGCAGTTCAGCCGTTCTCCGCGCTGCAGCACCTTCAATGCGTACTCTCATAGCAGAGCCATTTCTTGTCATCTGTTTAAACCTTCGTCCGTACTTAGGCACGTTTTGCAATTTGGGTGCCAATGCAACACTTACTGGTCAGTTAATTGTTGCAATAGTTCTTCATATTTCTTTTGGTTCAATTCATTTACATTACTTAAAATCTCCTAAGCGCAACGTAGAATCTGATATAACATGTAGTTTGAAACCTCATCTTTCCTGCTTACCACTCCAACACACGCCAGCCTAATCTCTGGTGCACAATGTAGGCCACTAGCTAGCTATACAAATCTACAACTTAGCTAATTGCTATAACATCATTTCTATAAAATTTCATTATTCCAAATTCCAAGCACTATTTCCTCAAATTTGCCTTCATTGCTAAAGTCACATTCGATAACGTAAGACGCTAAAATACACCTTACAACGTATCATCTTCACTCAGGATATTTAGAAAACTACTTCCAAATTTGCAGCTACGGCATGTTTTTGAAGCATTTTAATTGCTCTACACCTAATGGTTTTGCGAACTTCATTTATCAGCCTTCTTTAACGCTGATAGACACTTTCATGCACAACTAAATATATACGATATTTAGAAACGCTCACTAACCACATCAATCAATACAGCATAATGCAGGCAATTGTCATTCGAATTTAATACTACATCAGACGCTCACTGCACCTTAAAATTAAGTTCAAGTTTTTATGCCACTCATGATGCGCAGGTATGGCGAATATTGCCTTCACAGGATTTTCAATACCTTTCACTTCAGTAGTCGTCGGAAATATCTGAAACCATCAATTCTATATTTTTTTAACCACTGAAGTCCACAATATTTTTTCTAATATCGCAATCTCCAAGAATGACAACTTATTTTTCACTCACTGCATAAAAATATTCTAAACTTTAAAATATAAAACAAACAAATTATACTTCCGCCACTTCTTGAGTTACATTTCAACATTTCCAGGATTTCTCTTAGCAAGGAATTGTGTTTACTTTTCAGAGGGACCAAACAACCTTCTAAAAATATTTTCTTTTTAATTTAAGGTAAAAACGAGAAGTGTTAACATTTGTTTTTAATCTCATAACCACTAAGGTGTGAATGATGTCTTTTAAAATTGACTATTACATTTTTTTGCAGAACCTTTCTTCACGACTACAGTTATATCTCTATTTCCCAATTCATATCTACTCCTTCAACTATCAAATAGTCAGCAAAACACTATGATACACGTACAAAGCACACCGTATTCTTTTTTTATCAGATATACACCTAGGATTGACATACATCACATTTTGTTCCTTCATTGTGCTACCATGATGCCAAACGATTTCTATAAAAAAACAACAGCTCCTAAACAAGCAACCTCGCTGAAGCTTAAATAAATTGTCAAACTCGACAATTTGACGAACACACAGACATTCTTCTCTGTCAGCGTTTAGTCCACATCACCTTACGAAATTAACTTTCACAACTGACGTACAACTCTGCCTATTGCGCACATGCGCTCAACACACCGTACAAACACCCTTTAGCAGCTCACAGTAATCACTAGTACAGTTAACGATTTTCAGTCTTTTACGCAGTTTTCATGCGCACAAACTTCTAGCCGCCAAGCAAACACACTGCAGCCACATGAATATGTAAACAGATCAAAACAAACGTTATCCCACGTTTTTCAACATTTTCATTTTGACATGAAGCTGATAGCCACGCGCAAGTGAGTTAAAATCATACAAACTTCCATTCAACACTCGCAACACTGACAGTGCGCTGCAAAGCGCATCGGGTCAGATTTCAAACGTGACTTCCTTTTTGTTCCAAGTCAGTTCGCGTGACGCGCTGGGATTTGCAAGGATAAGCAACTTCAGTCTGGAAACATAAACAAACCCGCGTTTGAGTTTGCATACTACAACCAATACTTTCTCTTAGAATTAATATTCATGTCAATGCCGAATGCAAAAGCCTTACATCATTCTTAAATTGCAGGACATCAATTCTACATAGAATTGGTCATTTTCGATATGTTTTCAAACACGGTTGTACCTTTTCCTTTTTTAAAACCACCCACCAGTTTCACGTCGCAAATGCAGACAACAGTTAAATTATCCATTCAAAATGCAACAAATTCGCATACAGCCATCATCTTTCAGAGATTGCAGATAAACTCTACCTTTACAAAGCCATATCAAAACGCTAGTGTACGCACAAGTAGCAGAATTTGAGGCTTGTAAAATTCGTTTCAGTTTGCCAGCGAAGATCAGCTATAAGCCAAGCCACTTCAGTAATAGCACATGCACTAGCAGATTACATACTATTATTCATTACATGCTCAAAATTCATAAGCAAGCAACGAAGACGCTTCCACTATCATCCCACGCCAAAAGCATTTTTTTCCATACCCTTCTTTTGCAAATATTCTCCGTTGATCTCCCCACATTTGCAGAAACCATTGCAATTGGTTGACGGATATAATAAATAATTTCAAGTTCTAATACGTGCCTCACAACTTCGAAATCATTCCTAGCCTCTAACTTTTTATCATTAACAGCCGCTTCTCTCCACATAATAGCCTTGTAACAGAGTAATAATAAAAAAAATGCTTAAATCAACATTCTTCAAGCATTTGGCAACAAAACGCAAGGAGACTGAATCTCTGCATCAATTGTCTCCTCCATCACTAGCGGACGCCAATCTATTGGTCAAACAACAACAACCAAGTGTATGAGATATACGAACGCCTATCCCAAACAATTCAGGGCATTTTTCGAGGGCAACAGAAGCAACATCAACGCTGGAACAGGAAGATGGAATAATACACTATCATATAGGCCCGAACTCAGCGACAACACTTAAACGAATTTTAAATGTCCCACAGACACAAAGCAAATCTCATCAAATGCTAGACCCACAACATACATCAAACCGCTCATTACTTGGTAAAGTCAACGAAATCACCCTTGAACAAGTCAATTGTCTACATCAAAAACCAATACATAGACTTCGAACTGACAACCAACATCGCCTTTGTTACGAATGTAGACAAAAGGGTCATTTCACAAAAAATTGCCCACAACTCACAACAAAATGAATATTCAGTAAAGGAAATTCACCACGACATCATGAAATACTTTAGTCAAACATATTGGGAAACACGAGACAATCTTTCAGATGAATAACCTGTCCATCTGTGGCAGTGAAATAACAACACAAAAACCAAAAGCACGTTAAACCTCTCTATGTAATAGCCGTTCATCTTTTCATGAACTTCAGACCGTCCGTCACATCTATTAACACTCTTGCAAGTGTTAATTGTAACACAACTTCAACTTTTCACATTGTAACACAAACTTCAACTTTTCATCAAAACAAACCTCCTCTCAAACCATTTCAACACCTTCGCATCAACACAATATCAAGTCACCAGAATTCCCAAATAATGGATCAAGCCCCTTGCAAGACTCTTCTCAGAAAATAAGCTTGAAGAAGAAGACAAACTAAGAAGATTGAACACACAACTATCTAACTTCATAAGGTAAGAAGACAGTTGTCAGAAGTGGTCCTAAGATCTTGTTTGAACCGTAAAAAAATTTTTTCTCTCGCACATGTAAATGACACCACGCTTACATAATGAACTCCCAAAGCTACTGTCAAGCAACTTTCATTTACAACACCACGTTTAATGTAATTTTTCTTGTGTTTTCTTTTTTTTTGTCAAAACCATGCCCGTTAGATGAACTTCAACAGAAACAATGCCAAACAGTATCTGCATTTTTCAAGTAGGAATTTTTTGCGGATGGGTACATATTGCTTGCGATACGAACACCTAAAGTACATGCCGAGTAGTACTCATCTGCCAGAAGTGCTGAAGCTTCAAAGAGGATTTTTTTGTGATTGTTTACATATTACTTGCGTGACGAACACCAAAAGTCCAAGCCCTGTAGTACTCATCTATAGAGAAGATTTTTTTTAAGCTTCTCACAAGTTCTTTGGTTTCGATGTAATCGTGCACGGAATATTAAGATGATTTTGTTTTGTGATGGATCCAACGTGAAAAGATTATATTACATATCTTTCGATTTACAATGAAATCAAAAGACTGTATTTAGATGCAGCCGTTTTAGTTCGTGGGTTCGTTTCGTAGCTGCATCAAGGACGATGTTCACAAGTCTAAGCTTGCTTGATCTCCCTAAGAGACTTCTGAAGGCTAGTAAATACTGTTTAAAATAATAGCACACTGATAGTATAAGTGAAGTCATCTTTTATTGAAAATAAGGCATTTGCAATTATAAATTGAAACACTCACCAATTTTTGCAATTCATGAAATCAAACGGACTCTCTCGAATCAGATTCACAGACACAAGTCAATTTCGGAGGTTACCTTTACAACCAGCAAGGTAATCCTAAAACATTTAAAGTAAATTTCCCAGCTAAAAAGCCTGTCGTTACATTAACTCATCGTCAAGTGAATGACTTGCAGTCGTGGGTAAGGGCTTTTGACTAGTCTAATCGTGACGGGCGTTTCCATCGTTTGGAGTTTTGTTAATCAAAAAAATTGCTAGTCAGTTTCCGAGGTAACTGTCACGGTTTCAACGGCTTTCGTTTTTGTCAGCGTTGCAGAGTCTTTATGTAAACAAGTTAAGTTTTTGTTGGAATCTTTGGCAACAAGACTTTTTAAGTTTTTGGAATGACATAACTTCATTTATACAAGCCAAGTTTTGTTGTTTTAACAATGCCAATTTAGAATGACAGGGATTTATTCGGACAAGCCAAATTTATCGTTCTGAGTGTCAGAACTTCACTTGGACAAAGCCAATTTATTGTTCAGAGTGATAAGGATTTAGGGGGACAAGCCACTCGTGCTGACTGAAAACAAGTCGGTTTAAGTGACTTAGTTTTCAGTCAGAAACTCAAGCTACTGATACCAAGGTGCAGCACCTGGTTGCCCCAATAGCACTCACAACCAAACCGTTCGAGCTTTAGCTTGGCTGCAAGGCAGAGTTTCGTTTTTACTTCTGATGCAAAACCAAAATGGTTTGAACAACCGAAGGAGATCACTCGTCGAAGTCGACAAGCGAACCGAACTTGACTGCGAAAATCGCCCTATTTATACCCAAAAATCACGCGTTGAGGGCGTGATCACTACATGCAGGGTTCTCAAGTTCAACTATAAAGTCCCTAAGGGTATTTGCACTTCCTGTCTGGCTTATCACATGATTAGGTCGTGACAGGAAGTGAAAATAAGAGCGTTATCAG
>JGI24022J15233_10003230_pt1 | contig 16037 bp, 9 predicted proteins | sample Ectturendosymbi2_FD_15233 | JGI IMG/M metagenome (IMG submission 15233)
CGTAATAGTAGTTGCATGACATTGTTGTGGTTACACCACAATCACAAAATGCCCATAAGCTACCACAAAAACGGATTAGTCAGTAGTCACCAATCCGTTGGCAGTTGGCTTATTTTTATGTGTTTTGTGGTAAGAATATTTTAACGAAAGTACTTGGCTATCAACAGCTTACTTGTCTCTGTATCAATATGGAATTCTTTCATGTGAATTGTATTCACTTTTGTGGAGCTGTTTTCGTTCATGTGAGGCAGGCACAATTGTGTACGTGAAATGTTGTTTCGTTTTACATGTGCAGTGCTGTGGAAGTTGCATGGTTAGCACAGAATATTCGACATAGCAGTACACATGTGTGATTGCATCTACAGTAGCGTTTAGGTGTCTCTAGTGAATGAAAACGGTAGTACATATTTAACGGTATTCATGAGCTAATCTTGGGTTTGATAAGGTAAATCACAGCAAGTTAATGGTCAAAATAACGAAAAATCACCATGCAAGATAAACATTTATGTTGGCCCCCCTACATTTTCCTTGGCCCCGCAGTGCCCCACCCCACTTTTTAAGTTCTAGAATCGCCACTGCACACACTAAAAGTAACAATTACCAATTCTCAACGCCATATAAAGAGAATGCTCATCGTCATTCACTTCAATCTTTCGCGTTCTTCTATAGAGATCTTTTGTTAGCGGCACAGTAAAAAAACGCGCGGTGAACCAAAACAAGGATACAAATATAAATGCTTACAGAAATGCTGGAAATTGTCCTTACTCCCAAAATTTTGGGGCCCCCCGAAATCGGGGGCCCTAGGCTTATGCCTTTTTAGCCTCATGGTAAATCCGCGTCTGCATGCATTGCGGTATTTCCACCACATCCCTGGGGATTTGCACCATCGGTTTTTCTTTCTTTCCTTCGGCGTCGTGACGCGTATTTGCCGCTTGATGATTGACTTTCCGAGACTCACGCTCGGTAAACATTGCGACACCTCTTAGCAACCAATCAGGTTACCGCGAGATCACATGATCTGCTGTATAAAATCGGTGTGGAGGTAGGGTTGAGTAACGTGATTCTGTCGTGACGTGGGAGAGCGAATGTCATGGCGGTTCTCGTCGCGTTCACGCTTACTTCAACAATCTGGAACTTCAAGATGGTATACAGATAACATTGGCTACAACGCTTTCTTCGTGATCGGGTTCAGCTTTCATGCTAGCCCAACAAAACCCTGTGCTGTTTACAGCACCCAAGCTCTCCCACACCCGGTTCCTGGTGTTTGATCGCCCGCAGCGACCGCGCAGTCACCGGTCCCGGTGCTAGCGGTGGGCGTGATGACCCAGGGGCCACCAGAGGTTTGAAATTCAATCGAAGTGCGTTTGAAAATCGTTGCACACTTTGCTTGATGCCTCTACGGTGGCCTCGTGGGTACTGCAGCATCCTGCACATTTAATTTCAGAACTGGCCAACCACACAATTGAAACACTGGCACTTAGTCCGATACAACTGATCTGATGGGGTGGAGTAATCAATAAAACAAAAGCACAGGTTCATATAGCGCAAAAAATGATAAACTGGGTATTGTGACACCATAAAAGATTTATGTTGTCTTAAAATGGCGTTCAAGAAATTTAACCCGTACAATAGCCTGAGTAGTTAGCAGTTGCACTGATGACTGACATAAACAAACTGCTACAGCGTGATTATAGTATGTCGATTGCTGGGAAACAAGACCTTGCCCACAGTTTTTTTTTTGATCATGTGAAATCTACTTAAAAACAAGATGCGGTGGGAAGCGATAGTGGGCATTGCCATAAGATAAGCGATAGTGGGTATTGCCATCAGAAGTGCAGCAACAGGTCAACTAACGGGGTTCATCAAGGGTGGCAACGGTTGATTCGTCAGAGAGTATAACGAATTATGACTAACATTTGCATGGGTAATTTTTATACCATGCCAATTGGAAGACATGATGAACGTACGCTACTATCAACTATGGACAACATTCAGTGTGAACATACAAATAAAAGTGTGCAACTAGCAAAGTACTGGTATATTGTTGTGGTAACAAGAGCTATTTCTATTTTCTACTGTACAGTATGAGTACTCAAAAAACATGTCTAACATTGTTGCAACTTTCACACACAGTTGTAGAACTTTATCCAATGGCCTATACAGTATGTGTTTGTTGACGTACAGTAGTATAGTAGCATGCTGATATAAATTGTAGTTATCCAGAATGTGCTTCTGAATTCCTATCGAATCAAGACTACAGTTAGTGGTCAACATAACTCTATGTATGTTAAGAAAAAGCATAAGTTAATGACATGTTACCTGTTTTTTCACATAAGATAAAAATGTGTACACTCATAAAGCTAATCTGCACTAAGATTATTTTAGCTTTTCTAGGCATGTGTTTGTTGTACTGTTTAGAATGTTTGAACAACTTTTATATTAGCAATATCACAAGCTGTAGGGCCTATGTCACTGAAACTTTGTGTATGACATGTGAGAAAATACAAGCCTGTAGGATAAATTTGTTCTATTTTTTTTGCTACAGTAGGCTGTTAGCCTTGTGCTTTTGAATCAGAATTGACATTAATTGTGAAAATGACACCCTGTGTGTCCTAATTTGGCAACATTTTGCATAAAAATATTTCATATTTTTTAAATCTAGGTAGCTAGTGATATTGCATGTTTGCATTTATCATTGCAAACTGCCTTAACATACGCAAGTGCTCTTAATCTTGTCATAATACAAGGAAAAGTTTGTTATCCCATATCATTTAGAAATGTACAAAAACATTTCATTTTTATCAGTTCCTATGCTACAAGTTCTAACTGTTATCGATGCTTCTTTTAATTAACTCTAGTTAAACAAATATTAACACCAGTCCAAGATGTAAGTGAAAGAAGTTTTCCTTATGTTAAGTCTTGTCCAACGGACTTCTCACCTAGTCGTGCCTAATAAAAAGGGTACATACTATAGTTATCTTAAGGCATCAAAATACAAACCTCATAGTGACAATTTATTTAAATATGAAAGAAAGTCAGAAAGGTTTCAAATGTACATTGAAAACCTGCTGCAATGTAAATATATGCACAAGGCATATTTGCAAGTGCTCTGCAGGACCACTCCCAAAAATTTGTTAAAACATCAGAAAAAGCAGCAAGAAACCCATGCTCCCATCCTCAGTCAGTGGTGGTGCAACTGGAAATGAAGCTACTGCAGCGATGTGGAAAAAAACACTTTGCTTTAGAAAGAGTTGAGTTGATTTTATTTGGCGATAATTAATATTCAGCAAGAAAAAACACAAATTAGTGCAAGGACGCCAGGGCATTGAAGGAACTGGAAGGTTATCGAGTCAATGCCCCTGGCATTATTGAACCATTATTGAAAGCATTATTGTCATTATTGAAAGCATTATTGAATTCATCAAAAAACAGCAATACGTACAGTATTGATACCCGTATGAATCAAAACAATATGAAAATTTGCTGTAGTCTCATCATAGGCTGTGTGATTGACAAGATAGTTAACCAATGCGCAAAATAACCCTGCACAACATAGGGGCCAATGAAACTTGCGGGAAGAATGAGGTTTCTGAAGGCAATAGGTATACATTGATACAGGGGCAAGTGGTGGGCAGCGATACTGGTCAGTACACTAAAAGCAACTAAAAAAAGAATAAGTAAAATTAGAACAAACTTGCATATGGGCAAATATACTAGCAGCGTTTCTTCTGACCACAGCCTTTGCTGCTGCAGAGCCTGCCATATGTGCAACAGTGATTGCAGCCCTAATCAACAAAATTGGCCTAAACCATTCGTTATTGTACCTATATGCAGAAATAAGAATGTTAGACTGTTGGTGATGTCGAGATGTTATAACAACCAGACCATGAAAATGAGGTGGGACGCTTGACTTTCAAACTCCTTCACTATGACCAATCCAATGGGGTAAGACATTCATATCTATTTGCTATCTACCTTGATCAACTCTCATTGATGTTGGGCTTAGAGAGAGAGTTGCACTGTGGGAAATATGGTTGTGAACCACCCAATGTTTGCTGATGGTGATGATATCTGTGTGTTTGGTCCTAGCACTGGTGGTCTTCAACACCAAAGGACAGTTTTTTTTTAAGGAAAATGTTAGGTACCTGGTATGGACCTGTAGGGACCCAATTTCTCTCATTCTAGGGACCAATTTTTTTTGATTCTAGAGACCCGATGATAAATTTATCTGATTCTAGGGACCCGAATCGGGTCCCTAAAACATAAAAAAAAACTGCCAAAGGATGACACTGACCTTCAAAGACAAGTGAAAATACTTCCCTGTGTGGCAAATAAACTTAAAAGCACCTTTGCTCAGTGTTTTACTCACAGTTAAAACACACGGCTTTGTCTATTGTACGATATGTCAGTGTATGCCTGCCAATTGTGTGTAAGTGCACACTGTCTGGTATTAAGAACCTCTAACAACAACACCAATCATATTTTACATTGCATCCCAAGGAATGTGTTAGTCTGTACATCAAGCTTCCTATTTCAATAGAACATGTAATGCCTTAATAAAAAAATAATTTGTATGCTCCTTTGTTCAACGATGTGCATTTTTGTCCAGCTTTTTTATCTGCTTTACCTTGTACAAATCTTCATTTTTCTCCCAATATCTGGTGCTTTTTATGAGAATCAAATGACTAAATGCACTAGTTACTGGTGCATTGTTTCAATGTCTGTTCATCCTCAGTATTGGCTATGTATACCACCTAGCACCTCCCTTGTGATATGTTGTCGAAGCATTATTGTATCCTTGTGTTCTATGACTAACCCCTGTGATACGGACCATGTGTCTAAACCAAATGAATACGTAAAATAAGCAAAATTACTACATTTTCAGGTTATTTTTGTGGCACTCATTTTGCTGTCCAATTTTTAAACTCTTGGTGCACTCTATGGAACAGAGCAATTCCTCTGATGCTTTGCCCAAGTTTCTTGACACCTTCTCATGTTTAGGAATGAAACACTCTCAGAAGTTTCAAATGACCTGGAACACATCACAATGCTGTATCTTCATCACAGGCTATGTAGTAGTCAAGGTAGTTACCAATTGAGTGAAATAACACTGCACAAGGGGACAACAAAACATACAGAAAACGCCAACGTTTGGAAAGCAATAGCTATGCATTGAAACAAAGGCAAGTGGCGGGCAGTAATACTAGTTAGTACACAAGGAATGACTAAAATCAAGGACGCCGGAGCAGCAGTAGTGCAGTGGGCAGTAAAAAAGTTAAAAGCAATTTAAAACTTGCAAAAACAAAAATTGATACCAATATGTTTGTTTCTGTACAGCAACAATGTTGATTTCACAAATAATAACAGAACTTATAGAAAACGAGACAGAATTTTCTGGGTACATGAATGGCTGCAGTAAATTTGTTCCAATTTGATCTAAATAATAAATGAAATTACCTATGATACTGTTATGAAAAAGGCACCTCTGCCCCCCTTTTGAAAGGGTAGGGGGTAATGCCGCCATCATTCCCCTGCTTTCAGGTGTCCATGACTAAAATCAGATCAAACTTGCACACAAGCCATAATGATAGCAGCATTCCTTCTTACCACAGCCAGTGGCAGGTGTTGGTGGAAACATAGTCACTTCATGGGATCACCAGACATATTAATAAGTTTCTTTACAAGGCTGCTCAAAGCTGAAGTTCTTTTAACTTTTAATGATTTTTTTTGTTTAACATGTTTTTTGCTTAATTTTGTGTTGAGTAAAGGTAATTTCTATTGTCTTTCACCACATTCTTTTATGTTATGCAAGGCCAATGGTTTTGTTTTTGCAACCATTGTTTCCATATAACAATTCATTAAGAATGCCCAGCAGGTGCATGATAATGCAATGCAAGCCTCCATCTGACATTTTAGCATTGTAAGAGAAATTTAATAATTTCTTCTAACCTAATGTTGCAATGCATAGCCAAGCCTCGTTTCTTAAATTAGTTGTTATGCTTTGCATGTTTTCAATCACATGTTGCACTACATTACAGCTGAATCTGTTGAAGTAAAGAGTTTGGCAAGCTGTACTCCTTACATCATATCTTGTGTTGTTGTGCGTAGTAGTAATAATAATAATTTTAATGAAATGCATAGAAATCAGATTTTGCCACCAAGATTTGTAAAGATTGGTGTCACAGCAAGTTGTGTCCAAGTTAAACACATGTTTGGATAGACCTACCACACGTCCCAGTTTGGCCGGGACTGTCCTGGTGTCCCGTCCCGGTTAGCAAAATGTCCCGGACTTTCACTTCAGTGAAATTTTCAAAATGAACTCCAGCCTGATGATGCATTGTTATGAAATAATTCCGCTCAATGGCCGTTAGTAAAATTAGCTTATTGTTGCATCATTTTTCCATTGTCTCCAATGGAACTACATCAGCTGCTGCAGTTAGAAGCCATTTTGTATGCTTTAAGAAAAGAGATCAGACAAGGGTGTCGTGAGATAACTTCCAATTTCAATAAAACTTTAAAACAAAGTAACAAAGATTTTCTCTTTTAATCTAAGTACAATACTTTTTGTGTGTTCTCAGACAATCTTAAAACAAATAAATAAGGTACAAAATTTGCCAAGCTCAGGCCTTCGGCTGCTAGTCAGGTTATTCATTTCATGGTTTTGAACTTGTCCCAGTTTAAGCCTAAGAAATTATGGTAAGTCTATGTTTGGAACAGAGCACAACATCATGAAAAACCAGAGCAATGTTTTGCACGACTTTACCAACAAGCATGGGCATCGGAAGGATTTTTTCCAGCGCGGGCAACAATGGATTTTTCTAGGAGCAGCCAAAGAATTTTCCAATGGGGGACCAAAAATGGTAAAATTTCATTTTACCCACTCAAAACTAAGAAAACAACCGTTTTTTTGCTAAAAGTTTAACAGGAAAATGTTAAATTTCGGAATCCAGACCCTCCCTTCCGATGCCCATGCTAAAGGTGTTGAATATTATCACTTTGCTGGGTGGTAACCATAATTGTTGATATAGATAACCTCCGTCATAATTACATGACCAATTTCAAGCTAAATTGTGATTACCATTCACAAGCTTCTACATTCTGTTTTTCTAACAGTTTTAATGTAGTTCCCAAATGAATATGATTTTGAACTTTAACTGATACATCTCACTGCAAAATGTATTAACTAAAACATATCAAAATATGTTCAAAAGAAACTTCGAATTTGTTGTAATCACATTTTTTCTTATTTTTGATAAATTATTTGAATACTGTAACATAACAAGAAGTGGGTAGTACACTGTGCTGCTGGCGCTTCAAGTAGAGAATTTTTGACATATACTCATATCCACACCTCACCTTTACTTTTTTTCAACCTTGTCATATGTTTAGCGCTAACAATTCAATTTTTAATTTGTGAAGGTTACAAAAATTAGAGTGGAAAACGTATTGTTAGTTGTTTTTAGTCTGTTGTGAATTTTCTGAGTGTGTTGAAATTAATTACATGATTGTGTGATGGGTGACTCAACACAGTTTGCATGTGACTATGCAAAACGTAAAGCAAATTGTAAAAAATGTAAGCAGCCAATTGACAAAGGTATGCCAAGAATAGCAAAAGTGGTTCCCAACTTCTTTCATGATGGTGATGGGGTGATGAAGCAATATCACCATATAGACTGTCTCTTTGACGTCTTTACCCGAGCACGTGCTACTACAAAAATCATAGAAGATGTATCTGAAATAGAAGGTTTTGTAGACATGGGTAATGAAGAAAAGTCTAAAATCAAAGACCTTGTTAAAAACCTTAATAAGCAAAGGGGAGAAAAAAAGTTGTTGCAAAAAAAAACAACACCAACTAAAAGAAAATCATCAGATTCCATACCAGATCAAGCAGTACCAAGTAAATCAACTAAAGAAGTGGACTTCAAACCATCGGGACAAAATGTGGCAGTGAGCAAAGATAACCATTTCAGAGAATTTCGTCGATTATGTGCCATGATTGCAGATGAGCCAAGTTATAATGGCAAAACCAATATTGTTAAAAACTTTTTTCAGAACGGTTCAGCTGGAAATAAGTTTTGTGGTGACATGTACACGATTATAAAATTGCTGTTGCCAGGTGCAATCAAAAGGGTTTACAATTTGCAAAGCAAGCAGTTAGTTAAGCTCTTCAGCCAGATATTTCAAGCAGATGTTGAAGACATGATGGAAGATTTAGAACAAGGTGATGTATCAGAAACTGTTTTCAAATACTTTCAGCTGAACAAGGTGTCTCCTCCAATAAAGAAAAGTTCCTTAACTGTTCACGATGTTGACGAATTTCTTGATTCACTGTCTAAATTGTCCAGAGAAGATGAACAAGTACAAGCTCTGAGGAGTATAGTTAAGTTGTGTACTGGCAATGATTTGAAAACTATTGTTCGTTTGATAAAAGGTGATTTGAAAATCACTGCAGGACCTAAGCACATTTTGGATGCACTTGATCCGAACGCTCATGAGGCATTCAAAGCGTCGCGAGACTTAAAAGACGTCATTGAGAGAATTTCTAACAAAGGAGAAAAACCTTTAGAAGTTCGAGCATCTCTGATGACCCCAGTTGCACCTATGCTTGCAGAGGCATGCAAATCTGTTGAACAAGCAATGAAAAAATGTCCAGAAGGTATGCTTTCTGAGATAAAGTATGATGGGGAAAGAGTCCAGTTGCATATGGCTGATAATAAGTTTAACTTCTTCAGTCGCAGTTTAAAACCTGTGCAAAAACACAAAGTTAAGCATTTTGAAGAATACATTCCCAAAGCTTTTCCTGGTGGCAACAGCATGATTTTGGATTGTGAAGTGCTTCTCATAGACACTAAAACTGGTATTCCATTGCCATTCGGGACATTGGGAGTGCATAAAAAAACTCACTTTGAAAACGCCAACGTTTGCTTGTTTGTGTTTGATATTTTGCATTTTAATGGAGAAAATGTTATGCATAAGTCAATGAAAGAGAGAAGAAAAATCCTGGAACGAAACATGGAAGAAATTCCAAACAGAGTGATGAAATCTGAACTAAAATTTGTGAAAGAACCAGACGCCCTGAAGGATATGATCGTTCATGTGATAAAGAATGGTCTGGAAGGATTGGTTTTAAAAGACGTGCGAGGTATATATGAACCAGGAAAACGGCACTGGCTTAAGATTAAAAAAGATTATTTGTTGGAAGGACAAATGGCTGATTCTGCTGATTTGGTGGTACTGGGAGCATTCTATGGGACTGGCAACAAGGGCGGTATTTTGTCTGTTTTTTTAATGGGAGTGTATGATGATCGTTTGCAGAAGTGGTGTACTGTGACTAAAGTAGGAAATGGCCACGATGACAAGACGTTGGAAAAGATCAACAAGAACCTAAAAACGGTAAAAATCAGCAAAGATTGGCAGAAGGTTCCCACTTGGCTGCACGTCAATCGTCAGTACGTACCTGATGTGGTCGTAGCCAATCCTCAAACTGCTCCAGTATGGGAAATAAGAGGCACTGAATTCAGCAAATCAGACGCTCACACTGCCGCCGGGATTTCTATACGGTTTCCGAGAGTTACGAAAATTCGAAATGACAAGACATGGAAGGAAGCCACCTCTCTTCAAAGACTGAAAGTTCTGTTTGAAAAGTCTAAGGAAGAATCCGATATTTCCATGCTGCTTGGGCGTCCGAGTTCTTCAAATGCAGACGAGAGTGACACTTCTGATTTTCTTTCTAGTACATTTGAGGGAACTAAAATATATATTCCTGCTGATATCGCAGAAAAGGAACTGTTGGTACGATACATAACTTCGTATAATGGTGATATTGTGGACGAGCATAATATTGCAGACGCTTCTCATGCTGTTTGCGATCAACCTGATCGTCCTGACAATTGGCCGGATCATTTGCACATTATTTCAACTAAGCATTTGTGGAAGTGTATAAAATCGAAGATTCCCATCTAAAAACGTCCTCGTAAGTGTTGCGCGCAAGCATGGAAAAGCGGACTTTTCAATCTTCCCAGAACTGAGCACAAATTCTTCTGCTTTCAAAGCAGTACTATTATTACTTCTTTCAAGTACTCAGCTGAACTGGCTCACATATGATTTGCAACTTTCATTCTTCTATATCATGCGCAAACTGAAATTATGAATTCACGTTGAGTTTGTTTTTTTTAGTCATATGCACGATGTACTGTTTTTTGATGTAGCGCCTTTGTTCGTTAATAACAAGGTTAAGCACGTAAATTCTGGTGTGAGTCACTGGCACTGGAACGTGGCTGATTGGAATTTTTCGTTCTACCTGCTGACAAGTTGTTAACTAAGTTCCTTCGGCAAAGAGCAATACTGCGATCACTTGTTAAGTATCCTATTGAATTACCCGGTTGCAGTGTGCTTGCGAGTTACCTCTCTTAATTTAAATTACGAAAAAGCTAGTTCTTTGGGTGATTGTGAACGCAGTTTCCTGCCCTGTTTTTCGTGTTTATCCTTATTTTCATCACGGTCGTAACTTATTTTATTATTTCAAAATGCGTTGTTTCCTTTACAAAATTGCTTAAAGCTTGTTCGTCGTTTCATTTAGGTTGATCTTTGTTCTCATTACCAATAATCCAAGTTGACTTCAGGGCATACACTAAGCGACCAGTGTTTGGTTTCGTTATCCAAAACCGCCAGACCTAAGTCCAACTAGGAAGTCGGTGTTTGGGAAACTCCCCGACAATATGATCTGCGGTCTGTTCGTCTATGCCACAATCGCAGGCCGCTGATGGATCCAGACTCCCTTTGTACCTGATAAAGTTGAACTTCTGACGCCAGAACGAATGCGTTAACCCATGTTGGTCTTGGGAGGACTTACCAATGTTCACAGGCGCAGCCAGGGGGTGACCAAGGGAGCCATTCCCCTCCAAAGTTCTAGTATAGTTTGTGCTTTGAGAGACACTCTGTCCAAACGGTACTGTTGCTAACTTAAAATCAAAGTATTTGGCCCAAAAAAAATTTTGGACTGGCTACGCCACTGCACATGTTTGGTTTAGTTTAGGCTAAAGCGTGATCCGTGTTGGTCTTGGGTGGGACATGCCAACCGATTTGGTGCTGACATCGGCTACGAATCACTGCTTCTGATGTTGCATTCCCCCACTCCGTGTTCCACATTTGAGCCACCTAGCTTGCAGTCCTGCCGTCGATAGAATTGCGGTCAAATGCGCAATTGTACATGGTGACACCAAAAAACAGCCCATAAATACAGGGTGACCCCAAAAGACAATAAATACAGTAAACCCCAAAATAAAACCCATAACAAGTATGTTATCCTGCCGCTGGATCTCATCAAGTGGATGATATCACAATTTGCAGTGCGTTGTAGATGCATAAGGAGCAGCGGCTTGGCCTAGGCCCAGCCACTTGTAATGGGAGGGCATGGCCCATCCAAATGTGAAACCAGGCGTGTCAAAAAACACATCGTAAAATTATGGGCGTCGTAAGGATTTTTTTTTCCAGTGATGGTGCCAGTAGTGAATTTTTCCAGGGGAAGGCCAAAAGTGGTGAAATTTCATTTTACCCATTCGAAATTAAGAAAACCTTTTCTTTGCTAAAACTTCAATAGAAAAATGTCAATTTTCAAAATCCAGGGGTTCTTGACCCCCGTTCCAACGCGCATGCTTCAAATTTATTTTTGTGGTCTATTTTGAATAAATGAAATATTAGAAACTGCTACAGTTAAGACTGTTGGTACACAATAGCACAGATGTTTCGGTCTGTCGCATGGAGGGTGCAAAACTGACCTTTGCACCTGGTGTAAACTTCAAAAAATAATTATCATAAGTCAAAGTAGCACTCCATACCATTGCCATCATGTTCTTTTTCATCGGTTACTCTCTTGTTACTTGTTGGTGTGCTGTTAACGCATGACGTCACTGGTTGCGGTACTGTAAAATTTGCCACGTGCATATGCTGACACACGCTTCGCAAGCCAGGCCTTGCCCCTCCCACATTTGAAAAAGGTTCCTCCATCGATGCGTGGATGGATGAATCAATGAGTTGTTCCTGAGAGGTGGAACCTCGCTGTAGCCGTTGCAATGCGATGATGCCCGAAACAACTGCCAAATAAAGCCGTTTGGTCTTTTTAGTCACTTCCTACTTCAATAGCGTTCGGACATGAGACCGTCGGTGTAGTCTGGCAACTTTTTGTCTGCTTTGCTATCGGAACACCTTTACGGGGACGAAGTACGTGTGGCGGAGACATGGGCAACCTCTGCACCGTGAACAAAACTGGCTAGGCAGCGTGTGGTTGGTCTTGCACATTGTTCGTACAGAGCTTGCATTCGGACTTGCCATGCTCAACGACTGATCGTCAAAGAAAAAGTGAACCGAAAAGGCATTTATGTATGTTTGTAATCACTGTGGTGTTGCTTTGCGTGCATGTGCTTGCATTATATCGCGTGTTTGTTTTGAATTTTTGTAATGAAGTCAAAGGGTGTTTTAGCCTAAATAAATTTTAATCTGCTTCATGCAGATAACACAACTGCTTTTATTGTTGGAAGGCTATAAATTTATAGATTCAAAGGTGGGTGTTTTCGTCACTAATCAGGCTCGCGTTACAGTGGGGTCTTGCACAGGGGCGTCTCCAGATGGTTTATTCCTACCACTAGCGTACGGAGGGGGGACTGTGCCATGGGCCCCCCCCTCAGACCCTAAAAATAAAAAAAATTATAAACAGTATTCGGCAGTATATACCAAAATGTTTAATTGTAGGCGAATAACACTATTTTGTTTAGTAAAACGCCTCTCAAAGCACAAAATGACTATATTTTCTAAAATTTTGGGGGGAGGCATGGCCCCTTTGGCCTCCCCTCAGAAATTTTCTGCGTACATCACTGATTCCTACATTCATGTTGTCGGAAATAATTATCGATTATAATCCAAGACGTTTTTTAGTATATCGGCGAACGTGTGCCTAGTTTCACAGCCAAAATATTATTTTTTTTTACTGCATTGTAGTCGTGATTCCGAGCATCTGCTTGACTGGACGTGACACACACAAAGCCCGGGTTCGTCATCAGTAGACCATCCCATGGCACTTTCAACAAATTGCAAGCATCTTACGGTACTCCCGTACAACCGGGGATTGCCGCCATGCAACAAGCATGATAGGCCGTTAAAAAATGACGGGCAACTTCACCGTTGCTCATTGGCATATTGGAAAAAAAGGGAAGAGGCAAACACTCCAAAACAAGAGTGTTGACGACTTTTTATGGTCAGAATTTTTTTGCTGGGAACTTCACAAAAAAATTACTGCGAACACTTGCCCCCGAATACAATGTTGCTGCGCGACACACATTGTCTGGAAGTACGTTCACGGGGAATTTTTCGCGTTCAGTGCGGACCTCGACTAGTTCGGGTTAGCAGTGATCACTTGGTCATTTTACGCAACGAAACAACGTTGTTCTAGGTAGGAGTAACTTGTTCACGATCATCTTTAGCTCTGTCAAAACACACAGGTACTCTGAAACAAACGTTGAAAAATTCGCAAATCGTGTAAACAAGGTTTGATACCAATTTTCAAGTAATGGTAGTTTTACAAACCAAAAAATGTTTCCGTCGTATCCGTTCGTAAATACTTCATATCCTCACTCTAGGCGTCAACCTCTTGCTGCAGGTAATGTTCTCTCGGTGGCCTTGGTAATGCGCGGAGTATTTGGAACCACGCAACTTTTTGGGTTTCACTGAACACGGACCGCTTAATTTGTCACAGAGATGTTTGTATAAGGATTAGCTTGCCTTACCGACAAGTCAGGCACTCAATACCATTGTGAAGACGCACTATACAACGAAAAAGTAAAAATTCAGTAAAATAGTAGATGTCCCTCGGATTTCCCTTGTTCCGTCGACCGTAACTGCAACAATGATCTATTTAATTGATCTGCACTCATTCCAAGGCCAGACAAAGTATTTAGACAACCGAAAAACGAGCATAATTACGAGAGTTACAAGCAGGAGTGTAGTGGGGCGGGAACGGCGTTCCGACACCTTTTTCATGTTTTGCTTTAAAATGACTTTGAAGCTGTTTTAAAATGGCTTCTATTCCTGATTCAAAGCATCGTATTTACTGGGGAATACCTCAACAGTTGATATGCACCGTTAACCTACACCACCGCGATTGGTCGTTGTTTCCGTTCGTTCCTGTCATCGCTCAATTCTGTGGTTCCTCATTAATCGATACTGAACTGCTTGATTCTACGTTGCGTTGGCTTACGTTCAAGTGTGTTGAAGAATTGGTTCTATAACTGAATATAATCAAGGAAAGCAGTCACATGAAAGATGGTTTTAACAAAGTGGTGAGAGCCATTAAGCCGCGATCTCAAGACGTCAGGTCGCACGTTGGGCGATTGACTTGCGCTCGTTCCTGCAACTGGGTTGACCTCTCAACCAGAAGAGTTCCTTGAAAGGTAGCCCACACAACAACATCAGCTTCCTACACTGGTACGAAAATGCGAAACATCGTTTTTAAAATAACAAAGACATTCAGCAGCGCTTTCTAAGACAACCTATCCTGTACGAACGGCAGCGTCAAGTCTATAGAGTGTAACACAATCAAGACATTTTTGTGAAGACAGTGTAATGCGGTGCTTATTATCTCAAAACAGGGATACGTGTCAAAATCACAGCAGACAGCTGAGTGCTTTCAACTAATACTTAAAACCAAAACACGAATTCACAAATTCAACCTGACGTGAAAGTTTGTTATGCGCAAGTGTGCTCGCGAAAATAAATTTCAACCACATTTATTAGTAAGTTGTCTAAATACATCGTTCGCAGAGGATTTTTGCTGAATTGGATAAACGAAGTTTAGTTTTTTGCGAGTCTATTTCACGTGGAGGTCTAAGCACCGCGTCGCATATGCGATTATAAGTTAAAAATACAACCCTGTGAGGGTCAAACAAAAGACTAAAAACAACTGCATATTCAATGTTTTTAGTGGGGCTTTTCTCCATGTACCTCAAAAAGGAATAATTGTAAGCCTTAGGAAAGTTCCATCACATAAATATCGATACTGCTTACCAATTATAATTTAACACTAAAGATAAAGATCAAACCTGTTCCTTAACCTTCACTGCACACCTGATAAACTTTTGGCTGGTTAGCTTTTCTAGTCTTTTGGTTTAGCCATTTGCAGACATGAGCGTCAGGAGGGTAGGAAAGTACATTTTTAGCAAAAAAGGTTGTTTTTTTGGTTTCGACAGGGAAAAATGAAATTTCACTGCTTTTAGCCCCTCCTTGGAAAAAATCCTTCCGGCGCCCATGTTTGCAGGAGATCGGTTTCAACAAGCTGAGGTGCAACAAAAAAGTGCATTTGAAAATTAGAGACGCGTCAATGTTTTAGAACGGAGGAATATGAAGCTGCTACTGACAAATCCATCGCCAGTCGGCACCAGGTTTTCCAGGGGTGTTCGCTGACGAATGATCTTTTCATGCTGCGCATGCAGCAGGAGCACGCCGATTCAGTCGAACATTATTGAGGCAATTCTCTGGACCGCATTAAATCATACGTCACTAGTTTCCAGCAATGTTAATGCACGCGGCATACAGCCTTTCAGCAGTGGCACAGACTCTAGGAAACCTTTGACTCATGAAGCAAGCGATTTAGTAAAATTACCAGGAGCTGGCCATCCAGTGAATAGTATCTTAAAAAGTAGCATCATTGCGCACCAAACGCAAACATTAAAAATAACATCTTCGACGGCTCGACGCGGCTCCGATTTGATCTGGGTTCGCTCATGAAAGTTTACTCGTGTACTGTCTTCATGCAACTTGGGCACGACGAAATTCGACGTTTCCGCGAAGCATATGGGCAACTACATAAAACGTGAAGGTTCGGCTGACCTCGCATGACAGACCCAAGCCCGTCCGGTCACGGTTCACAGCACAACACAGCAGTCATGTGACTGCCTGATGCTGATGAAAGAGCACACAAAAATAAAACTCGTTAACTTTACTCTGCTCGCGGGTCAACCAAACACGGCAATGCCAGCAGTGAGCACAGC
>JGI24022J15233_10003232_pt1 | contig 16035 bp, 8 predicted proteins | sample Ectturendosymbi2_FD_15233 | JGI IMG/M metagenome (IMG submission 15233)
CCCGGCCTCTGTTAAGTAATTCGTGGTTTAAACCCTTCGTGACACACTGAGCACTATGGTTTTGCGCTATTGCATCACTTCTGTTTGATCACCTGACAGTTCACCCTTATTCACCCCTTTTGGTTGGTTCACCCCTGCAAAAATGTTATTCACCTTGGGGTGAACCATTCACCTGATTAAGAAACACTGATTTATATAGTTAGAAAGTATCTAAAGTTGAATACCATTACTACAGCTTGCAGCACAGCATGTATTAGACATATTAGGCTCAATGCCATGGCGTAATGATACGAGGTTCCCAAAATAAGATCTTTGGGTTTTTAATTAGGAGACAACTAAAAAAAGACCTAATTTTCTTTGGCCCTTCTAATTGGGACTTTGCAGTGACTCAGCCACGACTTTGTAGAAGCTAGATATTTAACATGCAGATGATATAATGTCCTTTGCACTACTGGTTTTGTGAGAATCCCATGGGATAGCACAGTCATGAGCTATCATGGGATGGGACAGAAAAAAGTGACAGGAAAACTTGATGCTGTTTTGCCATGACAGCAGCTACATACTCTCCTTGCGACAAATAATCACCTAAAAAGCATTCCTGTAATAAAATGTTGTACACAGCAATTAAAAGCTTTGTAAGCTTTCAAGGAATTTGCTAACTAGGCTCTGCTTACATTTTTTTGTGATTATTCCAACTTGCACATGCTGTATCTATATTCAAGTAAATACTCTCCACAAGGGGGTAAGCAGTATCTAAATAAAGCTATTTGGACTGAGGATGCGCAGTGTTACATGAAATCGATTTCCTATTTTTGAAAGATTGCACTTTGCTTCTTTGCTTACAACCCCTGTGGAGACTACTGACTTGAACAAAATGCAGACAGGTCATAAAGCATAACAGCACACCTATGTCAAANCCACAAATTGAAAAAAAATCGGTTAAAGTTAAATACAGGTTACTCTTGAAAAAATTTCATGGGCTTATCAATTCAAGAGGTTGTCTTATGATTAAAGAAGCATAAATTTCTGTACAAAGCAATAAGGAGAACTCACCAACAATAAAGTCATATTCATTGTCAAATTTTTCCCTCCCTATCGAACGCTGCCGCTTCAGTATCAACAGCAGTAAGATTGCCATCAAAGCAACATACGCAGCTTGCTTTAACATAACCAGTTTAGAACTTGGTTATAATCAAAATGTGCAAGTTGTCTTGACTGCAACTAAATCTGAATGCAAAATTTTGACTTACGTTAAAACAGTGTTACTCAATCAAATTAAAACCATGTACTGTTGCAACACACAGCATAACCATTAAAATTAGGGAGAAAAAATCCACTTTCAAATTTTACCACATACGCATTTTCAATTCCACAAACAGTTCATGTATTGTAGTATGTATGTAACAAAAAAGTTCCAATCAAGAGCAGTCAGCATTTCAGTGGTGCTTATCAAACAAAAACTTGTGACATGTGAGATATCAATAATATGAAGTGCAGAAACCAAATTAACTGCGTATTCAGAGTAGAAAGTTACATGAAGTGCTCCAACACTGCAATAGACCATGGCAATATATTGCATGACCCAAAACTACATAAAATGCACCTTCATCTACAAATATTTGCAATCAGCTTTAAATTTAGCAGTCTTATGAGTTTTTAATTGAGTAATTTCACATAGAATCTGCTCAACGCTGAATTTTAATCATACCAGCCAATGACCTCCCAAAAACAGCATCAACGTAGACAAGCAAACAATGTGAAAACATACACATGCTGTAAGGTTACATCCAAGAGATCTGGTAAAATGGTATATTTTAACTAAGCTGCTCGATTGTCAATACAGTGGATGGAATTTTATGTTCCACTCTTGGCATGATACAGTTTATGAGGCTTAGACATTTGGGCTGTAACCTTACAAAGCTGTCCATTTAAACACATTCTCTTTTTGTATTTTTTACTACTGCAGCACTTGTAAAGATGTTATTTAAGCATCATGTTCTACTCGTACGTTCCACCTGCATGTCCCTTGTTGTCGAAGTGGCATTTTGATATTTCTCAGAAACTTGGAGTAATGTGAAAAGCTCAGTCTTGCCTCTAAGGTGTAAAGTGGCATTTTTGGAAAAACCCTGTATCACTAAACACTTTTGAGCAATACTTAATGTGAACTCTGAAATAAATAAACTTTTTGGTGCATAACAATGTTCGCAAGGTGAATAATGATCAGCAGCTTCAATATCAATGAAGATTCAATGAAAAGCTTCTATGGAAGACTAGTTTCATCTACTGATACACTATCACCTCAATAAAAGTTATAGCATGGTTGAAATCAGATCTATGTACATATGTTTCTTGATATACATGATGTAAGAAGCATTCATGTTTGGCAAATATTTCCAGCTAAAATATTTATATCAATGTATACTGCATAAAATGATAGGCCACAGCATAGCGCTAAAAGTAAATGTCAATGGCAGCACCTGCAGTGGCAGAAATTCAAATCATTCATAGTGATCTTCTTCACTGCAACTTTTTGAGTGGATTAAAAGGTTAAACACCTTTTCCAAAATAAATCAATATTAGACTATAACTCAAGTGTATCAGAATCTAAAACTACTGAAGCTTTATTGCAGTAGCCAGTCTGGTGCAGACATCCAAGATCACCTGTACAACATTTTTAAAACTCACTGACCAGAAGTTGCTAACCTGCAAGCTCACTACAATATTTTAAATAACACGCATAAAGTCAGTTCCTGGCAAGTGTTAATTCTACAGAATCTGAGCAAGACACAAAGCATCAACTTTAAACTCCTTTATTACATAACTATGCATATATCAGGTTTTGTGGAACTGCATACTCCTTCATGTCAAACAGCAGCATCAATGTCTGCTTGTAGATTTTGCAATGACTTGCATTTGTAATGTTATTCAACTATCTAAACACATCAGTGTAATTATGCTTTTTCACATTCATGATGTAAAAAAAAAGTCTTTTTCAAACAAAAGATTGCCAGCAGGTAGAAGTCCCACATTTGTTACAGAAAATAAAAATGTATTTTGCGATAACAGGCAGCACAGGTGAACACATGTTTAAAACCAAACAACTCACATACAATCAAATACAGATTAGCACAGCCAAATGACCCACGAAGTAGTATTACTAGCATTACTCAACTTAAATAATTACAAAAAGAACGTTCTCCAATGGGTACTTAACAATATCAAACGGCAAAAATTTTGAACAATGGTACCAAGCCAGTTACATTTTTAAACACCCCAAGGTTAGTTTTGTTTGAATGTGTATATGCTACTCAACATTGCCCATCAGGGGCAAAGTCATTGGAATGCCACCCCATGACAACAAACTAAGAACTGCTTGAAGTATACATGCATTTAACCCCTTTGCTGCCAGTAGCTTTCGGTGAAAACCCAGTTTCTAGGATGTCTTCACAACTGCATAACTAGCCAGGCGATTGTGCTAGAGACAGTACAAACCCTCAAAAAACTCGACAAATCTTCTAGACTACAATGAAAAAATAATTGGGTTTTGGATTTTTTGTGAGTGACATCATAAGTGGAGTAATTTAAGGCCTTTTTGACACACTTTATCTGGCCAGTCTGAGTCTTTTGTGACTTTGGATGACCTGCTAGTGATTTGGGTTCAAAATTTATAAAGTTACAAAATTTACAAAAGTTATAACTTTTGAACCAGGAACCCTAGAAAGTCGATAGAAGTCTCAAAAGACTGACTCTGGTCCAGTTTTCAATGAAAATTTAATCAAAATACTTCCATCTACTGGTTGAGCAGCCCTAGGCCAGGTAACATGAGCCAAAATGGCCAAAAACCTACCTAATGACAAAAATATTTGGGGGGGTATTGCTCCTGAACACCGCCCCAGGACTATAGACCTGCCTGAGACAAATGCAATAATAAAGGGAACCCTTCCCTGCAATGCCCCCCCGTTACAGACCTGCTTTGAATAAAACAGTTATCATACGTTAAATATTATGTAAAACAGTGCTGTAGTGAACTCAGCAAGCCTAAAGTAATTAGACTGTCACTGTACAGTCTAACTTTTTAACTGGAAACCCCAACAAGTCATCCAAAGTATTAAAGACTTGGATTTTAGCCTAGTTTCCAGAAAAATTGAGAGAAATGCTACCATCTAGCAGTTTGGGGCCTAGGGTCAGATGAAGTGGGCTAAAAAGGCCAAAACTACTCTACTTATGACGTCACTCACAAAAATTTCAAAACCCAAAACCAAAAAATTTTTTTCATTGCAGATTTGAAGACTTGCCAAGTCTTTTAAGAGAATTTGAACACTCTCTAGCACAATCACCGTGGAGCTATGGATTTGCAAAAACATTTGGAAACTGCTGTGTTAGGCTGAAAACACTGCCAGCTAAGGTGTTAATGGCCACATTCACAGATTTGTTACGTTTGGGCCTAGGCTAAGAATTCTACCAGAATATATGTCCGTGAAGCTTATTACGCATATTCAAACACTGAACTGAGTAGCAACTCAAAAAAGTTTACCTAACCGCAAGTTGCTTCCTAACCCTGCAACCACTCAACATTGAGTACTCGTAAACCTCAGGCAAGAGGAACTCAAGCGTGTCTTGAAATACACACTTGCAGGGTGTTTTTAAGAAAAATCTTAGGTCCACGGTATTGATTTGCAGGGACCTGAATTCTCTGATTCTAGGGACCCGATAATAATTTTCGCTGATTCTAGGGACCTGCCTAAAACACCTTAAAAAAACCCTGCACACTTGACAAATTTTTCAAAATTTCCAATTGCAAGGTTTGAATCCAAAACGTAACAAATCTGTTGATATGGATGGCAGTGCAACAACCCGTTTCATTGATGATAGAAACGAATATATGTGAAGCATTATAGATCTGTGCATTTAGGTGTTAGAGGGTTAATTAACGTTATGGCCATGTCAACCATGGTAGAACTGCTTAAATTTTTCAAATAAAATGAAGTCATGTTTAAAATCATTGTCAAACAATATAATGAAGTCATATTTCAAACATTTGATGATAAAAGTTGAAGACAGTCAAAAAAACCCAGTAGAGAAAAAACACTAAATCAGAAGAATGTAGGGCCATAGCTTCACTGTGTTTCTGTACTTTAGAAAAAAAAATCTTTTTTCAAACTAATTCTTATCATTTTTGAGACAATCAAGCAGGAAATCTTATACAAATCAGAAAAAATTATCAATGTCAGAAGGTCAGAACACAGAAACACTGGCAAAAGATTGAGGTAAAATTCCAGTTATGCACAATATATATCATATTTTTCTGGTTCATGCACAATATCATAATATATATGTACATTACAAAAAATTCTAAATTTATTTTCATCATTTAAGTTAAGCTTTAAAATGATTCAATCAAAAATACTTGCTCCACACAAGGCTTGGACAGTCACTATAGCTCTAAAATGTGAACACATATGCAACAACAAATTCAGTGTACATAATATTTGTACACCAAGGCCAACACCTCTTACAACAACAAAAACAATTAGATCAGACCTGACTGATTTAACAATGCAGTCAATAACAACATATGCTTGAAAGTATATTTCTGCAAATGCAGAAAGTCGGTGATTGCAAATTTGCAAGATGCAATGAACAATAAGAATGTGTAGAACAAAACTTATGTGGAATACAATAAAAATGTTTTGAACTCAATCACTTATGGCCATTTGGGCTGGTTACTGTTTTTCAGGCGCAAAAGTTCTATTTTATGGTTTTTCATGGTGCACTAGTTCATTCAAGTATCAATGCAATAAAGTGAAAAGCTAGTTTTATTTTTCTGGGGTTGCAACTATCATGCTATTACACACTGACCAATACGTTCCACCTACAAAATCATCACTGGTGGCAGAAAAAAAAATTATTAACAAAATGATTTACTGTGGGTATGTCTGGCAAGCTAAAGCTGGAGATTACCTGCTATCACCGCACCTGGAAATTTTGCAATGCCAAGGGACATTGATAAAGAAGTAATCTGGCAATTTTGTGCAAATCTTAAAAAAGAATTACACAAAAGCATGCATATGACACTTGTCACTGGAGATGAGACAGTATAAACAGAAACATTATTCCGTCGGCCCTCAAAGGCTAGTTTATATTTGCAGCTGAAAGAAGGCCTCATTTTGTTAAGAACAGTTCATCTTATGTAGCTGTCTTTTAGTAAGAGTATCAGCAGTGATCCTGCCAGGACAGTTCTTATATGTTCAAACATTAAAACTTTACGATGAACAGTCTGAGGTTATTGCTCAGCTACTAAACGTTCTCCTTGGCACAAACACAACATTTTTACCATCTAGTGCCAACTACAAGAAATTGAGTTTTCCACATTAAAACCTTTAAGCTTGCTACTGAACCAGAATGAAACTGTGATTATATTTGACTGTGTAAATATTTGAAAATGTAGCTTTCCAAACATTGATTTCTGAGATGTGAAACAGATTGTGGACCACACCATTTTTGCGTAATAACTCAAAGAAAAGTACTTGTTTAAAGCAACGGATTTTCATCCGCCATTACAATCCAAATCCACTTCGTTTCTTCCGCACTGTTGTTAGTATTGGATCTTGTATGCCTTGCCCATGAGCACCAAGACCTTCTCCTGGTTTCCAACCCATGCTCACTAGCATTTGATGGCCAGTGTTTGTTTCAGGTATAGGTAGATGAGTGGATGATGTCACCTCCACTGCATCTAAAAATATCATCAAGATTGGTGTTGCTTATGGAAACCGTCAAGCAAGCTTTTCTACAAAATGCACAAACGCCTACCTTCGAAGTTTTCTGTTTTTCTTCGTTTGTAATTTTTGTTCCTGCAACAGAAAAAAATTCTGTAAATCAAAAATTTCATGTATTGCCTATCTAAACCTTGTCTGAACCAAGAAATATTTACAAATAATAAATCAGCACAAAAATTCAAAAATAACTTCAATGTGGGTGCCTACAATGGTTCAAATTTTAATTTAATTCATTACAGGCCAAAATCAAAACTTTTATAACTTTGCCAATTTTTGTTGAAGAAAATGTTTAGACTTCCATAAGGTTGTGTTCATTTGTATAACCAATATTCAAAGCTATTGCTTGTAACAATGCAACATTTTAAATTTAAAATTGCTTTTATCTATTTAAACACAAATTTCAAAATCCCACTTTGGACAAAGTAATAATTTATTGCTCAAGCCAGTTGTAACTCACTCTTGTCTTGGAAAATCCAAAATAGTGGAGCTTTTCTCACTTGACTTCTGTAAAACCAAAGAAAATCTGGAGTAAAATGACAAGCAAACAGAGAGCCACCTATTTTTGTGAGATGATGCCCTCACACATGGCTACATTTTTGAGAAGCATGTGAAATTTCTCACAAGAAATATTAAACTTGTGTGTGGCAATATTTCAGAAAGAAGTTTAAAGTCTCAAAAAACACCAACACAAATCAGAAGACATGCAAAAACTACATTCTTGTGGACGTCTGTACGCATTCCTTTTTAACTATCATTCTAATGTTAGTGGGTTGAAAAGTAGTAAAAAAAACTGATAGATCAAATTGGCATAAATCAAGGTTAGGGTGCAGTCTATTTGAGAGATAAGGAAGCTGAGCTACTATGTATGCACACACCAACAGGTAATGAAAACCGTTGTTTACATATCACTTGATTCCATCATTTAGCAATTATAGTTTTTATAATCACGCCAGTTCAGTTGTCATTTAGTTATAAAAAATTACAGAGTTTTAATGTTTATAGAGTAATTTGTTCACTTTTGCAAAATAAAAAGTATGAAAATTAGTTCGCATTTAACAGAAGTTTGCATTTAACGTAACAATAATTTAGGTGTTTGCTGAAAAAAATAACCTTAAAAAATCAAGTTGGTTTTCAAAGACCTTTACTGCATGCCAATGGTGCCTAGCCTGGCAAAATGGGGTGTGTTGTGGGAGGGCAGCTTTGCAGAATAAAACTTGATTTTCTACAGGTGTTGTAAGAGCTAAGACCCAATCAAACTTGGCTAGTAACTTAGGGAGAACTAGCTATTTAGATAGTGGTATTGGCTGCACCATTGAAACACACAAGAAAAGATTCGCGGGTTATCACTTGTTTTTGGTCACAGCACATTTATTACATCACAGTCATTTTTCTTCCTATGAATGTGGTGATGTTTTCTAATTCATTATCAAATCATTGACTATCGTTCATGGATAGTTTTAGTAGACAAGATGGGAGCAATACAAAACGATTGGAAATAAATCTGTCAAAATGCCACACTTTTTAATAAACACTTAACACTAGAAGCCTGGAGCAGTCATTTTTGACCGTTCTTGAATTTGAGTGTTTCATATTTTTGTTAATGTTCCTATTTGCTTTGTCATACTCCTTGACTTTTCCTAACTCCATCTGAAGTTTTTGCTACTATTGGAATTTTTTATTAGAGCTTTCGGAAACAGAGCATTTCACACATCTACCTAAAAGCCCTGAGTGGTCAAAAATGACCTGCGCATCATCAGGAGATTGTTTCTTTTAAAAAGTGGTTAGAAGCTTTAGTACAGTTTCTTTCATAAGTATGAACGCAGTTAGGCAATAATGGAGTAACAATTGCTTCATTTTCTTCTGAGAGCCAGGTGCTTGACTGATATTTTGTAGTCTTACAGGTTTGTTTGTTAGCTGTGTCAAATAGTTGCTGATGGTTGGTGAAATATATCGTTTAGTAGCCTTATCACTATAAGGGTTATATTGTCATAAATGACAGCTACTTCACCATGCTCTAAAGCTAGCAGAAGATCTCAAGCGAAAAAAAAACAATTGTGGGCACTGTANGAAAGCAACAACGACAGGGGCCAGATGCAGAGCTGGTAATGAAAGGCAAGACATTGCATGCTATGAAATTTTTTCTTCACANAGACTGCGAAGCTAAGGAAACAAGGTTGTGTGCATCTTAATCACAATGCACAAAAATGTAAAAATTATAAATACCACAAAAATTCTTCCAGAAATGGTAGAGTACTAAACTAATCTGGTTAGCGTGCGTGGATGCACTGGACCCAGGGCCAGATTTAACTGATGTGAGGCCCTAGGTTAATCCACTTGTGAAGCACCCTCCCATTGCTGCGAAGAAAAAATGGAAATCATTGCAAAAATCTGAAAATGACGCTCTGAAAGCAGACCCGTAACTAGGGAGAGAAAAGCCCCTCTAGAAAAATTTTCCTTCCCACTGCAAAAATGTGTTGGACACAGTTTAAAAATATTGGACATAGTTTAAAAAATTTGGGCCCTTCTCGGAAAACTCTTCGCCCATCCTGGTGTCCCAAGCTGGTTACGGGCCTGTCTGAAAGTACGGTCAGTAAGAAGTTCTAAATTATTACTGGAGTGCCCACGATCACTGTGCTTATTGCTGCCTTCGACGCAAAAGCGTTGAATTGCACGGAATTTTTGAAATCCTACCGGGATTTTCGGGAAGGCCGCCCAGTCTTTAGTCCACCCATGGGTGCTTATTTTAGCTGGGAATTTATATGGTGCTAACATTTCAGTTGAATACTATTTGTACCTGTTCCCTTACATGGTACATCCAACGTTATAGAGTTTCAAAACTGTTTAGATATTTGTGCCCATGCTCCAGACTGTATTGTGCGCCATTATGACATACAATGTGAAAAGCCATTGTGACATACAAGGTGGTTCACAATGTTTTAGTAAATAAAGTTCAGACACAGGCAATATGCAACTGCCGTATAACAGCCGGGGCAGTTATTTGGTCGACGTCTTATTTTCCCAATGTGTCTATTTTCCTATTAACGACCCTGGGCGGCTTTCCGGAAAACCCGGTACTTGGCTGGTGGGAACAGGATTATTAACTGCCACAGGCAAACCAATTGGAATCACCACAATTACAATATATGGGAAAACACTTGGCCTACGTTTTTTATAAGAGTCCCATCTGTTTTTCTTATCTGTGTTTAAAAAAAACGAACACACTGCACCTATATAGTATGTGCGGTGGCATAAAGATTTTAAAGCACAACGTGAGGACCACGTTGCAAGTCGCTTACCATGACTGTAAAAATCTCACACACACGAGCGAAACACATCACGTAAAACGCACCCAAATGGTTGTAACTGTTACATTCACGATTTGCATTTTTCTTACTTTTTCAGACTTGTAAGAATCGAACGCAACTAAACTGTTGTGTGAAAAGATGAGGTTTGAAAACCAGAGCTGTCACCAGAAAGTCTTGAATAGGGGATTTAAGTTTGCGTAAGGGCCTTGACATTCTGAAAATTTGATAAAATCTTTACTAGTTTATGCTGTTTCATATTTAAATTTGGAAGGGCTGAGTTCACCAATGCCCACTGTGGCGACTGGACTGGTTTAAATTTTGCTTATGCTGTCATTATTGAAACACGTAAAAAGAAATAAAAAGCTACAATCATCGAATGAAGTAAGACTGAACAGAGCCCAGCAATCAGTTAAAAAGGTTTTGTCCTGCCTTCTTCATAACAAAATTATCGAAGAATTCATTACAATTTGATTGCGTTACTTTTATGCTTAGTGTGGACAACCTATCCTGGAACACTGCATGTGACTTGACCAACCTTCATGTTGAGATTCATGGAAACTTGTTGGAAGACTCTGGCATCATCACCACGAAAGTTGAATAAAACTAAATTTCGTGAATAATAATTAAGACATAAATTTTTGTCGAAGTTTGCTCTAAATCATTTAGATGAAATGATCATATGCCAACCATTCACTCTATGCGTACCACAGTTTGTTGGAGACCCCTTGGATCTTGAGGCCCAAGGCTTAAGCCTATACAGCATATAGGTTAAATCCGGCCCTGACAGGACCAGATGGCTAGATACCATGAAAGTGCACCTAGGCGGTTTGCCAGATGCTGTGTTTTTCAGCATAATCGACTGCAATGCATAACTGATTACATCATTTACTGTCTAACAACGAAATTGACACTGTCAAGGAGACAGTTTCTACTTGAGCTTATAAAAGAGCTGTGCAAGCCAAAAGATGTAGTGAGCTGTGTAACATGCTACCCACGTTGGTGGCCCAAGACATCCAGCACTGCATTGAGTGCAATCAGTGTTGAATCACATCTAAGCTGGGAAAAGAAAAAATCACCAGTTTGTGTCATGCAAAAATAAATCTACCTTCTGCCACAACTGCAAGAAGGTCTGTTGTGGAAAAAACGCATTCAGGAACACAACTATTGTGACATGCAAAAATTGTGCTGACTGAGCTCTAATAAAACGTTTTGATAATAATTTGGTTTTCTGTGTAGGCTACTTTTTTAACTGGCTGTTTTTTCACCTTACAAAAACATGCAAGTATGATTGACTGGATCGTTTCAATGCAACATTCGAAGTCATTTGAAAGAAAACGTTCATAAACGCTTTGGCAAATGAAAGGTCAAAAACGACTGCACACATTCTTGTAGATAGAGAAATTTTTCAGGGCTTCTAGTGTTAAGCAACAAACTTACACGAAGTCTGTATCTTCGTCTTCCCTTACGAATTGATCTGGCAGCCATTCCAGGGAGTCTGTTGATTCTAGCATGAAACCCTGCAACACAGAGACAGTTTTACCAACACATTTCAGAAAAGCAAAAAACTTGAAGCGGGTGTTTTGGAACAGGCAACAGCTTGCATTTCCCTTCTAACATTGCATAGTACTATTACGAAACAACAAAGTTACTGCCTTGTTTAAATAGCACCTGCGCAATGACATGATACAATCCACGTTTTCAAACACTCAAAATTGATATTGCGTCGAACGCATGTGTTTCTGAATTTCTTCCTCTGGCAGTGCTGGCTCTCATGCTGTCAGAATCTCGGACACTGCCACGCACGAGCTGTTTTGTTAGGACAGTCTCCAATCATGATCGTTTCGTTTTGTGGTTTTCGCGCTAAATTTTATCTGATGTTTTCACCTACTAAGTTATGAAAAATTACGCAAGTTTAGGTTTTCCTTGGGGTCACGCCAAGTAATGCGAGTTCGTTTCAACTGAAGCTATATTGTTATAAGCACCTTCTCATATTGAAAGGCATGACAGCTAGCCTCAAAGATTGTGGCCATATCATTTGAACAAAATATCAGTCAAGCGTCGTATTTCGAAAATAGCCTTTTAAGAATTAAGCAGTTGACAGTGTTGTTTGCTGTGCAAGAGGTCCTGTATTGATTTTGAGTTTTTCACTTTTACATTACGATGCAAAGCAGTCAGAGCAATTGCAATTCAATCGTTCTTCTCCGCAGTGACATTGCAAGTACTTCATCTTCTTCTTCCTCATCTATTTATAACAACACAATCTTGATAGACAGCGCGCTTCACAGACGCAGTTGTGCAGCTGGTCGTCAGCATCGATTTTATAAGACTTTAACTACACTTAAAGTATGTGTACATTTGACTAAACAGCTCTCATTGCTGTTTGTGCTATTTATAATTAAACAGCTCTCATTGACTGACATTTGCTGAATATTCGACAAGCTAAGTATCTTCTCAGCACCATGTTCGTAGGAAGAAACAGCAATTGTGATGTAATAAATGCACTGTGCCCAAAAGCAATGATAACTTGGAAATACTTTATGATGCATTTTGACAATCAGATCAATACCACTATCTATTCCAAATACAGTCAGACTTCATTTGTCCGATCTGCGATTAACCGAATTCCCTGCATTTCACCCCTTTAAGACTGGCCAAAGTTTGGGCCACTATGTGGCTTTCGGTCCTACGGAAACCTCACTGTCCGACACCGAATCAGAAATTTAGGAACACATTATGTCATATAAATAGAAAAAATCCGCTAAACTGGATTACACCAACTGTTACATAGTTGTTTATTAAATTTTCAATGCACGGTGAATGGAACAGTGGCAGACCCTGCAGGACGCAGTCATAGGTCTCCTGCACAGCTGCATATATATATTTTTATATTTTTTATATCTCCTGCATATATTTTTATAAAAAGATTTTCTTGCCGCAACAAAATTTGGAAGGGCACAACAATTTAGGGGGTATTGACCTTGAATGCCTCCCGTGGCTACAGGCCTGATTCCGATTTTTCGGATACCTCGCTAAACTTGCATTATATTTGATGAAACAAAGTAGTTTGGATAAACGAGGTCTGACTGTAGTCAGCTGCCCTGATTTGTTCGCAGGCAATCATCTGCTTACCGCGCACGCAAAAACCTGTGAGCGAATGTTACGTCATAGAGCGGTTTATGGGAACAATTGCAGAGTGGTATGCATATTGCACACTACTTGATGTAGCCAGAGGGTTGTGCATCCTAAGGAGAGTACAGAGATTTTGGGTTATTTAATGAGAGACGAAGTAGCAACTTGGGTTTCTGAACTTTGGCAAATTTGCAAAATTCATCGGTCGATTTCTAGTCTTAACAGAAAATGTAGTTTTATGCTGAAAAGTNATATCAAAAGCTGCCCTTCCGCGACAGACCCCTTTTTCTAGGCTAGATGCGCCCCTGCTAGCAATATCACCTTTTATGTTTAAAACCTCTAGCATGCACATTAACACTTTCGTTATTGGGTGGTTTCCCCGTGGTGATATCCACAGTTACCAGGTAGTTTGGGTGGGAAATTCAAGTACCAGAAGGTACCGTATATACTCGCTTATTAGCTGCATCTGCAGATAAGCCGCAGCAAAAATTTTAGCCATATACCGAGAATCAAGGATAATTCATGAAAAAGCCACAGGTCAATTGACCTTTTCACCAGTGAAAACCCTGCGTGATCAATCTATCACAAAATATTGAATTTTACAGGCAAATGTAATGAAAGTCAATTTTATTGTTCTAAACCTATGAAATCTTCTTCGTCAGAAGAAGGAAGTTCGTCTACAAGTACGGTAGATCGTTGTAGGTGTCATCTTCATCTTCATCTTCTTCATCTGTGTCATGGGTGTCGTTGTGAACATCTGTCCAGAGAATCTGTTCGCTCATGCGAAAACTTTGTCCCTCTGGGCATGTTGTACGTATAAGCCGCAGGAAAAATACAGGCCATATTCCAGGTAAAAAAGTGCGGCTAATAAGCAAGTATACATGGTAGATACTGTCATGCATTTTCCAGCTTTAGGCTAAAACAGTAAGCATGGCAAACGTTTTGTTGCCTTTGCACGAATCAATTAATGTATCAAATCATTTCCAAAGCATTTTAGACTACATCCCACTGCAACAAGCCTGGGCCTGTGGAAGCCACTTTTTTGCCAAAGTTTCACTTCATTGGAAGCGTTTTGTGAGACAATAAAAGCAGCTAACACTGATATTAAGGAATTAAACTTTACAAAATGTCTAAATATGCTTGTAACATAAACGTTTCTAATACGTTCTTTCCTGCTTCCTAGCATTTGGCAGCATATCAAAGCACTTACATTGCACAAAATCACATTCACTGCTGCTGGATCCTTTACCGGGCTGGAGAAATTCCTGCGCAAAGCCAGGTGCGATCCAGCTGTTTTTGTGCGAACCACATGAATTAACCCAGCTGCCAAAGTGTTAAGATGGAAGGCTGCCGACANCANTTTTGTAGTGCTGAGCTTTAGCTTCCAGGTCTGGAGGTATTTACCTATGGTTGACATGTCCTTACTCAGCACTCCTTCCACACTCCATCAGCATGCATGATTGCTAAATCGTCAGTATATCCATATTTTCTGAAGACAGTGGTTGGCAGGCCAGAGATGTAGAAGAGAAGGGGTGCCAGAACAGATCCTTATGAGATGCTGTTCTTAACACTTTCGCTTCAAGCGGTTCACGCAAAAGCAGCTGGATCATGTGTAGATTTGTGCAGGAATTTCTTCAGTCCGGTAAGCACTACAGACCTGGTAAAAAGCTCAAAAGACTCGTCAAGTCTTGTAGTTTGCACTCGAAAAAATTTTTTTGGTTGGGGGATGCAGATTTTTTGTGAGTGACGTCATAAGTGGAGGGCTTTTAGGCTACCTTGGCCAACTTCACCTGGCCCTAGGCCCAAACCATTAGATGGTAGTATTTCACTGAAGTTTTTATTGGATACTAGGCTACAATCGGAGTCTTTTGATACTTTGGATGATCTGCTGGGGTTTCAGGTTCAAAAGTTATAATCTGAAGTAATAAAAATGTTTGACTAATTAGTTAATTAGATAATTGATTTGTTTATTTTAGATCATAACTTTTGAAGCAGAAAAGCTAGAACAGAGGTCGGGAACCTATGGCTCACGAGCCAGATGTGGCTCTTTTGATGACGGCATCTGGCTCGTTTGATATTTTCTTAACTCTTTGGCGTGTGCTAGGTTTCGGGGACTTTCGGGAAAAAAACGCCTAAATGCACGTGGCTTTGCACAGGAATTTCTCTGGTCCGGCATGCTCTACAGACCTGGTAAAAGTCTTTAAAGACGCGGCAAGTCTTCTAGTCTGCACTCGAAAAACAATATTTTGGTTGGGGAGTGCGGGTTTTTTGTCAGTGATGTCATAAGTGGAGGACTTTTAGGCCACCTTGGCCCACTGTGCCTAGCCCTGGACACTAACCGTTAGGTGGTAGTATTTCACTGAAGTTTTTACTGGAAACTAGGCTACAATCCGAGTCTTTCGGTACTTTGGATGACCTGCCAAGATTTCGGGTTCAAAAGTTGTGATGTAAGTAGTAAAAATATTTGACTAATTAACTAATTAGATAATTAATTAATTTGTTTAGTTTAGATCATAACTTTTGAACCAAAAATGCTGGAAAGTTGATCAAAGGCTCAAAAGACTCGGACTCGAGCCTAGTTTCCAATGAAAACTTCAGCGAGACACTTTGGCCTAGCGGTTGGGCCCTAGGCCAGGCAACATTAGCCATAAAGACCCTAAAACTGCTTCACTTATGAAATCTATCACAAAAAATCCGCACCCCCAACCAAAAAAAATTTTTAGACTGGCCGATCCGTTTGAGCTCTTGAACAGCTCTCTAGCGCAATCGGTGGAGGAGCTAGGGCGTTGGTAAGGCAACTGAAAACTGCTGTTTTTTAGGCCGAA
>JGI24022J15233_10003234_pt1 | contig 16032 bp, 7 predicted proteins | sample Ectturendosymbi2_FD_15233 | JGI IMG/M metagenome (IMG submission 15233)
CTTTTCTGGTTCGGTGCGTTCCACATCTCGGCGCCTTAAGCATATCAATCAACTTGGAAGGAAGTGTATACGCACAATAATCGGCACAACGCGCAGGCTGTGGGAAAGCTTGCCTCAGGCGTAACTAAAAATTGCCGTCCTTGCCTAGTAGAAATTATTTTTGAAAACATGTCCTTTCCGACAATGAAAACATTCAAAGCTTGTCTAGCCGCTTCATTCGTTTAACGAATTTATGAAAAAGAGACGATAGTAGCGTTTCTCCAAAGTTGAGCCCGCTACTAACATGTGGCCCCCAAGCAGGTACACTTTAAAGGTTACAGCTAAATCGTTGGTTTTCCTTTCGGGGATTATCGTGCTCGTAAAATTCGTAATGCGTTTATTTTCGCTCTACGGTCGGGTCATACCAAAGACTTGTCCAGCACTGTTCAGCGTTAATGGGAGTGTGCAAGGAAAAAGTTAACTCGCGTTGATACACGCGCCACCATTTCTCAGCATTCGCCACGAAAGTACCGCGTGGCCCCAGAAGCAAGCAAGCGAAGATGAGCCAGCGTTGTAACAAAAGAAGAATTTCCGCTTGAGGCAAAAGAAAACAGCACTGAGAAAGTGAGAAAGAACAAAAAATAATACAGCACTGAGAAGGAAGAAATCCGCTTTTTGAACAAGGTAACGCAGTTCGTTTCATTTGTTCTCAGCATTATCCTTTGCATTAACTAGGTATCTTTGATACCATTGTTGGTTTTTACCAACAATCACCAAAAAGTACAGTGGACCTCAAAATCCATTCGTTGATAGTTGCAACTTATGCGTGGACGACACGTTAAACCGTGAGGGCGGAACGGGCTGACGGCTCTATTAATTTGAGAACCTTCACGCAGCAAACAATGTAATCTAAACAGCATCGCTTCTTACAAAAGCGTGTTAGATCCTATTTAATTTCTTTTTGCAGCAGCCCAAGTATAACACTGCATGCTTGAATTTGACAAAATGAATGTATTTTTGATAAAACAAACGTTGTAATTTTAAATTGATATATGGTATTTTGAAGTGCGCCAAGTAGAAATTTACTTGTCGTTTCTCGTCGATTGTTCTTTGCGCGAACAATTGTGTTTTAAAGCCAACAGGATTTAGAGGACAGGCACATAAGTGCATATTGGACTAAGTGTGACTTTGATATTTATCTTATGAGAAATACATTTCTCGTTGATGAACAACTTAAATCACTACTGGCGGTTAAATCATTAAAAAAAATTTCCACCGTTTCGATAGTTGCTGCAACTATCTTCATCAGGGCTAAGAATGAAACGCCGTAAGATTCGAGCACGGATGTTAAAAAATGCGTGCGCTCCGGTTGGCGCCGTGCTGAGGTGGCGCCGTGCTGAGGTGGCGCCGTGCTGAGGTGGCGCCGTGCTGAGGTGGCGCCGTGCTGAGGTGGCGCCGTGCTGAGGTGGCACCGTGCTGCTGATAAGACCTCGGGAGGCGGGGAACGTTGAAAGATACAACCGTAAAAACACAACAGTATGACGAATCAAGCGGTGGACAAGACGAAAGAAATTTAGATTTTAATGTAGACTATTGTAACATAAGCCGGTAAATGTCGGGGAACAAGTCCGATCATTTTGCATTCATTGTGTTTTACCGCTACTTATGTGAAAAATCCGATAAATGGGCGTGTATAATAGTTAATCAAAGTCCAATTCATTCGATTTAGATCAAACGTGTGTTGAGACATTTGTCGAAAAAATGTACGTCCGCTTTGCGTTCTTTTTTGGCAGGTTTCAAGGCTTCTTGTGGTTTCTCCAATGTATCGTATATTGCAGTCACGGCATGGAATTGAATAAACCACGCCTTGTCGAAACTTCATATCCTCGGGGTTTTGATGGAAGTTAGAAGGTTGCCCAACTTTCTCACCGATTTTGATGCGACTTGTATTTTGTGGGTCGTCAAGCATCGTTTGATTTTGTCACAAGTCGCCGGAGAAAAGGTAGTATGGCTAATCCTCTTCTTTCATGTTTTTCGTTCTTTGTTTTGTTTACAAGTTTCTTTCGATAGAGCAGTGTGTTTGGGTAACCGTTTTAAGAGTTGATTTGACGAGGTCGATCTCTTCCTGTCTCACTTTCCTGGTCACCGAGTTTGTCAGCTCGTTGACTTGCCGACAAAATAAATCGATGCTTGACAATCCACAAAATAAGTCGCATCAAACTCGTTTGATCTAAAAAGTGGGATAATTCAAGTCTTCGACTTGAACCAAACTATTACACACGACCATTTATCGAATCGTTTTACGTAAGGAGCGATGATAAAGACACAGTCAATGAAAAAAGATCACTTGTTCCCCTACATTTACCGGTTTGTTACAATAGTCTACATTATAATCTTCTAAATTTCCTTCGTGCTTTCCACCGCTTGATTCGTCATAGTGCTGTTTTCACGGTCTTACCTTTTATCAACGCCCCCGCCTGCTGAGTTCTTATCAGCACGGTGCCACCTTGAGCGCACACATTTTAAGACATCCGTGCTCGAATCTCACGGCATTTCGTTTTTAGCCCTGATGAAGATAAAGTTGCATCAAATTTCTAAACGTTGGAAAGTTTTTAACGTGTTTATGTTTTTACCGCCACTTGAGTCTGATTAAAGTTTTGTTTATCGAAGTCCTGGCGTCTCTGAAGCAGGAAGAGACGTTGATTTTTATTTTTACGCGTAAAAAGTACAAGTTCTGAAACAGGCAAAATTTAAGAATGACGTTTAAATGCTAAGTTATGGCAAACAGTCACCAAACCTATTTTTCACTCCGCAAAACCTGTAGACGTTTGGAAAAGGGACGCGAAAGAATATCTTTTGTCAACCACCTTCCAGCTCGGTCGTTTCGCGAACCCTTCATGAACATAGAAAATTCAAAGCGATGAATTGTGTGTTTTAATACTCACTTGTAAATAATGTAAAACAGTATACTGGGAGCACCAAACGCAAAGTTTGTTTCAACCTTTTTTTTGAAGTGAAGCCATGGGTAATCCCCAAACTTGCTGCAAAGTTGCAAATGTAAACAGGCTAAATACATGCTAAAAACAAGTTTGTTTAACCTCACCCAAGAATCCAGGAAAAACTGTATCGTCTTCATGGAAACAAGTTGGTCCAAAGTTGACAGTCAATTTAACTTTTTGGTTCCACGGAACCACAGCAATAGGTGCTCTGAATCGCAGGTTCTTTACAGGAGGTTCAGCAAATGGAATGCCGAGGAAAGCGGACACGGTGACCTGCCCGGTATCTTCAGTGTTTACCGTCAAGTACTTTCCCTCCACAAAGCCGTCACTCCATAAAAAAGGTTAGAACTATCATGAACAGCACATTTCACCTGCTTTTATCACAGGAATAGTCTTTTTGACCGCCACCGAGAACAAACCACCTCAAGAGAACCGGAGGCCACAGCGGGGTCTGGGAGAAAAGTGCTAAACTTCCTCAGTAACAATTTTAAGGTATTAAAAATGTTCCGATACGAATTTCTAAACTATAGAATTACTAGTTTGATTGACGCAACCCGAAACTTCAAGCATTCGCTTACCGCTTATAATTAATTGAGAAATCACTTGAGGAAACAAATTGGCAATCATCGGCACATGTCAAAGGCTGTGCAAACATGCAAAACTTAAGAAAAACTCAACCGGTCTGTTGATTACATTCTTTCAAACTGCTACTTGTCGAAAAATCCATAATAACGGTATGCGATGACTCCTGGGAATAACACACGAAGCTACGAGAAAAAAGACAGTAGAATGCCCGCCTCTCAATTAAAAGGCTGTGTGCTCGATCCACGGCCACCGCGTGGATCGCCGTAGTGTTCCTTGAGCAAGAACGTTCATCTTTAACCGCTCCACCAAGAACCAAATTTCAGGTTTTGGTCTGTCGCTAACTGCCGTCACCAAAAGCAACCAAAAAACAGGTCAGAGCAATTTCGCAATGCAATGAAATCATGCGCACTTCTATAAAAGCAAAGATTGTTTCTCTGCTTGTGAGGAGGCAAAGACCAACAGCCAGGCCCAGATTAAATGAACGCGAGGCCCGGGGCAAAGTCGTGACCGCGAGGCCCCTTTAAAAGCTCTTAGCGCAACTGGGCAGCGTTTCACATCACCTCATTTCAACTTTGCAGAAGCACCGGTCAAAAACGTCGATTGTTTTTTTGTCTCTGAAGTGTAGATTTGACAGCCTACACTTCAGAGACAATCGAGGGTGACCATGTTGTACGGCGGTTCATAGGTAGTTAATTTGTTCAAACTATCTTTGTGCTACCGTGACACTACATACCAATCTTTTTTGTCACAGACTGTGACCACCTCTACTGCACAAATCGTCCATTCACATACGTATTGAGGAAAGACATGAACAAAAAATAGGAAAGATATGAACAAAAAAAAATAACATTAAGTTTTTTTCATCATTTCCTGCGGCTTACAACCAAGGGTGACTTACAATTCGGCTTACATTTTTTTCTTTAGCTTGTTGAAAGCTTTAGATAACGCCCAGTCTTTCCTTGGCTACGTTTTGTTGAAAGTTTTCACATTTTATCTTTTTACTCTTCAGCATCACTTGCACAGGTGCGCACTCCATCATAGGAGGGATTATGATGAACAGAGGACAGTTGTAGTGGTGTGGACATCTTCACCGGGGTTGCCAATTAAATGCGAAACGCGCTATACACGAAAGTATCCCAATGTCTTCGGTAACCTATATCAAATGCGGCTTACAATCAAGGGCGGATCACATTAATTTGTTAACACCATTTCGTGCGGCTTACAATCGAATAAATGCGGCGTAATTAAAATCAGTATTCGATTATAGTTTCAATCAAATAAGCACACTCCTGTTTTTGTTCGTGACACAAACTTCATGGGTTTTTATTTTACGAATATGTTTTTTTGGTGTGTAATCTGGGTTTATTTGAAATCAGTGAATGGGAGCCCTGAATGTGGATGTAGGTGTTGCAGCGAGACAGTGACTGCTGATAGCGGTAAGCCACATATAGTCTATACTGCGCGAAAAGATGCATGAGTAAATCTGTAGCAGTGCTTCCACAAGTTTGAAAAAAACATTGTTAGTGTGAGACTGTGATCAACGTGCCCGAGTGAATAGCTTTCAAACGACTCTCACGCAGTTTTTTTTCACACAGTATAAAAATACGTGGCCTGCTAGAATATGTCTATGCAGTCTTGTGGGAATACGTCTTTATCGTTAAGGTTTAATTATGACTTCTTCGTGAGCACTAAGTTCACGCGAGCACTAAGTTTGCTGTGACGAGTTTTCGTAATTCATCTGCTCAGTTTTTTTAAGCGTGGTGTTCTAACTTTAGTAAGTTGTCCCGATCATGTCAACATAGGTCTATATACTTTTACTTCTTATTGCTTGAATCAGTTTTGTGAGTGTCTAAGTTTTGTTTTTTCACGGCTTATGTTGTTCTTGCCGTTATTATTCTTTAATTATGACTTATTTGTAAAAAGTGCTGGAAAAATTTAATGTTAGGCAGTTCATGAAAAGAATAAGCATTTCTAACAGCAGAAGTGTAGAAAATATCAGGCAAAAGATTTATAATTGAGGCTCAACCCAACCAGCACAAACTAATGGGGTAGAAAGGGTGAAGCTTTGTGAACGTCCATTTGCACTGTATCGTAAGCAACATGAAAAGGATAAGGGAAATTGCGACGTTGGCCCCCGCTGGAAAACTTCTTGCGGACGCCCATGGATGCATTGATTTCGATCTGATTCTTGGATTATCAAGTGTGGTACTGTTTGGTTCAATTCTTTTAAATCACTCAAAAGCGATGAATTCCTAAAGTTGTCAGTTACCTTTACCCTACAATATATACTAAACGCAGTAGTCAAAAAGCTCTACAATGTTGAGGTGTGGTGAACAGCCTAAAAACATGATAAACCAGTAAAGGAGTGTTTTGACATTCAAACGCGAGGCCCCGGGCAATTGCCCGATTTGCCCAATGGTTAATCCGGCCCTGCCAACAGCCCTACTGGCCTCTGGAATGGAGGCAGCAGAAGAGCGTAATAAAAAACGCAGTCAGCCTCTTACCTTGTTAAAACCATTGGTCCATCATAGACTGCAGCGGAAAGAAGGAACACGCTGAGGAAGCAGAAAACACCACAAACACAAAAACAAAAGTTTGTCATAAGTATTCGTGGTCTAGAAAACGTCCGGAACGTCTTTCCTTTCCTCCTAAAATAACACTTGAGAAATTATTACAATACCGTGTTAGGACAACATGAACTTGAAATACACGGACAAATATCAATCGGAGTAACTTCAGCCAATATTGTAGAAATACAATTGACGCTTAAGGTACAATATAAAGTCAAGAAAAGCAAACGCACTTGTTTATTTTAAATATCGACTTCACTCGGTGGAGAAGACACACAATTCACATGATTGCACAGTAAGACATTTAATGTTTAAATCGCGCATTGTATAATATCACAGAAGGAAGTTCCTGGGATTGTTTTAATTTTAACTTCTTGGGATATAACACTGCCAAAACTCTGTCTTCAAACTAAAAAGCTATCTACTCTCCTAGTGAGAAGGGCAGATTCAACAACGCTCTGCATTTGTCATAATAAAGTCATTCTGAGATTAAAGCTGGCTCTTATTCATAGCATCACATTGGAACTTCCCGATACGGCATTTGCGGCCACCGCATTTATCTGTTGTCTAGTTAAAAGACATTCGGTACTGAAACACAGCAAGCTGTCATGCAACCGCCAAGCTTTAAAGAGACCACCTTCCAGTAGCCTTGCAAGAAACAAATCCGAGTTGCTTCGAAGTTCCTTCCAATCCGACGTCTTACGGCATCTAGTAGAATTCCGCCTTTAATTGATTAGTTTGACTCTCGGCAGGTTTAGCAATTACAGTGAAGCAATTGTAAGAAGCCACTTCTAAAATCACTAAGCAATGCATAACATACAAGAAATTTCGCCGTTTCTTTTGAAGAATTGATATAGTTTTTTAATAAAGGGTAAGGTAAGCTTGGTAAATTATCATTCATAGCTTAAAATGCTTTGTTACGCTCACTAAAACCATCATTACAAAATTCTCTGCACGTCCTGTTTTTTTTCTTGAATGACGGTTCACCGTTTATGATAGCAGTCCACCAAACTCTAAAGGCAAAAGTTAATCAATCTCCCGCACATATATAGAGCCGGAAGCTCATAGCTGATTGATGCAACCGTTAGTTCAGTGTTCCTCGGAGCTAAATAAAACGACAAAACGTTTCATCATTTTTAAAAAGAAATAGTTACATGTGTGAAGCGCACTCAGTTCAGTACATATATAACATGAGAACACCAGACGTCAGTCTGGTCATGTAAATATATATAAGGTGTTCAACCAGAACTTCAGTGGATGTCCCAAAACGTTCAGTGCATGCTTCAGATTTTCACGATATTATATTTTTTCCTTTCTATCAGAGCTGGCAGTTTGTCCACAAATTTCAACTCTGCTTTCAGCATGTTCGCTTCGGTTGATAAATGTTATTACCAAATACCAGTATATTCAAATTTGGTGTGTCTGGTAAACCTTATCTTCTTGGTCATGCAAAGCTTGTAATAAGCATTTAGTAAAAGAAAGCGATTTCCTTTATTACTTGCGTTTACTTGACTGCAATATCTATACCAGAGTAGCATGAAATAGACCGGAGTAAAGAATTCATTCATTCATTTTTTCACTGATTTATTTTCATTCCCGCTTTTTCTGTCAGGAGGGTCGCGGTGACAGCAGCCCTGCGAGGACTCGGAATACCTCACGGGCAACAGCAATCTCAGATCTCGATTCGAAGAAGTGGCTCGATATTCAGAGTTTTACGAATTTAACAGCTGCGCGCTTTGTCGCGAAGTGTCACACCGTGAAATACTCGTAACTCTTCGCAAAAATCCTATCTCTGCCGCTTGCACTTGGGATAGTATTCTTTCAATCATCAACCAAGATTCATGACCACATGTGAGGTTCGGAACAAAGACCAATTTGAAAACTGAAAGCTTGGCGGTATTTCAAAGCTCCCATTTTGTGACCACAAAGCGATAAAGTTCACGCAGAACTGCGTTGGTTTTACCATTCCGTATATCAATCTCCTCGTTCTGCCTTCCGTCACTCGTAAATACCACCCCTAGGTACTTGAACTTCTCCACCTACTGCAGTGTATTGCCATTGCCGCTAGCTTGCAGCATGAACTATCTTGGGTTTCCAGAGAGACATGATACCTCGGTCTTTTTAGTGCTGATTTTCACTTTGGCTTGGTCGCACGCAGCAGAAAACCGATTGGGTTCGTGCTGAAGACCCTGTTGAGAAGATGCTAGCAGTACCAAATCTTCCGCAAAAAGTAAACGGTTGATCCTGCAACTCCCGACTGTAACACCCTCGTCGACTCGGCTGTGACTGTCTATCCAATGCATATATAAACCAGTGGTTCTCAACCCTTTTGTCCCACAGACCATGTTTCAAAAAACATATGAGATGGGCCACTGCTCAGCTGACACCTCATGAACAACTATTCGAAACTATATTGACCACTGGTCAATGAACGCATGGGCATGTTCAAGTTTAGTCTAAAAGTCCTGTGGACCACTAGAAATTCCAGCTGGACCACGTTGAGAATCACTGAGATGACTATGAAACACCTTTGCCGGAGTCCAAAAACAACGGTGAACGGCACTGATTTAACTCCCCAGGCACGGACATAAACCAGTCCCGTCGACACAGGAGCTTGGTGGGCTTAGCCACCCCAAATGGAAATATGAAACACTATAAATAAGTGCAGAGCTTTTGTCAAAGTTTAGAATGTCAAACCCCCTGCACTAACGTAAATCTTTCCTATTGAAGACTTTCTGGCGACGGTTCTGACACAACCATCTGAGCAAGAATAGAGTGACTTGACGGCCGGCCGTCAACACCGTACTCACGCAACGCCCCCCAAAGCTTTTCACGAAGAACCCGGTCGTATGCTCTCTTGAGGTCGACAAAACATGTGTAAACGTCTTTGGCAAACTCCCAAGATTTATCGAAAAGTTGCTGTGTAGTGCTACGGCCGGGACAAAAACCGCATTGGATATCAAACAACTTTGGTTGAATCATTTCGCTGTATCTTTTTGCAAGTCATTCGGCGTAAACTTTTCCAGAGAGGCTAAGGAGAGAAATGTCCTTGTATTTGGAAATATCTTTACCTGAAAAAATTCCTTACCTTTAGAGTAAAACTTCTTTTCCTCTAAAGCAGCTATGTCCAACCCGCGGTCCTCGGGTCGCATGCGGCCCAGGCAAAGGTTTTGTGCAGCCCAGTTTAGGTTTTCGCTGTAGTAAAAGTATCCTACATATCGACAACCTTTTCTTATTTTGTTAACCTTTAATTTGACATTTTTGATGCAAGTGTCTTCTCAGTGCCACTTTACCACGTCTGTAAATATTGCAATTAGGATTCGAACGCTTTCAGTGTATTAGCTTTAGTTAAATTTAGTTTGCTCTGATCCAGGTCAATCAATGTGCGGCCCTCATTAATATGTCATCAAATGTGCGGCCCTGTTTAAGATAGCGACATGATTTTTGGCCCAAGTAAGCCATTTGGGTTGGACATAGCTGCTCTAGAGTAAAGAACGATCATTAAAGGATATTCGCGAATAAACTTTATACATTGTGTGCTGAAAATCAACACAAAAGAATTTTAAAGCGCTTCTTCTCATTGTTCAAATGCAAAGGTTTGATCGCAGTTTAGTTTCTAAAGTTATTTTTAAACGACGCGTTTTTGCATTCAACATCGGAGTAGCGGAAAATTTGAACGATTTAATGTAAAAAGCGTCTTTTCGCGAAAGATCGATCGGACCTTAAAAACTGTATCAAACAGCGACAAAGGTATCAGCAAACGAATGAAATACTTGCCCGGTTGGTATATAGACATGCAATATAGGGGGGAAATGCCACAAGTATGGATACTTAGAGAAGCACAGAAGTAGTTTCTGTCATCACACATATAACAACAGCCAAAGAAAATAGCATGGAAGCATATTTCAAGACGTGCGTGGTATTTTTACGCTTGGCGAAACATGGTGAGTTTCTTACTTCTCCCATCAGTGTCAAAGTTGTTGTTGACATTGAGAAAACATGTATTTTATATCTTTTTGGCCAAGTGGTGTTTACGTTACTATGAAAGCTCAATGCATTTGCTTATTTTCCTGCAATGTGCAAATATAGCCTGGGTCTCGTAGTATTGTGCTCATCTGCGTTTGCCTGATCATCTTAGTCGGAACAACTTAGAAAACTATCATGGTTCGATTATAATTTTCGATCGGTCAGCAATCCTGGCAGTAAGTATTTTCGTTAAACTTTTGCATTACAAATAAGCAGTTTCATGCATTCTACCTAAACTTTCCATAAATCATAAGACTCATGACCCTTGGACCTATACTTGCAATAACATGCAGATAAACATTTTGTTTTTTGAACGTATTTCTGTGAAAAAAATTATACTTCAGAAATACCACGAGCACTCATGCATTTGTTTCATGGCTTTTCAAATTTTAGGGTAAGTCGTAGTAAACAAGAATCAATGTTAGAAAGCGCATACTGAAATGAAATCAACTTGAATTTTCCGACAACAGTTGTTATAATCGCCAGCGAAATCTATTTTCCCTTCTTGGGTTTTGTAGGTTAACGTCTCATGTTCAGTTCATTGAATTTACCTGACTACGAAGGAGTTGTTCTTGAGACGTTCAACACGCGAATCCATTTAATTCAGTTTTTCTTATGTTGATTCCAATACACAGCTGCTTACCCAAGAATGACCAAGCCTTGCATTGAAATGCATAGGTGCGCATGCGCGTGGCGCTTTTACAAAAACTAATGTTTGCGGCAAAACTCGGCGACGAAGCAATGTCAAATCAGCTGCCAGACAAACTGTCGTCAAACGGCCGCGTCGCCCATTTGTCACTTTACCGGATGGTTTTGTTGATGAACCGCTATGTATTTTGATTTTTAAGTGGCCGAGAATTCATCTCGCTCAATTAGTTTCCAACAAGTTGTCACCGAATTGCGCACAAAAGTTGTGAGATAAAGAACAAAGTTAAAGCGGCGATTTCAGGCTCATCACTGAACTTCGATTTCCGTATTGACATTAAAATAGATAGATTGCAAGACATTGACGTAGACTGCTGTGTGTCAATAGATACAACATAATTTTTCAAGTAAACAAACACACGACGATCTTCGAGATGAAGAGGAATTAACCAAAGAAAGAGAAAGGACGAGAAGGTTGTCATCAAAATAACGGAAGTTTGTAGATTACTGCATTTTAGTTGCAAAAACGTAAACGTGCAAAGCTGAATGCATGAAATTTGTATATAGCTTCATCCTTTTTGGTCACGAGTTTTTCTCATTTGCTGAAACAGTTATGAAGAAAACATTTTGTGTTTCATTCTTTCATTAGGCCCGTATAGCAACACGTGAAGAAAAAAAACGATGTGCAGTCAATTAAAGAAGATCAGACGACTCGTTTCTCAGTATCTTCAGATTTTATCCAACGAGGTGCAACATCAGCAGCGGTGGATAAAACACATGACTCAGTGGTTTTGCGATTTTGAAATTCACGTCAAAGCAAGGTTACGAATTCCTAATAATCGTAACAAAACAACTGCCTGTTCATTCTTCAATAGAAATGCGCATTGTACAGGCGCTCTGATCACACATTTCCTCACTGCGCAAATCATGTTTTCCTTAACTTTTGCAGCAGTCAGCCTTCCTTAATTTTTGGTTTGTTTGCGAGAGACTGGTGCAGAGGTTACAACGCTAGTGCACTGAATATCTCATTCTTTACGCAGTAAACGTAAGCTTAGATCTGTTTTTGCCAGCGATGCAGAACAAATAAGGCGAAAAAGTTGTTCTTTTTCTAAAAAGCAGCAACCTAACCAAATAATGCTTTGTACTAAAATACTAGCAACTGACAGCATCGAAGGTAAGTTACTGTACAGTTCCAAAAGTGGAATTTGCAAAATATACTTATTTACCCTAAATCGGCCTCTCGCAATTCGCAAAGTAGCGTAGCATTGCCGCGAGAGAAAAAACTCGTGAATTATTAAAAAGGCCCAGTTCCGGATTGCTTCACCATGCGTTCCGTAAAATTCAAACTATTAAATGCTGAAGCAACCAATCCTAATCACGCTGCATTTGAACTTTACTCTCATCAGCCATCGCGAATAACTACTACCAGCAGCAGTTGCCTTAGCCTACAGGGTTAGTTGAGGCTGCCTTGGTCACCACGTCCTGCGCTTTTCGACTCTCTTGTGCTTGCATTCGAATACAAGTGCTGACAATAAGTAAAAGTGAGCTGTGTATCGGTGCCTACCCGCACGCGACATTTGCCCTTCGTTACAGGCAGGGTCAAATGCGTATGCTAACGCTCGCTCATTCCACTGGGATGAACAGACGTACTAACAGTCAGCACTCGCGTTGATAGAGAGCCAGCTGACTGCGCCTAGCCGCAGCGGTCCTCTAATTAAGCAAGGTTTGTTGTAGGCTCAAAAAGGATGGTCAACAACTGACTCTTTTTCTACTACTCGTCAAATTTGCGATGACTCTGAATTTTTGTTCCTTCGTTTGTCTATTTGTGCTGGATTTAATCTGTATGATATATTTGTGGATGTGGTCATAGTGGCACTTGATTTTGAAACATCAAGCAGGCTATCTTCACATTTAACAACGTCATTGACGTACAAATATTTAATTATTATTTGAGTAATTTTGTTTCTGGTGTTGCACGACCTACGTGGCTGTTGTTGTGACATTGCGAGCATTTAACGACTTGCCATCAGCTTTCCCTATTTAAACAAAAAAACATAACTCAGTGTGGAAAAGTTCAAGTAATTACTGCGCTGTTTTCTATGCAATTAAGGGTCAAAGTCCAAGCCATGGAGCCAGAAACTTGAAGCCTTTGCCACACATTTTGTTCAATAAATTTGTTTGATAGCAATGTTGATTTAAATGGTAGCGAGGCGAAACAGCAAAATATATGTGACGTAACTTGATATCAAAAATAAAAAACACTGCAGCCGTGCAGCGAAATTTCTCAGCCTGCAGTGTCCCGAGTTGTAGGGATGCAAACAAAAAACCGGCAAATACATTCGGGAAGGTGTGGATATCAAACCGTGAGAAAATATACGACTGCATTGCATTGCAGCGACGTGAAGCTTTAGAAACGTATGAGACGTCCAGGCAGCACGCATGGACAAATCTGCGAAAAGAGAAAAGTTTCCGGTTGGATTCGATCTGTTAAAGAGAGCATCGGATGAAAGCAATCAAATCTCTTTTTTAAATTATGGGTTTTCAAGAGTTTTTCCGAAATTTACAGCCGCAATGAAGTTAGCAGTCTAACTATCTATGTTCACTATCAGATCAGTAGGCTACAAAAAAAAGAAAAACGTGAATGGACAGGTTTCTTGGAGATACCACATGCCCAACCTCATTAGTTGTGTACAAAGTACTTTGTATCAGTTTTTAATAAATTTTTGTGGTGGTTACAAAAGCATATCCCAAAGATGTTTTCATTAAATTCGACATTTCTGAGCGAAAAGCAGCAATGAAAAGTTGAAATCTGGGAAGTGGAACTGCATATCCCACCAACGCTTGCTGAAGAATGTTTGCTTTTTAAACAATACCTTCGTTTTGACAAGGCGGTGTTGCGCATGATCAAACATACATTGGTGATATTGAATACCTGACAAATAGACACCTTTGTGCGAATTTAGTGCTTGCAAACATTTTGAGCTTCAGTCGATGTGCAGTATCTACTGGTGTGAAATAAACAATATCCAGTGTTGTAATGAAAATACTGTAAGGAAAAGTAAAATCGAACGAGCAGTTCTGCTGTGATCTGCAAAGATAAATCTTCTCTCTGCTTAGATGAATTTACAACTTTCATGTACAAAACCACTGGATTTAGTCACGTTGCTTTGTTTTTATTGGAATTTTGATCATGGCCAACATCAACGTTTTTGTCACTCGATTGAAGTATAAAGTCTAGCTACTGTTGCAACCCTTAATCTGGACTTCCAGTCAGAGACAAAACTATTACAACAATATGTTTTGAAGAAGTACCTGATTAGAATAACCTTCCCGTTTTCTTTACGTTCGCAAAAATAACAAAAAACGTCTGCAGCATGGAAAGTTCGACTGAGACTCTACCTAACTTGGGGTGTGCCGACACTAAATGTTTTAGCGTAGGATGTTCTTGTCAGCAGGGACGGCTGCACCATTGCCCTGAGTCTTTCTATAAAGCACATTGGAAACCGTTACCACAGGTAGCCCTCACTAGCACAAGCAATTATATCCATGAAGAAGAGGGCAAATGCATAATTATCTACATCAACTGATACCAAATATTTTCCACCAACATATGCAACAGCTCACATGCAGTCTATCACAAAACTTTTTTCGTGCCTTCAGGCAAGCGAAGTCGTCAATAAATTTTTCGCAATTTAGTACGACCGTAACACCAGATTCTAACGCAAGACCGCGAGACACCGCAGACCTCTGAAGAAAAGCAGTAATGTCCTTCTTACATTGCGTAACAAGCAACATTATCGTGTTGTCACTGTACTGACAAGAGTCTTGACGTTTGCATTTTCGCTCGTTTCAAAGTATTGTGAAGTTATGCCTCTGCGCAATTTCGCAAATTTTAAGTTAGTAATGAATTTTAAGTCGGTAATGAGTCGTCAAAGGAAGGAGTTGCGCGGGGCCCCTAACAGCGAGGAGCCCTAGGCCATGGCCTATTTGGTCTATGCGTAAATTCGTCACTGCTTGTCAGTGATGCATAGTCCTTTGCTAGCATCATGCATTGCATACATACTTCTCTGTTAAACTTTTCTTAGTGCAAGTAATCCTTCTAAACGGCGTTTCACGTCGAGCTTCACCTTTTTCTACGTAATAGTGTCCACGCTGGGTTGGGTGCCGCATATTTGTGTAGAGTACTACATTTCTGTTGACACGCCGCATGCAGTCCTAGAGATCGCGATGTGCAGCGAGGCAAAGACATGTTTTCCCAACAATTACTCAATATGGTTACAGCATAGCAATGTCTATAGCATCAAACAGAAGCGCGTTAAAATGCATAAAACAAACTGCACAAATGAGTTACGCCTTGGAGTTATTGCAACTAACTACTGTGTTGTTAGCACAATCGACTAACCATAGTTGTAGGAGCAGGCATTGTTTGAGGGTAGAAGGATGCTTTGCTCGAATTTCACCAAATTTTCCCAAAAAACATTTATGGGACAAATTTTCACCCTACAGATCTTCTGTAACTGTTGCTACATTATATTTTCCTCTACCATATTGCCAAAGACGTGAAAATATAAAATTTGGTTCATGGAGTTTTGTTATCACTGTATAACCCAACTGACAAAAGTACGATAGGCTGTGCCAGAACATTGTCAGAAGTTAGCAATCGCAGCTTCACCCTCACCACCGGGAACAGCAAAAGAAGCAGGTTACGATGCCTCAAAACGGCGTCCCACAGGGATCTGTCCTGGCGCCCCTTCTCTTCATCATCTACATCTCTGACCTGCCAACCACCGTCTCCAAAAAGTATACATACGCCGACGACCTAGCAATAATGCATGCTGATGGAGACTGGCAGGCAGTGGAAGGAGTTCTGACCAAGGACATGGCAACTGTAAGTGAATACCTCCAGACTTGGAAGCTAAAGCTCAGCACCACAAAGACAATGCTGGCAGACTTCCACCTGAACAGCAAGGAAGCTAAACGCGAGCTTCAAGTCAAATACAACAACGAAACCCTGCCCTTCCGCTCCGAGCCCAAATACCTCAGAGTAACGTTGAACAGGACGCTACGTATCGCCGACAACTTGAGTCACTTCGCAAGAAGCTGACATCACGCGTCGCGCTCCTGAGGCGGCTTGCTGGATCCGGCTGGGGTTCTGCAGCAACAACTCTGCGAACAGCCACCCTAGCCTTAGTGCACTCAACTGCAGAGTACTGCGCGCCTGTTTGGTG
>JGI24022J15233_10003235_pt1 | contig 16031 bp, 12 predicted proteins | sample Ectturendosymbi2_FD_15233 | JGI IMG/M metagenome (IMG submission 15233)
GCCACTGTTCGCAAAACTGAAACAACTACAATGGTCCATTGACCGCGAGTACGGAGAGGACAAGCTTGTAATCCTTCCTGGTGGACTCCACACGGAGACGACTCCCTGCAAAGTCCTGGGTCATTGGCTAGAAGGGGTTGGATGGGTTGAAGCTCTTCAAGAGGCAGACCTTGCCACTCCTGGAATCGCAGAATCTTTCCTCAAGGCATCCCATGTCACTCGGATACGAGATGCCCATCAAGTAACTGCATGCACACTGTATATTCTCTTGAAGAATGCACATGATGCGTATGTTGTTGCAAACGTAGAAGGCCCTTCAGAGAGTTTCAGCATGTGGAGCACGCGTCGGAAGACTGAAAGTCTATAATTCCTGTACTGGTACACAAACCTTGTGTACAGATTACTTACAACAATGTGTAAAGATTATATTTTTTTCAAACATTTCTCCCTTGTAAATTTTAAGGCAGCACGAGGTGGAAACATCATTTACAAATAGGTAACAAGATACAAATAGACAGTTTGTATGGTCTATCCGTTGCCTAACAACGAACATGAATGCTATTTTCTTCAGTTGACACTTACAGCGGCTTTAAAACATGCCTTTAGATGCGTTTGATCCAAAAACACACAACATCCCTTCATAATAGATTAAACATGATAAATGGCTTGTTGCTAGGGCAAACACGCTTCTTAGCTACCGTTGCTAAGAAGCATCCTTTATTCATTGGTTCCACCTTTGAAAACGTTCATCATAGGCTCAAGTGTATTTGTGCCAAAGTTCATGCTTTCATCATTAAGTGAGCAATTCTGGCCATATTTTGCACCATTCGCCTAGCCCTAGACTATAATGCAGTCCTGAAACACCCTGCTTTCATCGACTGGCATAGTTGTTTCAACGATTGGCCTAGCTGTTGTCAGAATCTGTCCGATTTAGTCAAATCTGTTCAGATTAACTAGATCTGCCTGCTTTAGCAGTCTTTTTGTATGAAATGCGTCCGATATAATTTTTTCGCGAACGGCGCCCCATACAGAGGTTATGTAACTCCAAGGACCAGGCGAAGTGACTACATCTCCGACCTTGCTTGGTATTGTATTTGTTGAGCCAACAAACTATTTGAGGTTGCTGTTGACCGCTAGGTATATCGATTCCTCCTAGGGTTGCTGCCCTCGCGACCCTCCCGTGAGGAAAAGCAGGTATGAAAATGAATGGAATGAACGAGCGTTATCTCGTTATTTTTCGTGATGTTGTTCACCACAGTAGCTGACCACTTATTGGCTTATCAGTCATAATAGATCCAAGTATTTTCTAGCTATACATTTGTGTAGCTATGGGCGAGCAGAAAGTGTTTTTACGGAAATATATTATTTCAGGGATCTTTCGCAGGAAGAACGCAGAGAAAGATAAGTCACTTGAATTACTGCTCCTGCTGTCTTTTAAGTAAAGATGCAGAACAAAAAGTTGCAGTACCATATTTACATTATATGTTGCCTTTTCATTGTCTGATTTTTAGCGTTATATCCCCGGCCTATGAGTTTTTTTGTTAAAATGGATATAACTTTTAAACACGTTTGCACCTGAATATGATCTTTTTATCGTGCATGTGGCATAGCGATGTGGGGCAGCTTATGCTGCATGAAAAACTCACCGATGTCCAAGTAAGCCATCCAAGGCCATTCGCCCACTCGAGCGTACTTGCCTCCGATAATCTGCTGGCCAACAACACTGGCTTTCTGCCCCTTTAAACCACAATCTGTAGCAAAGTTTACACATTAATCCTAGCAATTCAGCTCGCAAAAAATTTAAACTGTAGGAATAGAGAAGCTGTAACGAAGTAAGAAACAATCACTAAACAAGTGTGATGGAAGCAAAAATCACTGAAAAGCGTGCAAAGGCTCTTTGAAGCAATCGAACTTTCTAATATTGAATTATGAGTTTCTGATATTGAATTATGAGATCCGGATTTTGCAGGATTTTGCGGAATAGCTTTTCCTCATAAATTTTGCCAGAAGACTAAGGAAAGGGGTGAACTCCGAAGAGAATCATGAATGCGCACAAAAACAACAAATGTTTTAATAAAACGCACGATAAAATTTCTCATTGTACTATTTTTAGTTCATTGGAGCAGGAAATGGTTGACGGGGCATAAACGATTGCGTGACCGGTAGTAATGACATAAACCAAACAAATTACTTTAAGCTTTGTTCACCAAACAACAAACATCTTTAAAATTAACCGCAAAAATCACATTTGGTATGCATTCTTGGCATCCCATACGTTTGAAAACCGGAGATCATTTTCCAAAAGACGTGGTTTTGCTACGGTCTCACTTTATCGTGCGTATGAAGTTGTCTCAAGCTATGCACCGCAGTTGGAATTCGTAACGCTTATGTGAAGGGTGCAGATACAAACAGGATCGCGATTTTCAGTTCCGCAGCGTACCATCAGACTGCTGTCCTCCTTGTGCCACTGTAGCTTGTGCTTATCAACCGCAACTGTTTTAACGCGATTTCAACCTAATCCCAACTTCAGGTAACCTTCAGAATTATACTACCAATCCACCACATGCGCCCTTTTCAAGCAAATCATAACATACTGCTGGTACAACAGAGTTTTTATCTTGTAATCTCGCAAACGTGAATAAATTCGAACATATAAATAAATTCAAATTCAATGCGCGTTGTCGTTAACTTTTTAGATGTCCAACGCGCGCGTTATCGTTAACCGTCTACTCTTTAATTTGAAAAAAGTGGCACACGTGACAAGACCTGGATTTACGCTTACAGTTGCCATGGTAGCCATGCACTTACTAGGGCGACAGACCGGAAGGCTTTCGTTTACAAATATAGAATTTGGATTAGACCGGACATGCCATTCTTCGTCATCTCCGCAGAACCAATCACCAGAACCACTGATCCTTTCATACCTGAATCACAAAGACGAACTCTGCTCTTAAAAAGTGAGAAAAAAGACTAGAACACGCGTGAAATTCTTTTTTTTTTCGTTCAGATGCAAGAAAACAAAACTCATTGACAAGCTTTTTTCATGTGTCATCGGGCTTTAAAAGATCCTGCATCATCCTAAACTTGGTAAACTATACACTAAAAGATTTTAGGAGCAAGTATGTTCAAATCAACTTTTGGGAGAAAAAGTTCGAGCATGGTATTTTCGAGCAATTGCTATTTGTCTACAATAGTTGGTGGCAGGGTCGATTGATTTAAAGTTGTATCAATCATATAGCTTCTGTGATGTCAAAGATTCTATGTCAACTAACTACGAAAATAACATGTGGACTGAAATCAGTAATCCTTGCAAACTCGGAAGTCAGAACTGTTAGAGTAGGCCTGGCCAACCCGAGGCTCGCGAGCCGTAGCATTAAGTAGCTTGAAAATGACAAAATTAAGGATTCATACCGGCGTGTGAGTAGAACTGCTGAACATTAAAGAAAAGTACTTTTCAGAGGTAAATATTCAGCAGTTGAATTATGATTTCTGTACACTCTAAAACTAAAACAGATTGTTTCCGACGTGGGATCTAGAAAACCCTGACTGACGTGTAAAAAGTTGTAAGGCGCCTTTGAGTGCGTTTGCTGATGACAAAATATTAGTGAATGGCAATAATTGATTGGCTGAATAAAAGCTTACCAATAGAGAGGTAATGATCTATGTCCCGGTCTGAACAATTAAAGTATTTTCGATTAAATCTTCATTTTTTTAAATTCAAGACACGCAAAGCGAAAACGGCAACACTTCTTCCCTCATGTTTGCCGTTTCATGGGAAAAACTTATAACATGAAAAAGCAAACCGTCAAATTGAACACTTTTACCGTTATTTGAAAACGTTGAACAATAAACGTTGGACTCACCATGGTATGCAGCTAATGTTTAACGCCGTTCCATACTCCGGATTTTCACCAACGTCATTCTCAATCACAGTGTTTGTAATATTCAACAGGTGTGTTGGGCGACGACAATGTTTTACTGTTCAAATCAACAAGACTGTCATAGTATTTCTACAATCAAGGATTGTGTCGTTAATTTCACAACAGTCATGCAAAAATTTGTTTACAGCTGTCATTCAGACTTTTAACTGTGGCAAAAGCGTATTCCACATTCGATGGACAAACTTTTTCCCTCTACACACAATTTTTACCTTAAATCTGGAAGGAATTTAGTATACTTGAAGTGGGTTATGGGGCAGAAGGGAAAAAATATCGTCCAATTTGCCACTTCTAAGAAAAGATGCGTAACAGCGCAACATATATAGCCTCTCCTTTTCATTTGTAAATGACTGCTCCATGTTTGTTCATGGATTTGACACGATGTAAGGCCTCTCTTATAAAAATGTACCCGCAGCAACGCCTTCCGTGTTGTATCGTGTTTCTGCAAAAGTTACTGCGTAAAAAAGCCTCTACATTGGCAGCTACTATTTGGGAAGAAATGTCAATCAATGCTATCGCCATCGGTTGTGGCATGCTCGAAAAAGGACTCCACTCGGTATTTAGGTTAAAGCGCTCTTCTAAAAATTTGCGGCAGTCCCCAAGTAGAGACCCCACTCTTCGCACGCTACGCATCTCACAACTGAGATAGCGAAAAATACCTCCATTCAGGGAGACTTGAAAACCACGTGTGAGCACTCAGTGTTCACTGAACAGCAAGTTTAGCATACTGTAAGTTGGTGTTTGGAAAGTGGAATCACTTCACTACAAGGGAAAGAGCATGAACTTGCTGAAGAAGCTAAACAATTTTCCTTGGATATTGCTGGCATCTCTTCAACTAATTGCCGTTCCTTTAATAGTTTGGATCTGCACGATGGTGGACACTCATCTAGTCCGGCAGTAACACAACAATGTCTGCACAAGCTAGAGACTGAAGTGGGATCAGGGCCGGCCCTGGCAGGTGCGAGGCCCAATGCAAGACCTAGGCGCGGGGCCACTCTGAGCAGTGTTTTTTTGACGTCATCGTGCTCAGTCAACCGTGCTAGGACCTTCTTCTTGAAGATGTTTTAGCAAAATGGCTCAATGTATATTAAAAAGACGGTAAAGTCCTGGAGTTGCACTGCATGTATGATCTGTAACATGATATCAAAGACGTTTTCTTTTTATTTGGAGGGGGCGTGAGCATAGCTCATGTGCCCCTAGCTGCGTTCATGTTTATGAATAATAGAATGCAGCTGCGGAGATCCGAGCGGCAAGCGCAAAATTACGCCATTCAAACCTAACTGACAAGCGAATTGAACTTACAATGCAATTACTTCACTCTTGTTACACGTCACTTTCTTTCGAAGAACGACTAAATTGGAGAAACTCTGCTAACATGAATTGATTAACTTTCTCGCTTTCGCTAAGCAAAAGCGCAGAAAATTACAAGATTTATAATTACTACGTCGCAGATGTAGAAATAACGTACCAAACGCAAGCATAATGCGCATGGCTGATTGACACAATAGACGCATATAGGCGCCCAATATAACGAAAAACAGGAACGAGTGTGCTGGATGACATTCACAATTTTTGCTTGCTTAGTTAAGCCGCAGTGCAGCTTTAAGTGTCCTTTACCTTTAAGTACCTGGACTTTGAAATGGTGTTTTTTTCTACCAGTACAAGCTCGCAAATAGGCAAAACACAATGAAAGTTTGGTGGAACGGCAAATGACAAAAGTCATGAATTGAATCCAACGAGCAACACTTCGTTAACCTTTGCTCAATCTCAAACCATTGAACACTTGCCTGTAAGTGACAACTAGACTTTTCATGCTCAGCCAGGCGCACACTGGTATTAGACCAGTCAGAAAACTCATCAATGGATAGCGCGGCATTAGCATCGGATAAAAGCTTGCAACAAAAATAGTATCCGATTTTTCCAACTGAGTACATTATCTATTTCCTCTCCATTGGATAATTAACTTCTAAATAATAATTTGAAAATTTCGTGCCTGCTATACATTCTTGGGAAGTTCATATTCAAATCTAACTTTTGTAGACCTTTCACGATCCCAAAATCTCGCTCAGTTGTTGAGAGACGTTTGGGCCAAGACGCAGGATCCTCACGGTTTTTGATAAAGCTAAGATTAGGGCTGTCGCTTTTCCTCTCAAAATCTTTATCACACTGCTGGACCACGCTACACGATGATGTAACTTGTTCAGCAGGTTGTACAGAAGATACAGGAAGATTGTGCAGAACTTGATTTTTCAAGGAACTGAGCGACTCACTATCTGATTCCTCGATCTCAGTATTGTTGTCCTAGGTGGCCGTTGTCGATAAAATTCTCTATTGCTCGCTGGCACCCTATTTCATTTCCTTCACTGTTTTTATCTTTATCATTTCATTGCCACAACTGTAGGTTCTACATATGTCACGCTTTTTTTTCGGCATTTTTTTGTAATGTGGAATATCCAAGTTTCTTTAAACAACATTTAGTTATTTCAACAAAGTCGCCAGACAGAAAATATAATAACAAACCTTTCTATTTTGCAGCTTTTTTGCGTCAGTTTTGATTGGCGTTTGAAGGCATTAAAATATCATTTGTGATTAGATGGGGTTTCAATCTTTGTCGTGGCAACTTCCTACACGCTATAGTTTCCGGCCTGGGGTAATATTGCCGCCAGCGGCATGGGCTTCGGAAGGGGGGGCAGAGGAGATCGTTGTCTCCCTGAATTTTAAAATTTGACATGTTGGTTGCTCTTCTGTTTCGAGTAGGCAAAATAAAATTTCACCACTTCCGCCTCTGTAAAAAACTTTTTTCGCTACCTCTGAAAAATCCAGTATTTCCTCTCTCGCTGTAAAAAATCCTTCCGACGTCCATGGCCAGTGGTAATTCACAGAAGCGTAACAACCGCTTAATCTGGATTGCGTTTTGAAAGAGTTTTGGCTGTCACAAATGAAGACGTTTGGTGACACAGTGAATATAAAATCTATCACTGGCGTAGCCAGGCTAAACGTTGCCCGAAGCCGAGTGCCGCTTTTTCCACCCCTCAAATTTACTTGCAAGATTTTAAAATGAAACAAGATCATTTTAAATTAGGTTGCACACCCCTGCTTTATCCTATTCATTGGGTAGGCTTATCGGCATCAAATTTTGGCGGGTGAAGTGAAGAAGCCGGCAAAAGTGAAGTTTTCCTAGGTGGCAGTTGTCCTAGTTTACAGTTGTCCTAGGTTGCAGTGTCCTATTGCTGGTTGCGGTTGCCCTAGGTATAAATTATCCTAGGTGGCAGTTGTCCTGGGTGGTTGTAGTCCTACAGAACCAACTGCTAGTTTACTGAAAATCATGAGGTAGTTATAGACCTCATAGAGCTGCTTCAGCCGTGACGTTTCCCGACAGAAAGAGTTGAAAAAGTGAGTACTGCTGATAGTGAGAAGCACGCTTGAAACACTATTTTAAATTGTTAAGATGAATAATGTCTGGTATACTTCTCTTTCTAACCCGTGTTCAATCAGCTGGACAATCTCCTTCGTATCGTGGGCGGCTTGTCATTAACATACAAAATCGTTTTACCGAAAAAATAATTTCGACAGCAATACGAGGTATACTGAGTGCTGATAAGCTAAGTCATATTTTATTTGCTTCCCTCACAGTGTGATTCTTTGTGAATTTCAAATAGAAGAAATGCTTTTTCCAAATTACAAAATGTAATTTTGCTTTTGACGTTAATTCGCCTATATTTTGAACTAAAAATGACATCATGGTCTAACTCTAAAACAAAACTTTACAAAGGAAACTTTTAAAGCGGTTTTGGGAATATTTTGAACGTATTTGATAATAGAACATATTTGAAAAACGCCGATCTTTTTTTGAATCAAGTACAAAGAGACCGTGTTCTGAAATGCTTCTGGAAACAAAGCGCAATTGAAAACGACTTAAACAAAATCATGTTGGGCATTTGAAACACAATTCTTCTCATCAACATGAAGGATCACCTTGGGAAGAGTGTAAAAATACATCACAAAACACTCGTTTGCTCAGGCGTGTACACAAAACGCAGACAATCATAACATGTTGGTCAGTTGTGAACGCAAACTGCTGCACCAAAAACTTTGGGGGACTCAGTTTAGGAAAAAAGCCAACATAGAGAATAACGTAAGTTTATACTACAAGTTTTTCAGGCAGCAATTTTGGAAGCCAAAACTCTGGTTTATGAAAGTCCACAAACTTTTCAGGGTGCTCTTTCGTGTGTTGGTAAGCTACAGAGTCTATGAACGTCTTGTCTCCATAAAATCTGTTCAACACAGTTTGGTTTGTGTGTTCCTGTTTGAAGCATCCCCGCGCGAACGTCTCAGCTAATAAATGAGTTTTGAACGCTTAAATGATTTTGTAGGTTCATAAGACTTCCAGTGCATCTGTCCCTTGACGTAACAGGCTGCGCGTTTTATTGTGCTGCAGGTGTTGCAACGGTGAATCTAGAAAAAATGGTGCATGGGTTGCGTTGAGCGCAACCTTATTTACAAAAAAAAGTAGAAAACAAGTGCCAAAAATCTGACAACGCTTCAGTACTCTCACAATATCGTCAACGTTGATAAAACAGAATCTTCGGCTTTCGCAAGATTGTGTAGGAAAACACGTGCAATTTTGGAATCGCTGTCCATTCAAAAACCACCTGTCATTAAACGTCCATACGTCGTTTACTCCACTGATTTTATTTATGATCTTAGTCAGACCACCAAGATGCCTGATGTAGCTCTTTGTCTTCTCAATTATGTCTAACATGCATTATTTCTTCCTTATTTGAGCTTGCCTCATGTTTTGTGACCTGTCATTCCGCACTATTTCGGTGTTCGTTGCTAAGTATAAAAATAGTCTTTTTCAAAGCATCGTTCAAGAGAAAAAAACCGGTTTTCGGTTTGTTTTGTGAAAATTGCTTGCAGTCAACAACCAACATAAACACCAACTTTGACAAGAAGGTGGTGATGCACTCCATCTTCCCTTGTCCAGACATTTCATCCGATTATTTCCAACCAGTCTGTAACCGACATTGCATTGGAATGTAACTGCGTTGTTGTAAATATACGTGTCGTTGCTGCCTGTATCTTCTATTTTTCTGCCATTTGCAGGGGTGACAACAGCATCAGGGTCACAAAAATATGCTGCGAAAAAAATAAATAAGGTTAATCACCAAGCCCAACAGTTTGTTTTCCTTGCCTTAGAATGAAGCGTAGACTTTGTTAGCCTGCGATTAAGTCAAAACTGTAAACAAAGTTTTGTGATGCCACAATGAAGCCACATAATAACCTTTTCTATATTTTTTCTACATTCTACATTCTACATAGGATCAGACCCGTAGCCACGGGGTCATTCGGGGGCAGTAACCCCTAAATTTTTGTTGTGCCTCCCCAAATGATTCAAACTCGAAAAACTAATAAATTTTGCAAATGCTCGTTTTTAATCTGTTTAATCGTCACGCCAACTCGCAACACCACCGCACATTGCATGAAAAGCTAACCTCATTGTTACAGGATGAATTGTACTAAGGAACGTCCACACTGGTAACAATTTGGATTTGTGACATCACAGTCACTAAAGACCGTCTTTCGAAACTGTTTCCGCAGTCTCTCTGTTAGTGCGAACAACACCATGGCCCTAGCAATCTGGCTGTGGTAATATAAGAATATAGTCTTAGCCAGTGTTCTATCTAAGAAAATTTTAACATATGTTGGTTTTAGTGAGCGTAAATATTTTAAAGCTGAATTACCAGAATTATAAATGAATTACAAATTTGGTGAATTATTTGCATTTAAAAATAAGTATAAAGTCTCATGAAAATACGAACGAAGGGCCTACACATTTATTTCAAAGAGCTTCTCCTTCTTTTCCTACTTTTCCAACGTTTTGGAATGTTGCAACTGCTCTAGAATCAGATTTCACTGCGCAAATGGTTTAATGTGGTACTGGGCAGTTGCGCTTTGCGGTGAGACATGCCAGCCTACTTTTTGACGAATCATTATTTTTCCCAGACATCTATTGTAGTGCAAAAATGTCGATTGCGAAGGCTAATAAGAGAAAATACAGAAAAACTACATCAAGTATGACCAACTTGCCTCCAGAAAAATGAAGAGGATATTCTGCAAGGGTGTGTTGTGCATAAAAAAGTTGTCTAACAGCTGTTTTAAACCATTCCAGCTCAAACAGCATTTGAACAATGCTCACAAAGACCAAGTCAGCATGTTGATTGAGTAATTTGAGTCTAAAGAAGGTTGTCTCAAACGTGTCAGGCTGGATGCAGGAGGTACATATAACCAAGCAAATCTTTCCATCCCATGTGGTTGTATTTCGCATTCCTAATTCGAAAAAATCTACATTACCGCAGAAACACTGTGGAAATCATGCCTTCCGGATTGTGTGAAACTAGTTCTGTTGGCTCACGGATCATTTTGAGTTGGCCTACGGAGCGAACCTTGTCAGCCAATGGTTAGAACCTCCAAATCAAACGTTGGCAAAACGATGCGACCTTTTCAAACAAACTGGTATGCCAACCGTGAATGACTAGAATATTCAGCTCAAAGGAATGCTTCCTACTGCTTGCTTCTAATGACAGAGATAAAGTATTGTATTTACTCACAAAAGATGTCAGAACAGGAAAACAGGTACGGAGACAGGTAAGGAATTGAACAAGCATTCTGGTAGTAAATCGCACATTCAAGCTGTATCCGTGTGGGTGGAGCGTCAAGCAAGGGAAAAAAGCTATTCTTCAGCTGACTTAGCGTTGTCACGAGATGTGGTTAGACGCAATAGATACTATCTCTCAGCCAGGGCTGTGGAGCCGGGGCCGGAGCCCAAGCAATTTTGGATGTTTGGAGCCGGAGTCAAAAATTTTGAATGGCGTAGCCTGAACTTGAGTTCCTGTTCAACAGACATAGTTTCTGGAGCAAGCCAATTGTACAAATAATACAATGGTTTTTGGTTTTTAATGGACCAAATCGTTCTTGAGCCGGAGCCAAAAACTTTTAGATGCCTGGAGCTGGGGTCGGAGCCCGAAATTTGAGTTCCGGCTCACAGTCCTGCTTTCATCTATTGTCGATGACATAACATTTCTTGCAGTAAACAAGTTATCGTTCATGGATACAGAAGAAGACATTAATTTATTGCATTCAGTTTTGCAGCTGATGGAATTTTCTTTTAAGAAGGATGAAAAACTCTTGAAACTTCCTGCAGTTTCCCAAACAATGAGAAGTACACTTGTCCAAAAATCTAAAATGATGTAATTGAAGCTCGGGTATTACTTGTCCGAAAAAGCATATTAGCGAAACTCCACTCATCAGATACTGGCTTATTCACACTGAGTTGCGACGCAACTCGTGACACACCTGGCGTTGAGCTGTTAAGTGTTATAATTCCCTTTGTGGATAAAGGCGTTGTNCCTCAAGAAAAATTGCTCGGAANACATGAATTTGAAAAATTTGATGCAAAGTNTATTTCGGAAACAATGTTTTCGATCTTGCATGGAATTGATTNGCGGAATCTTCTAACTAGCACAGTGCTACGATGGAGCGACGGCGATGTCGGCAAAACACGGTGGAGTGCAAGCTTTAATTGGTCAGCATGTCAAACGTGACGTTCCTACATTCACTGATTAAATCACAAACTTCATTTAGTGGTTGTTCATGTTCATGCGTGCGACTTGTTTGCGAGTACTTTGACATTTGCAATTTTCTAAACAAATTTTTGTCCACTTTCAAAGTTCCTGTCATGTATAAAAAGTTTGGCGGCGACGCCATGGCACGACTATTAGGGCAAAGATGGTCTGGTCATTATAAAAACACCCTGAAAATGAAGAACATAATCTATTTAAACATACAATAAAACAAAAAACATTCCCCCCTAAAAATCTATTGTGCCCCCCCAAACCTTAAAACCTGGCTACGGGCCTGCATAGGATCTATCTGAAGAAAATTTTACAATCAAGAATCAGACACTGAACGTTATCAGAGTTTTTAAATGTACTGAGTAGATAGCTTCAGCTTAATTCAAATTAGTCATGACTAAGAGTTCAAGACAGAAATCAAAGCATTTGTTTTAAGGTAGGGCTAGATGCTAGTAAGCGGGAGTCGTTTTCAATTTCAGTTGATTAGTTTAGTTTTGCAAATAAAATTTTTTAGAATGAAAATGCAGCGAGGCCACGACATCGGAACTGAAAAATCAGCACAACCAAAATAGAAGCATTTTCCTCAGAATGACTATATTTTGGATATAAACACACTGATATTTTTTAAGACATTGCTCTTCAAGATAAACACAATTCTTAGAAATAAGTACAATCTGGCAAACATGCATATAGGCATATATACGCCTAGAGCAGTTATGGCCCAAATCACCGTTTCAGTCGTAACTGAACACCCATGCTTATTTTTGAAGGCCCAGTTTCAAACTTGTGCTGTATTCAGCTACCTGTTAAACAGATCAATCGTATGCAAATGTCATAAATCGTATAATGACAAAAACAATGCTCTATTGACGTCATTCAATGATACATTGTTGTTACAAAAGCGAATTGCCTATGTTTTACGCCACGCATCTAGCGCAGGAATGTACGCGGAGCACAAGAGAAAGTGTTGTGTAGCCCAATAAAAAGTGCTAAACCGGGAAAAATTGGGCCGCAGCCCACAGTTTGTCGACCACTAGCCCAGCACATTATGACGGAGTGAAATTTTGTGGAACAATTGTTAGAGGCTAATCTAATGGTTTATTTTGCACTAGTCACGGTTGTAAAAGTGTCATCATTCGATTTACATCAGTTTTCAGAGTTAAATACATTTGTCAGATATTGTGAAAACGTTGCAATCCAGGTCCGTAACCAGGGGGCGCAGGCCTGCAACCAGGGGGGCTGCAAAATTTTGGCCTCTCCTGCAAAATTGTGTTGGACATAGTTTGAAACTATTGGACAGAGTTTAAAAAATTTAAGCCACTCTCTGAAAACTCTTCGCCCCCTGGTGTCCCAAGTTGGTTATGGGCTTGTTGCAACCCAGTGGTCGAACTTGTAAGTTTTTCAGAATGATGATGGTTTAAATGTACAAGCTGAAACGCTTCGAAATATTTTCAATTGTTTTGGGTTCAAATACCTGTACTAAAGTTAAAAACTACTCTGCAAATGCTCTTTTATAATCTTACCAAGAAAAATATTGACTACAGAATTTGAATAGACGTCTAGTTTGTATGGACGCCTACAACTGAGTGTTCACTATGTTAGTTTTGGTACAATGTGTTAGTTTCTTCATTTCAGTAAAGAAGAAATATCCCTTGCAAGTTGTACTCATTCATGGAAAATAACAGCAGGTTCCAAACTTTTTATTTTAAAACTTTTAATAGCGTACAATCTCGATAACTGCAAGCTTTCCATTTAAAACCCACTCTCACATTTGGAAATAATGTATCATTTTGTAGGATCAATAATAATTATATCAATATGATGATCATTGAAATTAGGAAAGTAGTTCGGTCAAAACGAACTTGCAGGTTAACTATACTGCCCTAGATCTGTTGAATCTTTATAGGGTGGCGGTTATAACAAAGAAGTTGTGCTGAAATAATAATGTTCGTACTGTTAAAAATAACCCTGGTGGCACTGAGTTTGTGATTAAAAACACTTTATCGAGAGCATTTTATCAAATGAGAGATATGGCGTTGAAATATAATGTCAATGGCAACATTTTCATGATCTGAATAGTTACCAGGAAGCCTTACAAATCGAAAAAAACGCTGTGCCCAATGACAAACCTCGCTAAAGACCTACATTCACGACCGATCGGTTCAAACTGTGGGGGGCTTCATCATTGCATTTGCCCGCCAACTCTACATTATGTGATGGGCCAATGTTTTTGAAAACGATTGGCAATAGAAAAATTCTCTTTTTTTGAGTTTTCAACAAAGATTGTGTAGAGTGGAAGCTTGTATTCATTTGCGTTTCAGATTAGTTTATTTTGTATCAGCGTACAATAACTACGCAATAACGCCAATCTACTGTAAATTAATCAACGAAAGCGAAATTGCAAATACTTACGCTTAATGCGATAGTACAACTTGTATCCAGTTTTTTCAACTGATAAATCGGAGTGAAATTGCACGCTCATCACTGATGACCTCATGTCAATCCAGGTAGCATTGTGAGGAGCTGTAGTTCCGCAGTATCTGATGGAAGAGCCATTTTCACTTGTAACCTGAAAGAAAAAACTAACTTGTGTTTTCAAAATGTCATAGTTATCGGTTTTTAAAAGCTCTGTTTTTTCTGTAAGCTTTCGAGAAATCATCCGACTGGGCTCTGCTTTCATATTTTTGCGATGATTCAAACTTGCACGTATCTGCATCTTAGTAACTACTGTCCACATATGAGACAGACAAGGAATCTATCTGCAAATTTTTAATAGGAAATCGATTTAAGGCAAGGCTACGCATCGTCAGTTCTTCAATCTGCAAGTGATTCTAACAGGTAAATCGTTGAAAGGCTAAAATAAGGGCAGAGAAAGCAAACAAACGAAAGACTGAAGTGACTATATCACAACCCAAACTGCGACAGGTAAAATTTAAAACAAGTCTTTCTCAAATAATTGCGTTCCCTGTAACTTCAAATCTTACTTCAGACACAACTTCACTTAAATAAATCACAACACGCGGTGATACAACTAAAATTGGAAGATACGTCGTTCTCAAATAATTGTGTTCATATGAATTTCAAAACCGGACTAAGATACAAAAATGAAAGGCCAACTGCGTGCAAAATGTAACCAGCATGCACATAAAGTTGCTTATGAACACTTCCGTTATCAAGACAATCGCAACACTTTCCAACTTTTTGAGCATTTCATGTGTAATCTTTTTATTTTTTTGCACNAATTGACTGTACTTCTACTTTTCACGTTCGTGATGCAATCGNACTAAAAATTCTTAGCTGCATCTGCATTTTGTTTTGAAAAATTTAATCATAATGAAAAATCACGAAAATTTACAAACACGAAGGCAGTATGCGTTTGCACGTATGTACGTGTGCTCATGCAAATGCTTGTTTTGTTTTTTTCTAGGTGGATTTAATCAGTAGCGTAACAAGAGGGGGAAAGGGGAGACATCTGCCCCCGGGCGCAGCACTTCGGGGCGCCAAAATGAGGTCGGAATGTTAGGAACTAATTACGAAATGTTAAATGTCAGCGAATGTTGATAACTATAATTTACAAAATGCCGAAAGTCATTGCGAAATCTCATCGAGATCAACAAGGTTCGCAAAGCGAGCAAGTATGAACCTAAGTGACGTTTCAAGGCGGAGTTTCTGTCTCCAACAATAAGCGGCTCGCATGTGGTTTGACCCACGGCTGCGTCACAACTCTTTCAGAATGCCAGGGTTGCGAACTTTCCGACTTCCTATCATTTTATAGTTGCGTCGTAATCGTACGGTAATCCATCGTTCACAGTGCATGTAGAGTGCTATAGTGCGCATGCTTTTTGAGCAGCGATAAAACTAAAACAATATTGTTACCAGGGATGTGCAGAGGGGGCATGAACGAAGTGACGGCCCCGGTCATTCAACGCAGTGGTCATCCACAGAGTGAAATAACAAAAAAATGCATTTATCAAAATCTTGTAGCCTGAGCAGGGGTGCAAAATTTTCTGTGAATGTTAGTAGCGCGCAGCAATTTTTCGTAGCGCATAAAGGCGCAGCCAGGGGGGGCTGAAGGGGCTCATGCCCCCCCATTAGCAATCAGAATATTGATGTTTATATTCGTAGTTCTTCACCAACATTGTAAGTCGAAATCGGGTGCATTGCAGAATGTTACTCGGCAGTACCACAAGGCGTAGCAACATAATTGTTGTCAAACCCGGCAGTTATGAATTTTCGAGGTTTGAGAAATATGAAAGTAGCTTTCTTCATTCCTGCGCGGTTTGTACTACTGCAATATCCACTAACTCCTCAGTGCATAGCTTACCCATAAGAGGAAGAAATTTGCTTACAAACAGATGTCTCAAGCCCACAGAATAAAACAAATTATTAAAAACCTAACACATTAAAAACAAAAAATACTCTTTGAATTCATTTTAATTCAATTTTTCAAAACTTGTTT
>JGI24022J15233_10003236_pt1 | contig 16027 bp, 9 predicted proteins | sample Ectturendosymbi2_FD_15233 | JGI IMG/M metagenome (IMG submission 15233)
ACACTGATGATGCCAATTTGCAATACAACGTATTGCATAGCATCACCGTCTAAAAAAAGCACGCACATGGCATGACGCAAAATGCTTGCGCACAGTGTACGGTCACCATTGTCCAGCCGGATGGTTCGCCTAACGGTTGCCATGGTAGTATTTACGAAACCTGCATGGCAGTTAACAGCGCGTTATCAGATGTCGTAAACCCAAGACGCAGTTGCTCGAAAACTCCGCGAAATGCAATCGTCACATTTTAGCCACCGACAACACACGGACCACAAACAGCAATCCAGCTAAACACAGTCCACCGTTACCTGGACAATGGCGTTATTCTATACGCACAGAAAAACACAGGGGTGAGAATTTTGCGGGAAGTGTCAACAAAAAATATAAAAACCATGACAAGCAGACTTAGCAGCAGTAAGCAAGCAATCAAGCCTTGCAAGCAAGCATCCAGCAACGTGCCAATTTTCTTAGAATGCGAAGCTCTGTTAAAGCGACATTCAGGAAAAAAAACTTTTAAGAAATGCCGCTGAGTTGAAAAAAACGCAATGAACTAAGAAGAATAAAATTCATAGGAACACTGTCGTAGGTCCAAAATGGAGCTGAAAAATTTACCAAGTCGCATTCTGTTCTATGTAGGAGGGGCATTTTGGCTTGATGCGACAATAAGGGAATCTTCACAGACCGTTGGCCTCAATAAATATGTTGCTTGTACTTTGAACGGACTGACGCAATTGAGCCATCATGGCTGAATTGACTGTCCATTGTTCGTGGTTAAGAAACATTTTACAAAAAACAGCCACAGAGCGCATTTTTCGAATCAGCGCGAAAGCGATAAACGATTGTGTCGTCGGGACGTTGCGCATGTGGAAAAGACATAAACAGAACAGGGAGCGGTTCTGCAAGGCTGAAGACATGTACTATGCTTGCAATGATACGTTATATCGCTAGCAAAAAATAAACACAAAGATTCCGAAAGGTTTAAGTGAATTTCATACACGTGCTTCTGTTTGCGAATACTTCGAGGTGTGATTTTTTGAAGGTCCTGCTCGCACACAATTTAAGTTTTGGCATTGACGTAATCCACATTACTAATACGCGCCAGTTAAGAAGTAGAGGTCGTTAGGACAAAATACTTATGACAACTATCACATATCGAAAATACGCTTTGATGATAAAAGCTTGAAGCAACATTGGTTGCGACGTCGAACGTACGGTTTCGACACGAATGATCAGGCAGCTAAAGAGCTTATGGCAACGCTTAGCGCATGGAGTTTATAGATCGGAGTTCAGAGCGATCCGGTTTATCGCAGTAACACACATACATTCATATTAAACGCACGAACAAAACACCAGGCGAAATGCTACCCGGAAGAGCACGCGCACACCATTACACATGCACAGAGCAAAGGCAGCGATATTTGAAAAAAATCGCACTGACGAAACAACATCGTTGTTCACTGCTTTACATTCCCGAACTGAAAAATTGCCGCAAAAAGCCAGTGCAAATGTGGGTTGCTACATGAATTCTTCCCGCGCATAATAATACAAACTAATCAACAAATTTCGTTTCGTTCAGCACAGAAACGCCAACAGTGAAATATCCTATAGCTCTGCTGAAAAACAGACTGACCACCGTGATTAACACTTCTTAACCAACCGGCACTCACAACAACTTCTAGAGCAGTCGAGCTTTCTACCAACTTTGTTGATATATATATATATATATTTATTAATATGTGGTTCGTGTAGGAAAACCCAATACCACCACAAGCGCGATGTAACGGTGGCCTGGCACCAGGGTTCGTTTGACCAGATTTGTTTCGCGTTATATCACAGAATCTTGGTAGTCAGCGACACTCAGCCGTAAATCGCCAACCCATGACATTTTACGCAGATTGAGTGAAGTTACAATTAAATTTTGCGTTCATGAGGTTATGCGCCTGATAAATTATTGCAGCACTCCCTGGAAAACTAAACAACTCCGAACCTGCGTCACGAATGCAACAGCGCAGGACAGTTCGATATTTCCATTGGACAAAGAAATTCGTTGTCGCTAAGAAACGCAAGAGAAAATTTACAAAACCGCTGCATCGAGATGAAATGCAACTTTTATAGCGACAAAACGCTCGGATGATATTGATTTCTCCCACAGCAAGCACAGTCGAGAACAAGTACAGTACAGTTACATTTAAAACGTATAAAAAGCGAATCATCCAGCTGAGAATGATACCCAGCATAACACGCGCACAAGTCTTCATCTCAGCCTGGCGGTTGGTAATACATGTAATGTAGAGCAGAACTACACTGCACAGTGAGAAACAAAAACCAACATGCAAAACATGGTGTACAGGGCCAGGGCAACGCAAGCGCGATTTAGTCAGATAGAACTGGAAGCATCGAAATTTTAAAATTTCGCTGTAAAACTGAATCGTTGACTCGCCACACCTTGATCTCCAAGCGGGAAGAACATTTTGGCACTGACATTTTCGATGAAACCAACTGCACAACGAGCAGAACAACCACGTCCAAGCAAAACAAAAAGCTTTTCCTCCGTGCAGTCAGTACAGCACCTTAACGGCAGAAACTTCTCGCAGGAATCACGCTTAATTGGACCGGCACACGCAACCTTGGTCAGATAACAGGCTTTTGCCGTATTGTAGAAAAACCTGACTAAATTTTGCAGCGCTGGGACAGTTTCTGCATTTTTCGAACGAAACGTAAGAATTTAAACAGGCATCTCAATTCAAACTGGAATTGTACGACACGGCGTTTGAAAGCAGAGTTGCACAGGCTTCTGCGAGTTGCAGAGAACTGCTGCTGACGCGGGTCAAAACGTCATGCGGTCCATCTCCTGTTCAGAAGCAGCAACCAACAATTGAAACGGGCGGCGTAATATCCGAAATAAACTGATAAAAACGTTTACCCTATGAGTAGTTTTCAAGAACACTTAGAAAACCTGGTGTTGCCTGAAATTTAACAGAAACGGGAGAACATCCGGAACACAATGGATTGAAATTGCAATTGGTATGAAATACGTGACTTGAACCATTGGAAACACCAAACGTCATTCAAGCTCTTACTGTACCAATTACCACAGGACGAACACCAATCATGCGCGATCAAGTAACGTTAACTTCAAGCCTGCGCTATTTAAACACAGGTGGCGGCAGTAGTTTGTCGCTGGAACTCTGTTGGTCAGAAGCGTGATTTTCGAATCCCGTCAGGTAAGCGTTGTGTATAGCAGCAAGAAAAGCGCTGTCGGTCTGCAAGCAAAAGAAAAGTATAATTTGGTTTGCAAGCAGAACTTTGTGCACAGCCATTTACGATATGCTTTAGAGAACACTGAAATTGCACCCGTTTAACGTAGAAACAAACGTGACATTACGACAATGGTCTGTAAAGGGAGAAAAGACAGAAGTTGGGCATTCTCCAGACTAAGTTATTCAATCCGTCCTATATCGACACCATCATGGAAGCAAAGAACTCATTAGCGATGTACGGTGTAATGAAATTGACCGGCAACAAAAAGTCATTCAACGGGACAATAAACCTTCCGGAGAAGAACAACCTCCAGTGTTAATCTCTACGCAATGACCTTATTTTGGCATGAGGCTCACTGGTTGCACGTGCTAACTGGCGATGCAGCGAATGTTTAATGTACTGTAGTTTCAAAAACAACACGGGCGATGGTGAAAACAACTTCTTCAGACTTCTGCATATTCGGGAAGTAAAAAACTATCAGCTTGCCCAGGTGTCTTGCGCAGCTGCACGCAGGTATATCCACATACACCGAGCGCTTTATTGCGCTAAGCCGACATGTACGCAGCGCATGAAAACCACGTACAGCATAAAACGAGGACACATTTATGAGGACAAACCAGTTCACGTAAATGCATAGCACCACTGCGAAGTCATACAAAACACGCTGGCTTTTATTCCAATTTAAATACGATTCAGGCAAAAAATTACTGTTTGGAAAGGAATGTTTGATGTGTTTATCTTTAGACTTTTCCTCAGCCTTACGCTTGAACTTCACACACAAAAAGTACATGGAAAACCTACAACTGCAAGATCTTGTTCAAATTAGCATCTCGTATTATTTTTCACACTTAAAATACTGTCATCAAAAATACAAAAATTCAGAGTATAACTTGATGAAGCATGCGGCATAAACGCACAGACACACCGACCTGTAACAAATGCACAATAGTTTCCGCAAGCTTTTGCTTATCTAATGGTGGAAATACACTTGGTTGATTGCTGACGTTGGCTTGAAGTAGACGCAAGTGCACATCGTCAGCTTTCGGCAGCGCAGACGCCGTGCATTTGAAGTCATCCGGAGAAATAAGGGTCGTTTCGTTAGTTGCTCGTGCTGTCTGCTGTAACATGAAAAGCAAAAGCATTTTTATCGAGCAGTGAACTTCTGCTCGCCATGCGAAGTTTAAAAACGACACCTACCACGTCATCGACCGATGCTTCGGTGAAGTAAGTTGCGTTCATGGTCTTCGCCTCAGAAAACGCGGCATGATTCACTTCAAAGCAAAGGATTAGCGTTGTATTATTGCCACGTCGCCCATTCTAACCCTTGACGGTTTCGACGGTCCGCGATTCGTTTTACGTAAAATCAGTCATACAGTACCACTCAAAAATAACATCGCTCCGTTAAACACTGTCTGCGGCTACACAAAATTTACTTGGAAACAACATTTGCCTGGCAGTTTTGTCCTTTCAAAAGTTCCACATGAGTTCATATATTACGCTATCTACAACATCAACTTACCAGCTGTAGTGGGACGATCAGAAACAGTGTGAACAGGCGCAGTTGCGCGTAAAACGTCGGGAGATAAGAGCTTTACATTACTGATGGACGAACTGCCGTGCAGAACAGCATTCTGTAAAGGTGACGACCGAGTATTGACGTTTAGATGTGCGAGGCCAGTCGCAACTGACATGCTTTTGCTTATAAGCGGCTGCGAAGTCTCGCGCTGTTCATGCACAACAGGCAATGGTGGCGCTGCGTTGAAAGATGGCGAAAGCGACGAAGAAAGACACCTTCCGCCCGTTTTTTCAGCATTAAGCGCATGATTGGCGAGGTTTCGGTTGAGCAGCGCTCGCTGAGAGAAGTCGATCTTCGCGGTCGCGTGCAGACCTTGTACGTCTGAAGCGTCGCCGGCGACCAACGCTGAATGGTGGTGATCCTGCGCAGGCGACGACGTTCGTCCATTCGCCGTGCGCCCGCTGACCGCCATTTTGTTCAACAGTTTCACAAAAGCCGAGTCGTCGCAGGCACTTTTCGGCAAGGAGGCGGCATTTTTGTCCAGTGGGTCGCTCACAGAATGATACCGCGTTCTGTTGCCCGGCACGCCGAGAACGGGACTTTCCAGTTCTTCGACTGATATCGCACCGTTCACAACGTTTCGCGTGGCCGCGCTATTCAAGGTAGTGGTAGGAGGAGATTGCCCCGGACCCACAGAGAGCGACAGCGATCTTGCTGCACGTCGACGAGATGGAATTTCTCTTACTGCGCTTTTTTCTGGACGAACTTTCTCGAAGAGTTCTGCCGAGGACGATCTTGCCGTCTGTTTGGCATTCTTCTGATTATTATCGCACGATTCAAATAATGACTCAACGTTGACCTGAACCAAAACAAACGTTGGACGTAAAGGAGTTTTCTTTGAGATGGTTTGATGAAATCTGTTGTACTAGAGCGCTCCACGTTTAAACGTGAACTTTAAATTTAATCTGGTACAAAGAAATCTGGTTTTACCAGATATATATATTTATGCACATGAAGGAGCTTTATCACGACAGGAATTCGTGTTTAACACAGCATAAGCCGAAAACGTTAAAGCAGAGGCATCGGCTGCTGTCACTCTATAAACAGAAACACGAGTTTGAAGCAACACTTACTTTTCTGTTTTTTCCCGAGTTTATAGGTTTAAAAAGGTCTCTTACAGGAACAGTAGCAGGAGCTGCTTTGCGTTCTGCATTCGGAGACGCATGCCTCTGCAAAACAGCGGAGTTAGTTGTGCGCAAACATGACAGCAAAATAACTAGCGATAAACTGGCTTTACAAAAAATATAAGTGGCTTCAACAAAAGCCAGAAAAAATCATTACAACATTTCAACAAAAGCCAGAAAAAAATCATTGCCAACAGTGATAAAATCAAAAGCCCATCAATTGCAAAACTTTGTAAAACACAGCTTGCAACAAGATACCTTGTCGTAGGCAAGTTTTGCTTTGGATAATATGTCCATTAAATTCACTGATGGTGGTTCACCACCCTGCAGGTCGCTGGCAGAATTTTCAGTACTGCTTATCACTTCATCATCGAGCGCATTGTCAGATACGGATGAAGCACTGCTGCTGCCTGTTGAGCTGGTAGGTGGAAGATTATTCATTTTGGGAGCTCTGTGATCATCGGCACTGTGTCCTGACGATGCCTTTTTAATTCCACTGCACTGGCTGAACGAAAAGAAATGCCAAGGATTTCCTTTGTTTGTTTCATGCAAGTCATAAATGTTAAACAACAGCAAATGGAACGCATGAAATCCAGCAAGAACAAGAATCATAACATCCCAATGTCTACACAACAGCTTGTAAATAATAGCAATATCCAGTAGCCTGCACCAAGTGAGTAGCATGTTATGAGGCTTACATTACTTGACTTGACTTGACAATAATGCCAAACACTCATATGACTCAATATTAATGGTGGCTCAGGTGGAAATGGCCAGAGGGGCAACAAATTTTCATTTCTGGGTGAGTATGTGGTGTTTGCACTGGCTATGTCTAGTCATTAGTAGCATTTCCAGTTGATGGCGTTTATAATGAAAGCATTATTTAGCTAGCATAAACAGTATCTCAATAAGAAATATATTAATATGAAATGTTAGATCAGTGTGGTCCAACTACAGGCATGCAGGCCACATATGGCCTACGGATAGAACTTTTAAGGCTCGCGAGCTTTCTCAATATTGTTTGTTGTGTTTATGTTACAGTAGGTAATTTTTGTTAGAACAAGCATAACATCTTTTAACAAGAATATACAACATTAACTGCATTTGTCTAGACTGTAGAGAGATTCTGGAAATTATTCAGCAAAGATAGGTTTCCCAAACTGAATTATTTTGCACAAAAATGTTTGTTTCTGCTATGACGCAAGTCGAATCTAAAAACAGATAGCGACTTGCACATGAAACACTGGACAATAGTCTGACTTGTTATAACTGACATATTGGGTTTGATATAGGAACGATGGTGTCAGAGAGGGCTCAATCACAGGTATCCCACTGATAGTCATTTGTAATAAATTGCTGTTGTGTAATAATTTCAATCGTAGTCTCGTTTATCTTCCCTTTTCAATTTTAAATATTGTGAGTGAATCTGTTGTTTTACACATCAATTTGTTAGAAGTGGCCAGCAGGTCAAACCTAGTTGGACCATGCTGTGTTAGATAATAAAAATCAATTTAAAATAGGATCAGAAGTAGTTAAAATACTTGTGTTTTGTGAGTCAGTGAGAAGATACAAAATTAAAGGGAAACAGGCAGTACATATGCCTTGGATTTTCCGTCTAGACGAGCCACCCCTGCTAAATACATACTGGATATTGAAAATATAACTGGCTTGTTTAATACTGCCCTGTTGCCAAATTTCTGTGATAAATTTAAAAAAATTTAAATCTTTTGATTTGTAAATACAATAGCAACGGATGCATCAGTGATTGTTCACCCTACCAAAACCTGAGTTTTAAAACAGGCATTTTTTTGCTTTTTGGGAAACAAGCATGGCATGAAGAAATACTTCGGGTGCGGCTGGTAGGGATACAGTAAATGTTATATGAGAAAGGAACTTACAATGGACGCTTAGATAAATATGTACACAATCTTTTTATTTGAATGTAAGGAAATTACACTGAATCTCTTAGGCAGCATTTCATTTCACTTCGTAGTGGATGCAGATGTACTTCAGTGTTTTGTGCACAGTTCACAAGTGATTTTAGACACTTTCCATTTGTGATTCGATGCAAGGTACTTCATCGTGATAACTGTAAACATGCCATGCTACATCATGGCAAGTGGTCACTGCTTCCAGTTGTTACTGTAAATGCTCAACGTTGTTGTTTGACAGTATTCTACAGCAGACTGAACTATTTTACACAACATTGCTCTTATTTCAAGTTCAAGTAACTGAATATAATCACAGACAGTAAGTGAAGCTAGTGTGCTTCTGTAGAGTGATTGATAGACAAAGTGGCAAGAGCTTAGTTTTGAGACTGGCCTTGCTTCTGCAACCAATAGATGAACCTCTCAACTAGTAGGGCATCTCCTTGGAACCATATGCTGCACTAAGTTCCTTATATCTCGCTGCCTACTATTTGAAAGCTACTGCATATCACAAAAAGTGACAAAGTTAATGTTTTCATTGCTTTGTGACAGAACAAATCAATCATTGATCTAATATACAGTCTGAGCCCAAACACTTGAGTAAAAACAGTTCGCTTACCACAATGTCATATGCTTTGCTGTGAATATAGTAGCATTTAGAATTTATCCATCACATGTTGGCCACCTTAAGGGTAACACTGCACAGTGCAGTCACTAAGGAGTGGGGTTTTATACTGACACACTGCTTACATTCAACTTTGAACCACATGAGCATTAAAAATGTTTAGTTGAATATATACATATAGACAGTATCTGATTCTTGCAAGGCTCAAAATAACACCAAACTTATTAAAAATGATAGGATCAGTCTTACATTAGTTATCAGGCAATTATACTTAACTCCAGTTAATTATGCCTATTCCCAGAAGTTGAAACACATGCTACCCTTTGAAGCTGTCGAGGGCTGGAAATACAATATTGAAATTTGTACATTTTTCAGCCTTTTTACAACCATACAAGGTTAAATTGCAATATAATTTTTTGACATCTTTTGTAAAGAATATCAAGCTAAAGGTATAAAACAAGGTACTTCAGCTTATAACAAGCCATAAAAATATTAGCACATTTGACAAACAACACCACCTTGACTGACACTTACTCAACTAAAAGCTTTCCAATGCGATTGCAATCATACATATCGTAGAACCATATTCCATATATTTGCACTGTTGACAAACAAACACACATGAAGAATATTAAGCATTGTTGTCCCACATAAAGCGTAAACAGTTGAATATGTTTTAATAACTACACAAGAGAAACAAACAAAATTAAAAAGCTTGCGATGCTAACCACATGTTGCATTGGGGAAGCAACTCTGTTGCCATGAACCTAAAGCTTTTACCAATTGGGTACAGTTTCACTACATACAACCTATTTCCATAATAATACACAATTATGTAACTTTAACAGGATTGCAAAACTTTTACAAGATACAAAAACTGACAAAAACTCATTTATTTGAGTAAATGTTTTTTCTAATTTCATTAGTCCTAGTTTTTATTCGTCGCAGCATGTGTTCTTGACATTAGTACGTTCACTTAAGATGTTCTGATTTCGGATCTTGTGTTCTGATTTATTCATTTTAGTCTTGAGTTAGTTGATTTTTTCTCCTCTTACTTTAGCCTTTCAACTTTCACCTGTAAGATTTGCTTGCAAATTTCGGGACTGAGGATGCGTAATTTTTTGTGAAATCGACTTCTCATTAAAAAGTTGCCAATAGATTCCTTGCTTACCCCCGTGGTGGAGAGTACGCACTTGAATATAGATATGTGCAAGTTTGAATCATTGCAAAGATGAAAGCAGAGCACAGTCAGCTGGTTCCTCGAAAGCCTACAGAAAACCTAGTGCTTTTATCTGTTGATCTGTGCAATGTCATGTATTGATTCTCAAATATCTATGCTTTCTAACAAACAAGCTCAGCTTTTGCATTGATTGTACAGTTGTGTAACTCATAAAGTACTTGTCTGCTTGACCTCATATTTTCAGATATGTAAGATGCATTTTCACAAGAAAAACATTTGTCTAAAATTTGGTTGCAAAAGACCAAGCATGATAAAGATTATTGCTTTCTACTCAACAACCTACTGAACCCAAATTAGCGCCACATGCAGCAGCATATAGTCCGATCTGCTGGGAACAGAGTTTGGTTGCTGGATTAAAAAATGATTAACTCACAAAGTTCTTGATGCATTTGTAAATCTTGGTAGTTTTGAAAAAGTTATGGTGCTGTACAGAGCAACTGCTCAACCTTGCTGAATAGGATAAAGTTTAGCAGCCTACTCATGTCTGTATCAGAAATATCTTCCTGCAAAGACTTTCATTAGAATTACTTCAAATTTTTAGAGATGATGCACATAGGTATGAAGCTCATAAGCAGAAATTTTCTTTGCACAAATAAGAGTAAAAAAAATTATCCTTATACATGCAACAACTGTCNGGACCTATGTGTTTTGCAAAAAGTGTTGTAGCCTAGGCCTAGCAAAATGTTGCTGGATAACAAACTGCATTACTAAAGAAGTTCTTGCTCACATACATAAAATTGTCTAGGATTATGTGAGTGGGTATGGAGAACACTATTGTAAATTTTCATTACAACCAAATGAGCACAAAAAATGTTGTGTATTACAAAACAACTGTTCGCACCTAACTTTCTTGAAAAAGTCTTGTAGCCTAGACCTAACAAGATGCCAACTTCAGAAGTCAATCAGTAAGTAGAACAGCCATGAAACTTTATGACTTTTTCTATTTTACTTTTATGTTGGTATCCTGTGAAGTTCAACTTTTTTGATTTAATTTAATAATATTAAAGTGTGTACTACCTACAGGGGCAGCATGCATCCATTGATGCAGAGGTGCAAGCAAATGTTGCAGGATGGCGATGCCAAAGCCAAAATCAATCAGCATAGCCTACGAATCAATACGAATTCAGTGTCCACACCTCTGTACATTTGTAGTCAGTATCGTTTCTATGACATCAAAGCTTACCTCTCTTTACATCTGGCCACTGTACTAGCGCTACATTTGTCAGCACTGATGAAGCTGTCAGAGGAAAAACAAATGTCTGCCGCAATAATTCATACTAGGTATGTATCAGAAATTTGTTTGTACTACGGATCACCAGTCGCCCAAATAATGGATAATGGAATTGGATCGAAGTAAAAAAAAGTTACCACACATATGCCACTCAGGCCCAATTGCAAACATACAATGTTCCGCGGTTTCATCCTGGGCCTTCATTGTATTCAACCAGTTTCTGGCAGTCCACCTACATTGTTTGGAATACTTTGTGTTGAACCTATTTTGCGAAATATAAGAAAATGCACTGTTGAGGCGGGTGCAAAACAAATTGGTAACCAAACCTGGGATGTGGCTCTTTTTGAACTGAAAATTTTATAGGTTTGGTGGTTACTCGTGGTATGCTAGGCCACAACTTCAGTGTGAAAATGTTATGGGGCAAGTCATGGGTATGTGCAATGTTCTCACAAGCTATGCCAAGCAACATCAGACTTTTAGAGCTTATGAGATATCTCTGCTTTGATCTGAAGACCTAAAGAAGCTGAAATCTTTTGCACGATAAATTTGCTCTCAATCCACAATTTTGGAATAGTTTTATAGAAAACTTTCAAAAAGTATTTTTTCCTCAGCAAGTTCAACATTAGTGGATGGGCAATTGTTGCCATGCTAGGCACGTTGCAAATTCGTCCAGTACATGTCTACTAAACCAGACAGGCTTGGTTTGAAGTTCTGACTGGTAGTTGATGTTGAAAACAAAAGTTTTTTCGATGGGCTTTCTTATGTAGGAAAAGATGACATGCAGAGCTCAGACATGAGTTTGCCTACTGATGTTGTTATGAAACTAATGGGCCAGATTTTCCAGCTAGGTTGCAATATCACATGTGGCAATTTTTTCACCCCACTTGACCTGGTACAGTGCCTCACGGAAAAGAAGCACAATCTCATTAGAACAATGCCACAATGCAGGAAGTGCCAGAAGAGTCGAAAAAGAAAAAGAAGCTGTACAAAACAGAAGTGTTTCGGTTTGATAGTGGAACGACAATCATGCTTACATTATACCAGAGCAAATCAAAGAAAAACATGGCAATTTTGAGTAGCCTCCATCCAGATGTTCAAATTTCAATCAATGAAAATCCGAAAAAGAAACCCAATTCAACACTGTAATACAATGACACCAGTGGGAAGTGACGTATATGATCAAATGACAAGACTTTACTCCATGAAAGCAGGAACTAGAAGGTAGCATGTGATAGTGTTTTATGATGTTTGATATGGTCTTTATCAACAGTTGGGTAATTTACAAGTTTGTCTGTCATACCAAAATAAGTGGCAGATAATAAATACACAAAGTGGCAGAAGATTGACAGGGAATATTGTGTCTACTTCAAAATGCATAAATCGCACTAATGACACTTTTCAATGTTTCAAGAAACCTGTGTACGGTACTTGTGCATACAAAATGTGTAAATCGTGAGCTACAATACTGCATGCACAGCATATACTGCGTTAGTTGTTTTTACAAAAATACCAGTTTTGAATGTAAGTTTTTTGTATTTCCAAATAAAAAATTAGAAATTAGTAGAAAGTAGTGTGCAAATGAAAAAGAACACATTCCTGAATAAAGACAGCCATCTGTCTAGTGTTAATGTGTCTAGGTATGAAAAACAGTTGTGGGGATTTTCGTTGCAAACAAACAAGAGATATTATCGTGTTGGCATCTACATATGTCAATCTGCATCCGGCGCATTCTATTAAATGACGCATATATGCATCAATCAGCACCTTGTGCATTTGAACAAATGATGCATATATGCGTCAATCAGCACCGAAGGTGTTAATAACAAAAAAGTATCAACAGCAATTAAAAAATTTTAGAAAAACACATTCACGCACCACAGTTACCGCAACCACAAACTTCTTTTTATTAAGCTTAGCTTGTGTGTCATAGTGCTAAATTATTTACACAAACACATGGGCACTGGGCAGGAACAGTTTAGTGACAGCGCAGCAACAGCAGCAATTTGGTAAAATAGAAATTGGTAACAGAACAATTTTGTGTGGGCTGATTTTACAATGATTTGACTACAAAACCATTGCAGTTTTTTCAGTACTGTTGCCGAACATACTAGCCTCTGGAAAGACATGTCACAATTCATTCACTAGGCAAACTCTTGTTTCTGAACAGTTATTATTACACTGCCTTGTTGCATATTTCTTAGATTGCCAATCTTCATGTTATCAAATAGACTTTGTTATTTTTTAAAGGAAATGTCAATACACATACAGAAATCAATGTGTACACAAATCTGTCAATACACAAATCATATTTTGCTACTGACATCAAAAAACTTACATTTGGCATTCCGATACAACAAAAAAGGACTTTGGTTTTGAAATTCAATGTCACTGGTAAGTGGCTCTGTAAGAGTGTCCTTTTTTAATCGATTTAATATGGTAAAGCCCGTGTATGGGGGAGCAATTCTGAAAAACATGTAAGGATACATAAAACTGTTGAATATTCACAGTTAATGCAATAAATTAAAGGTCATTGCTGATGATATAAAAACTTAGAAATCTACTGGTAAACAAAACACTGAAGCACAACACTCACATATTTAAATGACAACAATCCCACTAGCTGCATAAAAAATAATGTTTGGGGTAAAATAACCAAAATTTGGGTAAAGGAATCTTTCTGGTAATATTTACCAAAATTGTTTTTTGGCTAAACTTTTGAACCAGAAACACTAGAAAGCCAATCAAAGGCTCAAAAGACTCGGATTTTAGCCTAGTTTCCAGTAAAAACTTGAGTGAAACACTTCCCTTTTGCAATTGGGGCCCAGAGCCCAATAACCTCAGCCAAAAATGCCTAAAACTACCCCATTTATGATGTCACCCACGAAAAAGCCGAAACCCAAAACGTAAAAAACTTTTTTCATTGCAAACTGGAAGACTTGCCGAGTATTTTGAGGGTTTGAACAGCTCTCTAGCGCAATTGATTGGCAAGTTATGGAGTTGCAAAGTGGTGCGAAAATACAGGATTTAGATCTAAATTCACCTGGCACCGAAGGTGTTAAGCAATTACGTGGACTGCATGTGGAAGAACACTCAGTTTTTTTGTTTATTAGCAGATCTGATCGATACACATAAGCTAGTATGCATTCAGAATGAGATTAAACGCGAAAAAGAACTGTAAAAGAGACCTAACTAGGTCCTGCAAGTTCTGCCACTATTACATTCATTGTGTGGAGAATGAAAAACAACTAACAGTTGGCGTAATCTGGTTTAGCAGTTTTTTTTTCTATTGATTTAACATATGCATTCCCAAATTTCCATGTCAGAGTCGCACGGTGATCTTTCCAGATTAAAGGGTGAAATGCATTGGGAAAAATCCATTCCTAGCAGTTTTGTGTTGCTTAGCAGGGACTTCAGTTGTTCGGAGTTTGGATAAGAGGCCTGAGTTTGTATGTCCTGCAATCCTAGATAACCGCCTATTCAGTGTCAAGCTACCACATGTCAGTTGTGTCAGGTAGTAAACATGTTGACAGAAGTAGAGTAAGGTAGTAAACCTGTGGAATGTAGATATTTGTTTGATACAGATAATCGCATTTTCCAGTTAAACGCACAAAAAAGCTTGGTAAATTGGCTATGCAATTCACCAGAATGTCTGTATAGGGATGACTGCCCTCTGTATCTTGAAAGAAAATGATAGTTGCCAACCAAATGAGTGTTAGCTTTGCAACGTTCACATTAGAATCATTTTAGAATTTTACTACACTAAAATGTTAAATACATCAGAATTTCACACTAGGCTATTCAAAGCAGCCCCTTAAACTTTTATGAAATAAATGTTTGTTATGAGGATGAGCTATTAACACATTTCGTTGCCAGGTGGATTTACCTGTAAATCCCATATTTTCATGCCACTTTGCAACTCCATAACTTGCCATTCGATTTTGCTTGAGACCTGTTCAAACCCTTAAAAGACTCAGCAAGTCAAAAAATTACACAAAATGATTCTTTTACCTATATTTTGGTTATTTTACCGTAGCTTATGAAGCACAAACCCTAGAAAGCCAATCAAAGGTATAAAAGACTCGGATTTTAATCTAGTTTCCACTAAAAACTTGAGGGAAATACTTCTCTCATGCAGTTGGGACCCAGGGCATATAACCTCAGCCAAAAGGCCTAAACCTATCCCACTTATGACATCACAAACAAAAAAAACGAAACCGTAACTTAAATTTTTATTTCATTGCAAACTAGAAGACTTGCTAAGTCTTGAAGGTTTGAACAGCTCTCTAGCACAATCAAATGGTGAGTTATGGAGTTGCAAAGTGTAATGAAACTAGCAGCTCAATGAGAGATTTCAAAGCACAATATTTTTGTACACCAACGCTGAAGGTGTTAAACACACTCTTCTATATTTACATATGAACTATCAATATAAAAGAATTACATATCACTAGACAATGCCAAACACAGATGAAAAACTTTTCCTACAAAGTAAATTACTTCTTAATCAGTTTTTTTAAAGGAAAATGTTAGGTACCTGGTATGGGCCTGAAAAATTGTGATTGCAGTATCTGTTCAGATATTTCCTTTGATAATTTTCCGATTCTAAGGACCCGGTTGTTAATTCTAGGTACCCCAATTACGTCCCTAAAACACCATAAAAAACCTGTCTTGACACGTTGGGTGCAACATGGCAACATTCCATGCTGTGATGCGTGCATCACAACATAATACATGTCACAACTTGATTCCATGTTAACACGTTGAGAGCCGGCCTACGTGATATTCGTACCTTGATTTCGGCCTACAAAACAGCAGATTTCAGTTGCCTTACCAACGCCCTAGCTCCTCCGCCGATCGCGCTAGAGAGCTGTTCAACAGCTTAAACAGATCAGCCAGACTAGTAGATTGCACTGGAAAAAAAATTTTTTGCTTGGGGGGTGTGGGTTTTCTGTGAGTGACGTCATAAGTGGAGGACTTTTAGGCCACCTTGGCCCAATTTGCCTGGCCCTGGGCGCCAACCGTTAGGTGGTAGTATTTCGCTG
>JGI24022J15233_10003237_pt1 | contig 16024 bp, 17 predicted proteins | sample Ectturendosymbi2_FD_15233 | JGI IMG/M metagenome (IMG submission 15233)
ATCTAGCTCAATTTTGGAGTGGCTATTTTGGGGGCGTCTGGCAGGGGTGTCCCACCTCTGAAATTGTCTGGCATTGTGGTTATTTATGGTTCTTTAGGTTATGCTGGACATTCTGCAACAGGTTTCAAGTGGTTACCTTTCCGGCTGATCTAGCTCAATTTTGGGGTCTGGTGGGGGTCTTGCAACACTTAAAATGTCTGGCATTGGTCATTTATTATACCTGGGATTATGCAGGACATCTTCCAACAGATCTCAAGTGGTCATCTTTCCAGCTGATCTAGCTCAATTTTGGGATGCCGTTAAACACCCCCTCCCAACCACACCCACCAGGTATGACACAGCAGCCCATCAGTTCCTTGTACAGGAAGCTATTCCACATGACGTGATGCCATCAGAAATTGGTTACCTTTCCAGCTAGCTTGGACCCTCTGGGCTCCCACTCTATAAGACCCAATCAAACTAGGCTAGCAGCCTAGCACAAACCAGCTATTTAGACACTGATACTGGTCACATTGTCCAAACACATAAAGGACTGATGAACAAGTTATGTTGGCAAACCGTAGTGTTCGTTTTGCACTCATTGTTGGTCACAGCATATTTATAATATTGGAATTGATTTTTCATTGTGCGGGGATTGCACATGTGGTACTGCAAAAGCATATGCCTTGTGGAACATTCAGCAAACCCATACAGCAGTGGAGAACCTGCACAGAAGTGTCTCCAACAAAGAGCAGAAAAATTACAGATTTTTTTTAGTGTGAAACCGAGTTCCAGTTATACCAATGTCAGTGAATATCCAGAATAACAAATCAGTCCTGGTGAACAATTTGAAGCCATAGCTCCTGGAGAGAATTCTAAAAGCTGTGATGGTAGCCAACCAAATGTTTGTGGAGACCGTTATCATGAAAGTCTATGCAAACTGGCTAACTAACAGAAGGAAGGAAAATTGTGATCTGCTGAACCGATAAGGACAGGGAAATTGTAATCCTTAATTACAAAGATTACAATGCCATTATGACCAAAGAACTGCAACAGTCTGAAAAAATGGATGCATCAGTATAGGGTTTCGATGCTTCCCTTGAAAAATTGAGAAAAGATTGCAATGACCTTATTGTCAAACTCCATGATATAGGTGCAGTGAATGATGAACTGCTGCTACACATAATTGGAATGAAATGCAAGAGCAACTCGTACTGCAATGCTTTATTTCAGTCATAGACTGAAATGATTTTGAAATGACCGAAAAAAATTAAGTCATTTCAGTCAGAGTTAGGTATGACCATTTCAGAATAGTTTACTATTCCAGAATAGCTAAACGGAATCCAAAATACCGCATTCTATTCTGTTTTTTTCCTACAATGCGTTGCATCTGAGAATTACTAAAAAAACATCGTCTACTGAAAAATCAAGGAAGCATACACAGTGCACTTCCTTGATCCACCACTGGCAATCAACAATTTATCACTTTATCACACAAACAATACATGTTTGCAACATTGAAGAACAATTTTGTAAGTTTCAATGCTGTGGTGCATTTTTTCCAAGTGAAAGTGGTTATGCCAGGAAAGGCAAGATTTCGATAATACTTTTTAGAATAAAACTCAGGTGTTCTTAGAGCCAATCAAACTTGGCTAATGGCCTAGCACAACTACCAATGACTTTGGCTTTTGGCTAAATGCATACCTGTGAAACGCATATCCCGCTTTAAAGCACAGCATTCCAGAATCCCAAACTGAAACTACGCATGTAAAAAAATGGTACGGTGATTCGACATAACTGGATATTCAAATAGAAATTTGCTTTTCATATGCAAACTTAAATTGCTTAATTGCATAGTTAACTTTCAAGGAGTGTAAAGTGCACTGTTCAGATGGTGTGAAACCCGAGTGCCATTAATCTGATTTAAAAGCAACTGTTGTTGAAACGACTCCCTTTACCGACTTGACAAAATCAACACTGCGTTCAACTTCCATACCTCAGCACATTGTATTTGGTGTCGTGACTCGTCCCAACGGACTGTGTGAAGCTTTGTCATTAAAGTAGCACTTCTAAAGTTTATTTTATGGCATTGGGTAACTACCTGACGTTTGTGACTATGTTTAACACCTTTGCACCAGATGTGTTAATTTCTCCACAGAACAAAAAATGTCCACCTGTGCTGTACAACAACTTCAAATTTTAGTTTCTTTTCTGAAGCCCTGAGCACAGTACACTTCACAGTTTAAAATGTGGAATTATGCTGTACGTTCCATCGCAGGCAATGTTTCAACTTCGTTACTTGTTTGACTTCACTTTTTTGTTTTTTTCACATCAATAAGATTCATTTGGTGAATCCCTTAACCGAATAATACGTAACAAATGCCATTGGGATTACAAAAGCTTTATGATGGCACAGGCTAACAAATCAGTTAAGTCTATACATACAGTGCCCAGCTGTATCAGGACCATGAAATTTTTAGAATTTCTTGAATCATTTTTATATTCAGCAAGCAGTTCTACCAATCTTCATACAGGACAGCTGTAAGACATAAACGTGTTCACAACTGCCATGTATATTCCAAAGCGAGCAGAAAAATAATGGCCACAAGTGCAGGAAACATTCCATGACTGATACAAATGGTTATTATGTCATACATGCAGTGCACATGTTTAAGATAACATGCATAGAATGCTTCAACTGATGACCACCATTGGTTTGCTAAACAGTAAAGGATTTTAGAAATTAAAACACTGTACCAGGAGCAAGGGTGTTTAGAACATCCAGAAGCATTTTTATATTCCACAGTTTTAGAAATCTCCATGTTCACCTTATTGGTCGATTTGTAGTCATGTCCAGAAATAACAAATTCTAGTCATATCCAGAAATAACACCTTATTGGTCGATTTCTAGTCAATCAAGAAAAGACCACTGGTCACAGGGCATTTATTAGCCTAACATCACAGTCACTTAGTTTCTGTGAACATGTTGCTGATAAGATACAGGGTAGCTTGTCGAATATTCAGCAAATGTCTGACATAACATACAGCAAGAAACTGCGTCTGTGGAGCACTGTCCCTACAGATTGTTGAGAATATACTTGCACAACCACTGCAGAGAATGCTAAAGTAGTTTTGATCTTCATTGTGACGTATACTTCTTTCTTATAATTGGCTTTTACAAGACTTCTGGCATGACAAACAATGTTGTCAACTGTTTATTCCAGTAAAGCTGTTTTTGAAATACAATGCTTGACTGGAGTGGGTATATTGTTCAGACAATGCGATGACATGTTCTGAGGCCAGCTCTCGCACCTTTCATTATGAGAAATTTGTCATGAAAATACAGCTTTGGTGGAAATGAACCAGTATTACTTGGCATGACATTTAAAATAGGCCTAAGCTTATTTAAAGCAAGTGCAAACAGCAGATAAAAGTTAGGCCTTAAGTGCAAAACATAATCATCACAATTTTTGAGACTGTGTCCTCTCGCCATGAATTGAAATATTACAAATTAGCTCTGCATGTGTCTGGCTGTGTATGACTGAGAGCTTTGATTGCATGTAGCACTGGCTGAGTAGTAGACTTTGAAACATATGTGTCTGACACACCGATCAATGTAGCTTTTTTCACGTTATTGCGTAGGGGTGTTTTTGGTAAGGGAGCGATGTGATGTTTCATAATAATTGTATACAACATTAGAAGGGAGATGCTGTTGCCTGTTCCAAACCTGTATTTTTGGTCACAGACCAAAATACTTTTGAAATGACCGAAAAAAATTGTCATTTCAGTCCGAATGTATGAAAATATAGGCTAAAAAACGATGCTACAACGAGTTTTAATACAACTGCGAGACAAATGGCCAAAATGTTTCGTGACCAAAATGTCAACTAAAAATGACCGAAATGTCTCAGCGAAAAAGATCAGTTCCAAACTATTCGCATTAGAAACCTGCAGTGTGAGCGACTAATATTTGATCAGCGTTACTGCTGAGTATCTACAGCACAAGGGGGCCTGTAACAACAGTGGAGCGATGAGCCGCTGATGTAGTGCAATACATATAGGTTTTCCAAATGTCTGCATGTTAACCATGATCGCAACTTGGTGGTACAGTAGTTAATCCTGCTGATGTGCCAAGTTATACTAGATGTTTTTAATCCATAAATTTGTGCAAGCAAAGGCAACTGCTCATTCGCAGTTGATTTTTATTGCTTAATTTAAATCAGGATGTAAATCACTGATTTAAATCAAATGATGTAAATCAATCAACCCTTGTCAAAGCGTTTCAAATGCGCCTGCTGAAGTTTGGTTGTCATAGCTACTAAAAGCAAGCTTAGCTTATGCATTCTGCAGTTATGCTGAATCATATGGTGAGTTGTTTCAATCTGAATTGAAAGTACCACCTTGACAGTAGTTGAGTTTATCTGAGAACGACCTATTCTTTTGTAAAATTTAAATTTGCGTTGAGTTTTATTAAGTTCATGTAACTGTTGCAGTAAGTTCTGACATTGCAGTGAATACTTCCAGTTGAGTAAGATGTATTTCCAGTTTTTATTGTCACAGTTGGTGATGTGCGTTTTTCACTACTGTCATGAGATTGTATCCTTTCTCTGACCTTACTTTAGCCCTTCAACGTTTCACCTGTTAGCATTGCTTGCAGATGAAAGGACTGATCATGCATAATCGATTTCCTATTAAAAATTGTGATTGATTCCTAGCTCGTTTCATCTGTGGAGTGACATTACTGAATTATCATGAACGTATAGCACTTTTGACATCACACAGGCCAGTGATCACTTATCTTCAAATAATAATGACAAAACTGCATTGTCTGCAATTGGGCGTAGCTTGCATGTATGAAAGTATGTGAAGGATTGCTTGGCTTCACCAGATGATATCAAACACGACCTTCTTGTGAAGTCATGGCAACTGTCAGCAAGTCACCAGTTTTCTAAAGTACACCTGGTTCTGTGCTGCAAAGCAACATTTCTGTTCCTTCCAGTTTGCATGGTTTGCTGAGTTCTTTTGGTCAGTTTGTAGCAGGTTAAAAAACACTGCTTCTGCAAATTTTGCTTGCTGTTTGAACCAGAAGAAGTGAGTGGTTCTAAACTTGGATTGCTGGTATCACAAGCTGTAACAGGTACTCAGCAGCAGTGTTGCAATGGTCCCAAACTTTTCAGAAGCGATGGTCCTAAGGAGTGCCATCAGATTGTTGCAGCAAAGGCATCATCCTTTTTCGATTCCTGCAAAAGTGGCACTGTTAAGACGAATAAAGTAGCACCAGAATGACCTGCAAAAGAAAAAAAGACTACCTTGTAGGATTGAAAAATTTAATCATGTTGTAGGCAAGCAAGGGTTTGCATTCAGTGCCCTTGAGATGGAGGTTGATTGGAGATGCTAGATAATAGTTGAAATAGGTAACCTAAGGGCTTTGTTGCGACTGCTATTTGAAAGAGGAGATAGAATACAAGCTTATATGGAAAATGCACCACACCACTCATTATACACATGCTGGTCTATTCAAAACGAGCTTATTCACTTGCTTGGTAGTAAAATTCATGAGAAAGTTGGTATCTTTTCAGGTCTTGCAGACGGGATGAGGGATGTTGGCAACATGGAGTAGTTGTCCATTCATGTCTATTAGGTCCAGGTGCTGCTTGATTTTTCTCTTAGCGCTTTAACACATTGGGAGGTGGTGTATAATATACTTGTACTTCGACATCCCATGTGAGCCACTATTTTCGTGTCACTCTGCAACTCCAATACTCACCAGGCAATTGAGCTAGAGAGCTGCTCAAACCGTCAAAAGCTGCAGTAAGTGTTCTAGTTTGGATTTTTGAAAAATTGGAAAGTTTTGGATTTAGCTTTTTTGTGGGTGACATCATATGTGGGGTAGGTTAAGGCTGTTTTGGTCTGGGTTATCTTGTCTTGGGCCCTTACCGCAAGAGCCAATTTCTTGACTCAAGCTTTTATTGGAAACTGGACTATATTATGAATTTTTAGAAGTATTGATTAGCGTTTCTGGTTCAAAAGTTATGGCAAAAAAAACAAAATTTGGGAAAAAAATCCTTTTCCCCAAACTTGGTTTTATTTTTAATGAAATCTTGTTTTTTTGTGGTATCATGAAACCAACCAATTGCTTACAAACTTGATTTCCTATGAAATAGCTTCTTTGTTTAGGTGTGTTGTTTCAACTCTTGTCAAAGCCTTGAGGAGATCACCTAAAACATTCAGTGCATGCATTTTTTTCAAGGGTTTGTTAGGATGAAGCAGATTTATCAGTATGACATCGTGCAGCAGTTGTGTGTTGGCAAATGCCTTCATTTTCTTTAGTGTATTGAGAAATCATCAACCAGTTTTACTATCTCTACTGAGAGAAAAATCACATGTGCAGAATATTATTAAATGGTTTAGTTTCGTTGTACAGGAACCTCACTATAGATGCCTTTACTCTGCAGTGCTTATGGCATCTCCTATTCTTATGAATTAGTAGACATGGAGTTTGACTTAAGCTCAAGCACATGTTGTTTCACTATAGTTACCCTAGTAAGTTTTTTAACTGTTGCACTCAGCAATTTTTGTACAGAAAGCACGGTTTCACACAATGACTTATTACTCTGGCTGAGTCATCTTTCTTACTCATAAATATTTAAATATGTTTACTATATTTGGGGTCTGTATCTAGGAAGAACTCAGTGGGTTGATAAAGCAAAATATTGCAGAGAATATGAAGCTATATTGTTTTCAAAATATGCAGAAACTTCAAATGTTTGCCAGCATTTGCAGGCCAAACCATATCATTGGCAACAACACCTGGTGGCAACTGTAGGTTTTTGGTGGCGACTGAAAATTCTTCAATCTCTGTTGATCAGAAATACCCTCAATGTCTGTCAGCATTTTTAGCACAGCTTTGAACAACATATGAGCATCACATGCATCAACACTGGCACATATCCTGCTGAGTCATGTGACTGCTAACACTTCGTGCCACTCACAGTTTTTCATGTTTTGGGTTCATTTTTGCTATGTGCTTCTCCCTACTGGCTACAAGAAGCTTACCAACAGGCTTCCCACGTTGTATTGAAATAGGATTGAATTTAAAAATCAGTTTTCAAGACCTTGAAAAAATATTGAATTTGGTAAAAATGTACACAAAGTACTGAAAAAGTATGGAAATTCCAAATTCAGCATTTTGTTCATAAATTTTCTTATTAACCGCTGATGACAGTTTTGCTGATGTTTTTTGCTCCATGAATAAAATTCTGGAAAAATGAAGATTAGCAAAGTTTGATTGGGGTGATTAGCAAAGTTTTATCATTTAGTATTCAAAAGGTATCAAAAAAGCATGAAAAATGTGTGGGAACCTTGTTACAGTTCATTGCACGGATGGTGGTAATAGTGTTGACTCATGTCACTTCGTTTCATTTGGCCATTAATTGTGTATTGTATTGTGTAACATCTTCATTCCCACACGCAAGGTGCTAGAGTTTAAACATGCATCGCAGTAACAAGCAATACACAAATACATGAAAGAAGATGGGGATATATACATGGCAGTAGTAGAGTATATGCGCTTCTGGTGCTAATACATTTACTTTGATGAAACACAAGCTATAAGACACACGCATGAATGATGCCATCATGATTATTATGAGGCATTTCATTATAATTCAACAAATTTATGACAAGAATATAACCACTACATTTCAGAATTTAATGATTCTAGTATATGTTAAAGAAGAGCAAAAACAAATCATAACAAAAAAAAATCATCAAAATCGGGTCAGTTGTTTTCAAGATATCGCCTTTTGAAATTTTGGCCACCACTAGCTGGTGCACTTTTCCCAATTTAACAAATTTGCAATTTTTGACTTATACTCAAGGTAAAAAGTTAAGTGAAGTGTTGATTCCACCATTTTTTATAGGGCAGAATAAAAAAATGAAGCCCATTTTCAGCTACAAGCAATACTTAATCAGTTATGAGGCTTTTTATTATTTTTTGGGAGGTAAAAACAACCCCCAAAATTCCTATGTGGGTAACAAGATTCCCCCCCCAATTTTTTTTTTGGTATTTGGCAGTTCCTTGTATGTGCTTTCTTGTAATGGTTCATTTTCAAATGAGACTTGTATATTTTTTGCATAATACTATTTCAGTTTATGTAAAAAAAATCAATACCTGCGTTTTGACTATTGTAGTATTTAAAGTTATTATGACGCTTGCCTTGTGATGTAACAATGCTGATTAGATAGTTTTGTATTTGTTATGGGATTACTGTTAACAAAAGGTAAACTGGATTATTGGCTGCACATAGTTTAAATATTGTACTAAAATATTGTATTAGTGGGTTAAGTCAACATTTTCCATGAAGCACGTTAATCACAATTGTGATCTAACAATCCCAGCTGATGCAACGCGAAACCAGCATTTGTGGATGTCGCACACAAGTTGCGGAAGCACTACTCTAGCATTTCACAAATACGTTGAAGTGATTATTTGTCGTTTGGTCTGATAGCAGCACAATAGTCAGTGTTCATTGTTGCATCACAATTGATGTTGTCTGTTTGTTAAACACCACCAGCAAAAGCAGTGTCTGCAACAACGCAAGTTAAAAGCACAGTGTTTATGATTGGATCAGAACTACTGCAGCGTTATTGCACAATCATCGGATGCGTAATGCGCACATGTGCATGTTAGCTATTCTCATGCCGACTTGTTCTTGCAGAATTTGCTTCTGGCAGATAGGTGGTAATCGGTTGCAGCTTTATGCTGCTTTTGTTTAGGCTAGGTTGTAGATGACAAGCTAACTTACTGCAGGCTACTTGGTGAAAATGCAGATAAACTTTGATTTCTAGATGACAATCTTAAACTGTTGATATGGAGCTACTGAGTATTGGCAAATCAGTTGAGGTGTTTCATTTCATACCAATGCCAGTACTTCAGTTGCAGTAACTAATGCAGCTAGTTTGTTTTTTAGGGACATGCAGCTTATGCTACATTTTATCAAAATTCCAAACTGGATTCTTTAAGACTTGGATTGACTTTTCAAATTGAAAACCCACTGAGTTGCAGAAAATTCTGAAAGGTTGATTTGTGAAATATATACAATAACAAAATTTTAAAATATTTATGTAGTACAGTAACTGTTGACAAACATACTATCATAGACCAAAAAAGTTGCTCTTTTGCAAAAATTTTCATTTTTGGCAATGGTTAATTGAATACAGTGTTGTACTAATATTTTAACCTCATTAACATGATGCTTCGTTTTGAACTTCTTCCTTTTCATTGTCCACCATCTTTCAACTTTTAAGCACTGTTTCTACTTTCGGTTTAAGCACCATAGGGAGTTCTGTTACATGCAGTGTTCTGTTCGTATTGTTTTTTATTTTAACATTCTTTTTTTTATTAATGGCACTGTGTTTATTCATTGCAAACAGTGTATATTATGCTAACAAGTTACCAAACAATGAAATTACTGCAACTTAAAGATTTTCAGCTCATGAATCCTTATTTTATAAGTTTTTGAAAAAACGGTAAGGCATAAAATACATCATATTTTTGATATTGTAGCAGAAAACAAGATTTAAAACTTTTGGAAATATCGGCTATTGGCGGTGTTGGCTATCAGCCCATGAATGGTTGATGTATCGGTATCGGCCTCAAAAAAGCCATATGGATTGATTTCTAATTTTTGCATGTACTTCAGTAGCTTGTACCGTAGAGGTGTGAGATCCTCACTTATGAAGGTGTGCTGTCTGCCTTCAATATTTTTGAGATCCCTTTTGTTGGTAAGAAACTTGTTTAGTTCTTTTTATGACACAAATCTTACAGTGATTGGGTGTGGTTTCTCCTTGATCTTTTTTGTCCTAGCTGATGCACTCTCTGTATATCATTATTTTGGAGATCAATTTCAAGCTCATCTGCTATTTTCAACAAGACCTTTTCCCCATCATCGTTGTCTTCATCTTCTCCATAAATAAGAATATTTTCTCTTTTGTACTGTTCTTGTGTGTCGAGTTGAAAACAATCAGATTTGTTTTCTGAACCATCTCATTGCGTAGCTGTACTTTTTCTTCTTCAAGCTGATTCAACTTATTTTCATGTTCCACCGTCCTTTTTATATTCCATTTAGTTTGTTTTCAAGATTTTGTGTGATATCATAGTGAACTTGTCCAGTTTTTCATTCTGTATATTTATTAACTTGTCCAATTTTTCATTCACGTTTCTGATGGCTTGCCAGAGTTATTTGAAGATTTTTTCTTTTAAGTTGACTTTGTCCATACAGCCTCATTCATTATGTTTGATTTCTTCATGAGGTCGATTATCCAATATCAATAGACCAGCAAATTCAGCAGTAAGTTGCAAATTATTTAATACAGTGCTATTTAAATTATTAGCTAGACTGTCCCCTGTCTTATCCAAATACATAACTTTTGAACCAGAAATGCTAGAAAGTCGATCAAAGGCTCAAAAGACTCAGGTTCTAGCCTAGTTTCTAATGAAAACTTAATGAAATTACTAAAGTCCAGGTAACATGAGAAAAAATGGCCAAAAGCCTACCTCAGTACCTCACTTATGACGTCACTCACAAAAAAACGAAACCCAAAGCTAAAATTTTTTTCCATTGCAGACTCGAAGACTTGCTGAGTCTTTTGACGGTTTGAACAGTTCTATAGCACAATTGGTGGAGGAGTCATGCAGTTGCTAAGACATGTGGAAACTGCTTAATTTAGGCTGATTTTTAGGTACATTCGTATGCTGGCAGCGGACGTGTTAAGTTGCTTGAATTCCATTTTTTGTGTATTTCTCTATATGCTTAAATTTTATGCTTGCTGAACATCAGCATGTCAAATTTTATCTTTATTATTTGGTTGTGAGAACAGTAGCAACAAATGCTTATATTGTTGGCAAAAATGTATTTGCTATTAAATACCGTAGTAACTAATTTTATGCTGAAAAAGTAATTTGTTTACTCATCATAGTCAGAAAATTTGCATTTGCAGAACTTGTGCAGTCATTTTACTCTCAACATGTTGGGAGCCGGTGTACGATATATTCATACTTCAAAATCTTGCGTGAGCCACGTTTCTGGCGTCACTTTGGGCATCCAAGTTTTTAGTGGTAACTAAGCTGTAATACAAATCTTTAGAGCCCTTGATTAGCTTTTTAGCAGTTCTGGTTCAAACGTTATGGCCTGAAAACAACAAATTAATTCATTGATCCTCTAATTGATCAATAAATTTATTATCGATTTTTTGGCAGTAACTTTCAAACCAGAAATGCTTGATGACCAATCAGAAGGTCACAGTACTCTTCCTAATAAACACTTGCAGTACTCTTATTTCAAATTGATGGCACCGTTCACTGAGGTAGTGATGACTGGTTATCAAGACTAAGGTATGGCTTGACCTTTCAGAAAGATGCTTGGTTAAAAAAAGTTTCAACAAAACCTAATACGTTTCCTTTCTGCCCACTTCTTGGTTTTTCTTTCTTTAAAGATAAACCAATCATCGACTACTGAGATTTCGCCAAGCCATACCTATAGAGGTATAACAAGCCTCAGATTAATGATGTGTGACAAAAGTGGACTTGCATCTTTTGAGATGTGCCAAGAATTCTTCAAAATAAAACTTGGTAAAGCAAATGCAAGACACATCTCAAAACTTGGTCACTAATAACATTTGTCGTTGATGTAACCTGTGTGCGAAAAGCAGAGCTTGTAGTTTTTCAAAAATAGTGTAATAATGTATATAAACACTCCATCTTTTGTTGTGCAAAATCTTCAACCTTTTTTTGAACAATGTTTTATGTAGCAAGAGGTTTGTTGTTGCTCTAATCAAGATGAAAGCAGTGTCCTGCAGTTCTGTTGCTTTGGTAACATAACAGGAGTGATTTCTGCGATTCAATATTTTTCACTCTGAAGAGAATATCACCTTGTTAGCGATAATGATCAACTGCAGTAGATCCTTACATGCAAAGTTTCAAGATAGGGGCTGTATTATTGCAATGTACTGCGGGTTGTGTGCATTGGCACAATTGAATAATAAACAGAATAACACCTATTACTTTAGAAAATAATTAGGTTTGTTTGCACATACATTGTACTTGTGATAGTTGGTAATCATGCTAAAATTAGTTTTGCTTCACAATCGAAATTAATGAGAAAGTGGTTCATGTAACTTGCATTTTTTTTCTGAAACCCAGGAGGAGGATTGCTACTTTGACAAACATGATACATTGTGAAGTCAACTGTCTTTACTTACTGTGTGGTTTTCTCAGTCTTTGTGGTTCTTTAATACTATCTGACTAATAGTATTGTTTTTTTCACGAAATATTTTTATTCATATTAACATTGCATAAAAACTCTGCTGCTACTCTTAGTTTTGTTTCTCCAAGGATGTTCTTATTTTCAACAGCTCTGTTTTCTGGATTTATCAAATAATCCAATTGGGGATGATGGAGCCAGTGCGTTGTCCACTGTGTTGCATAAAATCGATGATTTGAAACTTAAAGGATGCAGACTGACATCAATTGGTATTCAGAAAATTGCAGATGCATCCCAAAAATTGGCAGTGCCTGTGAGTAGCATCTGTGTATTAACCACATTATTATAAATAATTTACTTTGTAACTTAATATTTTTTAAATAAGTTGGCTTTAACCACATTTTAGATTTGTGTTTTGAAATTCTTGATGTTTTTTTTGTTGATAATATAGTGGACTGCAATTTGAATGATATTGTATTACATGAACGTGTGCCTGTTGGTATGATTCACTCAAAGCGTCTGCTTGAAATCAGCCATTCGACATTTGGCGCTAGTTTCAGTTTTTTAGCCTCATCAGAAACAGCATAATGGTGATAGCATGTGTTTGAAAGTGTAGTTTCGATGTTTTTTCTAAATCTTGCTTTAATTTTTCATCATTTCACCTGTAAGGATTTGCTTGATTTTTTGCAGGGCTAAAGATGCATAATTGATGCGAAATTGATTTCTTAATAAAGCACATTGTGATTAGCTGCACTTTGTGGAGAATTGTCATGCTGTTGTTTTTTGTCTCAGAATTTTACAATAATCAATTGTAACATGTTCTGGTTTAAAAGGAATTTGAATGTTTGTAAAACATTTTTGTTCATTTTATTTTGATTGTTAAGCACATAGTTTTATATAAAAGTTTTTCATGACACAGATGAAAGCACTGAACGTTTCTGACAATGTTCTCGGGCAGCAAGGACTTTTGGCACTTAAAGGCTCTATGCATATAGTAGGAAAGGTCACTTGGAGTCGTTATCAGATTTCTGCCAATGACATTCAAAAGATTAAGTGGAAAAGTTGTGAAAAGAATGATTATTCACTGGTGGATATTCAACCTGAGGTAATAACTGGCTGTTTCTATTTAACAAAAGTTGCAGTTGTGCTTACTCAATTTTTCCTGTGCTAATAATCTAAGTTATTTACATGCGAAATCTTTCCTTGAGTGTTATGTACATTTTAGGTTACTAAAGTGCATTTCAATGGGATGAAGACCATGACTACCAATGTTTATGACAGTGACAGCGATGTAGCTCATGAAAGTGGTGACGCCGAGTATGCATATCCTTTTACTACAGCCAGGGAGGGTTTACTTCAAAAGGACAGCGAAGATGAAATCCATGGTGATAGTGCTGCTGCAGCTCTTTCCGTTTGCCTTCAGCAACTGACAGAACTGCATTTAGTGGACTGCAATTTGAGTGATATTGGATTACTTGAACTTGTGCCTGCTATTGTGGATCAAAAGATTGTTGTAAGTTGAATATCCTGATTATGTAACTTCAAATTTTTATCATGAGAAAAATTAAATATATTGAAATGTTTTGAGTCAAAAAAATTTTTAATAAAAAAAAAAAAATAAAAAAATATAAATTTTTTATTTTTTTTTTTCGGAATAATATTAAAAAAGATGTTCTGTTAGTCACGTTTTTTGTTAAACGTTTTTTCCTGTAAAACCTAGTAGGTTTTGTACACAATACCTCAGATTAATTAATAACTTAGTGTGTACTTTGTATTTAAACCAGATAATTTTGTCAAAACTTATGGTTTCTTTATTTATAGCGAAAAAGATTTTGTCCCGTTAGTCACAATGTCCCATTAGTTATAATTTGTCCCGTTAGTCACAATGTGTTTTGTTGCAAAAAATGATTCAGGAATGAAACACCAAGTTATTCGTTTATGTAAAGGACAAGCTAGTTTCTTTTTACGAATATTGGTGTTTGTGGTGGTGTTGAGTAGAGAAAACGGATTTAAAAGGGTTATCTATACCATATAGAGCACGACCGATAAGGTTTTTTTGGGCCGATATCGATGTTTTTCATTTTTCAATGCTGATATCCGATGCCGATACCGATACTTTTGTATTACTGAAGCAGTTGCTATTTTGTCTCATGAAGCAAAATAAACACTCCTGGAACTATTTTGCCTCATGAGGCAAAATAAACACTCCTAGAGCTATTTTGCCTTCATCCAAACATTTTCCAACTATAACTGAAAGACATTACAGTGCATTTTTTCTTGACGCCACATTAACAAAGAAAATAATTTCACAAGTTACAATAGTTTTATGTATGCAAAATATTCACTCCAGTTTTTCCTTGTGAGGCAAAATATACACTCTTGGAGCTATTTTGCTACCAGCTGAACGTGACTGCCTGAACTGGTCACATAACAAGTTCGGACAGCATGACTGTCTCAGTTGACTGTGACATCTGTAAATGGGTCATTTTGATAGACAAGTAATGTTATGCTTTCAGTGCTGGAAAGCTGTTTGCAGCTTCTTGCTTGCATTGTGTGAACTGTAGGCTGCTAAACCTAAACCCTTGTTTCTTTAGGTATTGTGCTTGTCACGTGACCATTTCAACCAGCTGTGTTTGACTAAAGGTCAGATGTACTCTAAAAGGCTGGTTTAATCCGTTGTGCCTACCGCAGTCAGTAGCAATTTCTAGGACGGACTCACAGCAGTCTAACTCTAAATAAAAAAATGCACAAACAGCAAACATGTGTTGCATATAAGTGGGCTTACTCCTTGTGCAGACATCTGTGCCTACGCTCAGATGTCATAAGTAAAAAACAATGCGTGACGCATTAAAATCATCACTTCACTGTGATGAATCATACAACATTGAATTCTGTGCAAACCTGGGTCCTGCTTGCTGTAACGTAGGCACTTTTTTGATGCATGCTGAACGCAAGACTGTCTAGCCTAGAGAGACCATGATGAAACAGCCAACCAACACAAAAGCATGTAACCTAATTTGTTCGTAGACAATCATCTGCTTACACCAAAACCTATGAGCGAATATTACGTCATTAGCAATTTAATGCTGTTTTGTTCATGTTAACATATAATTCATCTTTCTGTTTAGAGTTAGCTGGCATGCTTGTTTATTTTAAAACAGCACGTGGTTTAACTACTTTTAACCTATGGGCCATTTTACAAATACGTGGTAACTCGTGGGCCACTTCTAAGAAAATGATGTATAAAACAACAGATTCGCAGCAGTTAAATCTAAAAAAGGGAAGATATGGAAGTGTGTAATGGAAATTATTACACTAGAAAATAGCAATTTATTACAAATCATCAGTGGAAAACCTGTGGTTGAGGCTTCGTTCCTTCACAAATACCAGTGTTAGTGGTGCAGCTCAGAGACGATCGTCCAGTCTTTCGTCTGCCATTACATTTCTGTTTTTAGATTTGACTTGCTTCATCATAGAAAATATACCCTCATACACAAGTGTTTCCAAATCGAGAGCATTTTCATGGGAAATCTTTCAGTTTGAGAAATCTTTCTTTGCTGACTAATTTTCAGAAGCTCTCTGCAGTCTCTTACACCATTAGCATTTAACATTTTAGTAAAATGCTTGTTCTAATGAAAATTACCTATTACAGGGATAAGCAATTAATGTGGCTCGAGGGCAACTTTGAGAAGGCTGCGTTTAGCAGATAGATAGACAGATTTATTTGGCGGTACTGAGTTAATTGGGCCACATGTACTCCTCAAGACAAGGAATGCCCAAAA
>JGI24022J15233_10003241_pt1 | contig 16018 bp, 14 predicted proteins | sample Ectturendosymbi2_FD_15233 | JGI IMG/M metagenome (IMG submission 15233)
GTCATTGTGTGCCAGTCCCAAGGCAACAGGCATAACGGACATAATGACCACGGCGATCTGCTTTATAACACTAAGTTTCGCTGGCCAATGTCGTGGCAGTTTCATGAAGCGTGTTTTCGCCTTTGCCGCGGGATCGTTTCCTCCGTTAGCGAGTGACGCCTCAAAGGCATTGAAAAGTACTCTGACAAGGTTTGGGTCTGTCGGCTCGGCTTCTTCACTCATGCCATCTCTCAGCTGAACAAATTTAGGATAAAGCTGCAAGGTCGTGACGTGCCCATCATGACCATGGAAGCTGATGCTGCGCAAGAGAAGCTACATCCATTTCCTTCACCTAGCCCAGTAATGAAGCCCTCGTTTAATAGCGAAGAATGCGTCAGTGTGCTGTCGACCCGGCGGAGTGGATTTCCTTCGCACTTGGCTGATGTGCGTTATAATCCGCAAGATCGAAAATTGCAAGCCTTGCTTTTCACTTTGCGTACGACAACGTCGCCACTAATGTGCAATTGGAATCGATCGAGCGCTTACGCGTGCGAACAGCTGTTTTCCAGGATGAGCTTTAGCGAGAGCAAGCTGAGTTCTCCCGCACGGACGATTTCCTTCATTGCACCTGTCTCCAAGAAGATACAACATACGATTTCCCAAGCGATTGTTAATCTGCTAGCAGATCAACTGACAGACTAGAATCGATTTGTGAAAAAAAAAAAAATTTAATCTAGTGTTTTGATTATCTACAAAAGACCGACCACAACTGAGCAAGAGCTAGCAAATTACAAGTAGCTGGCTAAGTAAGACAAAAATGCAAATGGAAGGTGTGTCAGGGCCTGCAAGCACTGTGCACTTTGTGGTTGTCATGGAAAACACAACAAACCCATGTTACCACGTGTTTCACAAATAATGACAAATAGCAAAACTTTCCCATTGAGCCAAACTTGGCATGCGCAAACTATGGATTTATGTAGCGACTTGTGATTTGTGCCTTGAATAGTATGCTGGCCAAAATGCAAATAAATTTTCCACGAGATGGTCATCATCGCTAATTTTCGTTATTGCGTTTGTCTGCTTTAAATTGCTTGCTTTTCATTGTCCGCTTTGAATTAGTGCCGGATTTGAATCGGCGACGTTAAATTTGTGGCTTTGAATTTTCGGCTTTGAATTGTCTGGATACCAAGCAAGTCTATTTGAAGCTCTTAGCAGCGCTCGTTTGGAAATTCATTGATATCACTTTTTTAGGCTCTTGTGTTGCTATATTAAAATAAATGTCATTTGCAATCTTCTTATGTGCACAAGAATTGTTCTTAGAATTGCTATACGATGCAGAGTTACTTCTGCGTAGTTGGAGCAAATCGCTTGCTTGCAAAAAACATCCATTGTAACTTTGCTTTCCTGATGCTGGAAACATTTATTGTGTGGCAATCATCTTACAAGAGGCTGCATTGCTGTCAATTAAGAAAAGACTGGATAAACACACATCCATGATTGCAAAATCTAATTTCTGCTTAAAGTAAGCAAAAATTTCCATTTGACACAAATTATCTGGAAAGTATGAACTTCATCAAAGTACCACTTACTTTTGTCGAAAAATCATATCCATAGTGTATTCCATGTCTTGTTCCGACGCTGGCCCGAATCCGGTCACAAAAATGTAACTTTTGACAATCGTTGGCTTTTCTGGAAGATAAAAAAATCAGCTAATGCAATTCCTTCTTACCCACCGAATCTGCTGATGATTTTATCAAATAAGCCAACAGTCAAACATTGAGGAACGATCGATTCGTAACATACGAATCTGAATCACTTTTGTCTGAATCACTTTTGCAGTCACACAAAACTGAATCACTTTTGCATTCTTGTATGTAAACGAGTTGTCACCTAATGCGACCATACGGAGAACCTGGTCCCTTACTCCCGAAATCAGGACGAAGCCTCAGGTCATAGTCGCGCAACAGACAATCGAGAATTTTTGTGATGTCTTCAGTGTCGTCAGGGCAGTTTCTTTGCGTTGCATTGTCCGCTGATTGTGGTAATGCTGGTCTTTTTCCTCTGATCCGATGAATGCTTCTGTTAACAACAAATCTAAAGATACTTTTATGCACAAGCAAGCGTGATTTTCACTGCAGTACAACTTTTACGAAAAAATGCGGGCAAAATTCTAAACTTGAATTTTTACATTTCTGTGCATGTAGCCCTTGAAAGATAACACTTGTCGAAACTCGATAAAGCGCACCACGAGTTTTTTTAGGTTGACTTGACCGTAAACATTCATTTTTACATGTTTCCATTTAAATTCTTTTTATCTTTTAATGTGGCTTTGTTCTGCTCTTGAGCAGAATGGCAAAAATGCAAATTTATTACTTGCAGTTCTGAATTTACACTTAATTAACAGCTTTGTTCGTTGGTGCTTGCTTGCACAGTATAAAATGCGTAACACTAATTCGATGCATTTGCCATATTGCAGCGAGACCCTGAGTCACCAGCGGCGTGAAGAGGTCTGGTGATGTCCGGGGCAACTGCTTGATCGCATGCCCCCTACCAAATAGTCTTGTAGTGAGGTATGTGAGAAACACAGGCATTTGAAATGCGTAAATACTACGGTTGAGAGAAAACAAGTTTCGAAAAATTAAATTAAATTCGAAGTTTACTTTTATTTTTTTATTTTTGATGTGTTAGTCTTTAATAATTTGTTTATTCTGTTTAGCCTGAGGCATATGTTGAAAAGCAAAATTCTTCTGGCAACGGGAATGCACTGAGGAGGCAGATATTGCATTTATGGATGCAAATAAGTATCAGATAGGCCCACCAAAAGAATAGCACTTCCTGAAGCACAATAAGAGGTAGAGTTGTCTATTTTGTCTATTATAAATAGTATACAAATTGTACAACCATGCAGTTTGATGCATTGCTGTCCTCTGTATGTTTATGAAATATAAAAAACTTGCTAAGGATATTGTTTAGTAAAAACAGATGAAGAAGCAATTATTTTTATTCAACTAAAACATATAACAATTCAATTGCAAACATACACTTATTAAAATATTTGCACGACATAATTTTTACACCAATTGAAAGAAATTATTTTTCAATGCTGAGTAAAGCCAACATCTTTTTCACAATTGAAAACGAAGAATCTATCACCATATCGTTTCCTTGTGACGCAATTAGCATTGCCACTAAAGATGAACCACCGTAACATTAAACGTTCTTTACTCAAAATTTCAACTTTGAACAAGCAATTTTAAATGGACTCTGTTTTTGTTAATTGTGATGCACTTTGTTCTGATTATGGCGTTTGTAGTGAAATGACAGCAAATTTATGAATAATAAAAACAATGCATTTAATATTTTCAGCAATATTGTCACTGCCATACTCAGGTAGATTATAAGGGAGGCGAAAGAGTTTAAGAACCCAGGCTCTAGAACAGCTATGTCCAACCTGCGGCCCGCATGCGGCCCAGTCGAAGGTTTTGTGTGGCCCAATTTAGGTTTCAGCTGCAGTGAAAGTATTCTGCATATACTGACATCCAGTCCTTATTTTGATAACCTTGAATTTAATATTTTTGATGCAGGCAGTTCTCAATGACACTTTGCCACGTCTGTTACCATTGCAGTTAGGATTCCAACGCTTTCAGTACATCTGCTTAAGCTAAATTTAGTTTGCTAAGATTAGAGTAAGCCATTCAATGTGCGGCCCTCATTAATATGTCCTTCAATGTGTGGCCCTGGTTAAGTTTGTGACATAAATTTTGGCTCAGTGAGCCATTTGGGTTGGACATAGCTGCTCTAGAGAGAATCGAGAAATATTTTGAAGACCACAAGTTGCAGATTAACGATAGGTTAGCAGGAATGGCCCAGCCTACAAAGGGGTAAGTGAGATGGGGTGTCAGCCCTTTACACAATGATGGCAGTGCTTCATTTCTCTCTCTCGGGTCACTTCACATATATTTACACGCCCCCAAGTGCCCATCAGATCCATGCAGCATGTGGAAGTAACCTTACAATGCAATACAAAAAAGCATCTATTTACATCATTTTAATATAATGCAATTTTTGTAATTTCAGTCTTTGGGTGCCCGGGGCTGTCGCCCCTTTCCCCACCACTGCACGCCCCTGTGAGTCACCAGCGTACACCAAAGACCTCTCACCATCACTACTGTCAGTGCGGCTGCTGACAGTCAGACACATTTGTACGTGTTCCGTCAACAAACAAACAAAGGCGGTAAGAGTCGACATGGCGAATGAAAATCGATTACATAGCACGCTTGTTACAAAAAAGTGATAGAGAATCGTTTCAATTTGTGTTTCTATGCCCGAGGTAGATAGAGTATAAGAATCACATGCAATACATATTGCAAACGTTTTTAAGGTTCGTGCAGTAGAATGCACTGCACAAAGATTCATTAGGGTTTCAGATGCCCTTTTTCTATCGCTTATTCACCAATATTTGGCATATAGCCTGCTGCTGACTTTCGATTGTTATTTCAATTTGAAAAAATAACCAATCACTAGGGCAACCAATTTTTGACCGAAAAACTTAACATTTTGACCTTATAATTCACAAATTTTTACTGTATTTTGACTTATAATCTTCCTGCGTTTGCAAGTGCAAAATAATTCAGCCTTAGGTTTTTTGTTTAACTCGCAAGCATATTCATGCACTATACTTCGAAATTTTTTAAAATCTGTTTGTTTAACTTTAGACATGCTATATTGATAAGCACATTAACAACTACAGTAGAGTCAGACCTGAGAACATCATTAAGTTGAAACACTACATCCATAATGGATTGAACATTTATCAATACAAGTACTGTGAGACCGCGTTTCTTGCCTCACCAGGCATAGTCTATAGTAAACTCCAATCGTTCAGTAGTGGGCAAAACAACATTATTACGCCAGATATCGCAACAAGCCCACTACTATTACAGAATTGCAAATAAACTTGCAAAAACATTAATATCTTCCGTTGTACTTTCAATAAAATATGGATGAGGAGAAAAAACTGTACTGTACGATAAGTTTGACCTAACGATAAATTTTGACCTAATGATAAATTTGACTTTTTTTGATCTAATAACTTGGGAGTTGCTCATGGTATGAGTGTGAATTTTGTGTTTTGAACGTTTCATAAACTTTAAAAAAGGCAGAAAAAATTTGACATTACTGACTTTTGGTTGCCCTACCAAATCACAAATCGCGTCACTAAATCTACACCATTAAAATTTTTTCCGAACGTAGATTTGCACACAGCGTGGAGAAGCTTTACTAATACAGTAGATTTTGCGTGCAAACTTACAACGCAGTTAACCATATTCATTGTACTTATTAATGTTACCACATTTTATTGAAACTACTTTGCTGCAAGTCTTGCAGCTGCTCATTGTTTCATACGTTAGTTCTTAAACATTTGTCATAGGTGAACATACTTTTTATAGGTATGGCGAGGTATATCCTTCTCATTTACCTTTATTTGCAAAAACGTCCAAGTTTTTTTTATTTCACACTTGACGTCTAGTTATTATTTTCTTTGTTTTCATCCTCCGATTCAAAATTACGCTTTCTTTAAATTTAAGACGGTACAGAAGCTATATCACTAGCATTGTCTGTAAGCACATCCGTTGCAATCATTCATGTTTCAAAATAAAGAAAAGACAAGGTTGTGTTGGGTTATGAAAAATTCAGTATCGCGTTTGGCATCAAACCACTTTTATTTCTAAGCCTCTGGTCACTTCTTCCGGTATGGAATCTAATTTTATGAATCTTGAAGCTTTCTACATACTAAGTTGTTTAACCGCACCTTTAGGGCACGATGTTAGTGTTTCATTACAAAACTCAATACATTTGGCCGCTCTAGATGGTCATGTGGTCTGAAAGATGACCGCAGATGGTATTTGCGTCTTGTAATTGAACCATGCCCCAAACCAAAGAAGCTGTAAAAGAACCTGTCTTTCTTGGAAACCCGATATAAGTGAAGGCTATGGTGTTTGGGAAATGTTTCCATAATACAGTAGTTGAGATCAACGGAAACGAATGTTTGTAGTGGGAGCTGTTCAAATATTGCGGAGGTTCATGATAAAAAAAATTTTTGTATTTGTTTCGCACATATCACAAATACATTATTAATTTTTTTTCGCAATTGATAAGAAATAATAGTTAGAGCAATAAAGAAATATTTTCTCGTCTATCTAAAAACGTAGTACGACTTTTTCAAGCGAATGATATGCCCATTCTCTAAAACGACTTAAAGGAATGCTGTCGAGCGAATAAATAGAAACCTGGCAGCTTGTTTTGACACTTTTGAGTTGTTCTCTCCTTGCTCCCAATAAGGATGTCACTACTGGTCTTCAGACGTCTGGTATCGCGAGCTATAAGACCAAGCCACGTGGGCTACGTTTGTGGTTAATCCTGACCTGACAGTTATTCTTCGCAGCCCAATGTGTAAACGTTTCCTTTCCATTCCCGTCACTAGCACAGAACACGATGCTGGAAAAGTAGCAAGTGATGTTGTCCAGCAAAGTAGCAACCACTGATCTGCTTATCAGTAAAGGTCTTCGGTTTCTCATGTTCCAAAATAACGTGATGGAAAATAAAAAATTTAGTGGAAAATTCCGTTTCTGGTGTCGCTCCAAAAACTGTGTTTTGGTTACTTATTTCTAAGTTGGTCTTGAGGCCAAGAAATCTAGTGACTCAGTTACACTTCTTCGTGAACTTCGCGGATTCGAGTTTGAGAACAACCACTTTAAAACAGTAGCAACAAGCGTCCAATTGGATTATCACGTCCACTTAAACATTGCAAAAAGGGCTCCATTGGAGCTTCGCAAGATTTTCGCAAATATGTTTGCAGCGCTGTTGCACGAAACTATGTTGTTTCTACATTTGCAGCATTAATAATGCACTTTAAACCCTCTTTTTCTAAGCTGACGATATAGTGCAAATCATTTTGTTTTGCAAACCTAACGTAGTGTGTTACATAGCACAATGTAACCAACAGACTAATGTTTCTCAAACACTGTAACTTAACCTTGATCAACACAATTTTTCCTTGAGCCATGCAATTAGATCTTGTGCTATTTGATGGTGCTAACTGTAACAAATAAATAAGTTTCCAAGAATCAAGCGCAGTTACATGGCTAAAAATATGACAATGCAAAATCTCTTCTACAGCGCCTTCACCTCACCTTTCGTTTACAGCCTCCATTAGACTGAGAAAAGACAAAAGTAGCACCACTTGGACAAGTGAAACTGAAAGACGACTTGAACACATTTCTGCAACAACATAAGAAACTTTTTATGGTTTCACGCAGACCGTCGGCTCCATCAGAAATTTGCGTGCAAGAAATATGAACATTTTTCCTAACTCACTTTCTTTTACAACTTTTACAAGTGTATATGCAACCACTAACTTGTGCGCATCAATTAATACTTTAGTCCGTTGTTAGTCGTAGTCCATGTATTACTTCTTAGGCTGAAACGCATTCAGCTTCACGTTGAAAAAGTAGGTTTTGCTAAGCGTTATTCACCAACAGTTTCGGTGTCAGCAACCCTAAATTAATCAGAGTTTGCCACTCTTTACAGACTTACCGTTCTTAGCACTTGCAGAAGCGAACTGCTCGAGTTCAGGTTTGCCTAACTACAATCTGCCCTTCCACATACACTACTGCTTCTGTGTCGTGTCTGGATCAATACCAAAGACCGGTGCAAAATGAGAGAAAAAATTGTTTGATCAGCTTTGCTGCGGGAGTAGTTCGATCGTTCAATGTGAAAGACACAGTAGGTGAAAGTCGGGACGCTGTGCCTCTGACGAACTGCGCGAAGAGTTGCGCATTGTTAAGGAAAAGCAGCCGCTTTCTAAGTCACTCTTTTACTTGATACACTAACTTCAATCTGCGTTATTATTACATGAAGCAAGGCTAGTTACAAGAAAGAATGCGGGCTGTGAAATTACTGCGAGCAGCTCCGAAAACGTTTGTTTTTTGTTAGGGAAGAATGCAGATCTATGTGCATGAAACACACACGCACCATATATATATAGCTCATTATGAAAAAACAGCTTAGTGTAAACCTGTAACATATACGTATATATTTAAGATAAAAAAGAAAGGCATTTTAGGTTCATAAAACAGTCACTGCTCAAGCGTCCTTGCGGCTTATGCTTAATACTTTTTGAAGGATACTAATATTCGTTTGAAGACATTTGGTTGAGACGGTCGTTAAAATGGTGCTGCATAAGTTTTCAAACTCAAACTGAGCAGTCTAGCAGACAGTCCTTACTTTCGCTGGGAGAATCAACTTTTAATAGTAACATGTGGTTTGTGCTATGAGTGACAGCAATTTGTATAAGTTTCAACGGCGGTTTATCGTAATAAGTGTACAATTGAAAGATAGAGACAGAAAAGTGGTTCTTGAAAGGGTATTTCATGTAGCGTTGGGCAGGCAGTCAAAGACTGGACACACCGAAGTGCATTTCTGAGGATTCGAGGATGCATCAAAAGAGCTAACAGTTTCCCTAGAGTATTACTGGATACAAGATGGCTCCTTGCCACAAGGAAGTTTTTAAATATTTTGCTGTCAGGTGAGTTAAAAAATCGAACAGAAGACCGCGACTCAACGTCAAGCCTGCGGCAGCCGCACAAGTGCGTCAACAGCTGCCGTAAGCACTTCGTTTCTTCAAAAGTACACTACATATCAAATTTAAATCTCGCAAATTTTATACTGAGGAAGTTTGAAAAGCACGCTCAGAGTTAAATACTGTCGTGCAGACCTTTAGTATGAAGTCTACCACTACGTTGGCAGATCACATGTGTTATTCCGCCTTGTTAAGCCAATCTTTTATATTTTGTTCTTGTGGCCTGTTTCAGAGCCTCAGAGTGATACTACGTGTAAAGCACATTTACAGATAAGATTGAAAAGTTCGCTATTGTGCAAGATCTATGCAATGTGTTGAAAGAAAAAGTGATGCAGCAATGGTGTAGCGAAATTCTGTAAAAATAAGCGAACAGCAGCTATCCACGATGTATAGCAGCAAAAAACTGACTTAAAATAGCTTACATGTTGCGCAAGCAGATAAATCATTTACCATGGGTAGTTCAAAGACGTTAGAAAAATTTTTCAGATGAAAATTGAAAATTGCTGCAAGTCAGAATAAACTGTTGATTTAGAAGTACATTCTACAGCATATAATACAGTAATGCACGCTGCATACCCAAGGCGTTTCCTACCAGAATGAACTGAACAGCTTTTGGTGGCTTGATTTATGCAAGGAAATGGTGTCTGGTTGAAAACAAAAAAGTTTGACTAAAATCAACGTTAGCAGTGTTTTTGAGAGGTAGCCGTGCGATGAGTCTATACTGAATCTACAGGTTGTTGCCGAACCATGACAGAAACCTTTTAGTAACTCGGAGCTTGTGCACTTTGATAGGTACGCATTAGTTATGCAAGTGAAAAAACTAAAAGCGGAACTAAAATCGATAGTTGCAAGCCTGGTGTCTACTTGTGGCAGTGAAGAATATGAAAATAAAGCTGTGGCACAGTACAGAGAGAGAATGTTGACAATTACTTTTTTACAGATAACTAGGATTTACTCTTTGCTAAAAGTTAAAACGATAACTTCATGACACACACAACTTGAGGAAGAAAAGAGCAAGGATTTAAAACTTTGAACTGCGTCACCAGCCATGTTCTGCAAAATGATGTCATTGGCCATTGTTGCAATGCTGCATGGGTAAGTTTTGACACGATCATCGTGTTCTTCGATGTGAATAGCCATCTTGGTTCTATCATTTATGGATATTCTTTGATTTTTACGACTTTTTGAATCATTGATTGGAAATTGAATAGAAAAGCTCATTTTCCACTCATTCCCTGTGTTCACATCCGTACATATAGACAGTTGTACAAATTCAGTTATCTTTTTAGCCACGAACGTTTCATATGTATTTAAGCATAGTTGGCCTAGTTGCTGTAGCTGCAATCTTTTCCTTCAAAGATACGTTCTCTGCCACATTTTTATCAAAAACTTGTTGAAATCATGTAACAATGAAAACGTAGCGCACACAGAATCACACTTTTTAAGATTAAACTAAACCGTGAACTTATGTCAAAAGTTCCAAAGTAGACACAAGCAGATTTATACACTGCTGGTCAGTGACGTAGCCAGCCCAGAAATTTGGGGGAAGGCGAAAATTGTGGGGGGGACAAAATATTTGATTTTAGGCGTATAACACTATTTTGTTTGCAAAAACGGCTCTCAAAGCACAAAATGACTATGTTTTCTAAAAATTTGGGGGGGGCATGGCCCCTTTGGCCCCCTGGATACGCCTATGCTGCTGGTTACATCAGCATTTATCGTTTAATATTTTTCGTTAATCCGAATTTTTTCTTCTCACAACTTAAATGGACGCAAAATGTACTTCGCCAATAAGCAAAACGACTTATTAATCACAAATCCAAAGAAAGGAAGCCTTTGTAAGGTAGTGAGAAGATCGATTTTACACACACTTTGTTCTGCGTTGATGAAAATACTTCAAAGAAATGCAAAGGCTTCCAAACATTTTCAACCTACGGATGGTGCCACTTTTGTTACCAAATGGTCATATGCTGTACTTCCAAGACATATAATTTTTCAAAGTGGGTGTGACCAGTAGCAATTGATGACATCTATGTATAGAAATATTTAATCAGAAACCCAAAGTCATTTTGAGACAGAAACAAATGTACGTTTTTTATGCTTTTTTGTAACAATTTTTGCCGTATAATTTCGCAAGGTAAACATTTCTGAAAGACATTGTGACACTGTGAATCCCTAAGATTAGAAGTATAAACTGAAACGATAGTAATTGTGATTTTATCGTGCAGATAATGTTTCGACTTTTAGGTAGTGAAAACGTACTTGCTAACGTCTCTGTGGAAGTAAATTGGCAAGCTAAAGTACAAAAAAGAACTTGAAATAGGCTACACATTAGAATGTTATCAGTACTTACAGTACGTGTTTTAGGCGTGCATTCAGAAACAAGACAATAGTTTTGCTTTGCACCTTTCTTCTTGAAAATAATTTCTGAAGAAATCAAGAAACATATATAAAATGATATTTTGTGGTGGCAAAGCCGGCAACTTGTCCTGTTATCTATTTCATGAAACCAGCATCGCAAATCACGTTCTCTAATAACATGCACAAAAAACTTAATATAAATTTGTTTCTGTTTTAACAAGAAAAACAACTCATAAGTCATTCTCATGGTCATATGCTTATAGACATTACTTCAACAACACGATTCACATTACCACACCTCTATTTGTTACAAACAGTTTATCACATACTTTTGGAAATGTGAGCTAGTTTTCTGAACACAAATGTTCATTGTTACCCATAAACAGCCAAGGAGTTTTCGAAATAAGACAAATAACAGGTAACCTACTTTTATGTTGCCATTAGGAAAATATCTAATCCAGTACTGACTTCATTATTATTAGCTGTTGCACAACCATAGATAAACTGCTTGACTACAGTTTGTACTTAAACTGCTAGCATTACCTAAAAATGCAAGAAAAACAGAATGCAAAAGTGATATCGCTTCCTTCGATTATAAAGCATGGTACACAGTTTATTCCGACAACACAAATGAAAATTCGTTTTTGTTGGCAATGGGAGTTTTTTTTCAATTTTTGATGCGTACTGATCTTGCCCTCGTAGCTTCAGCTATGCCTCTGAGTCCAGCGCGATACCAATGTGCAAAATCTGAAGCTCTACGTATTGCAGAAGCTGCTGATTCACAAAATCGTAGCTGTTTTTGCAGCGCTGGAGCGAATCACGCGTATTTCAAGCAAGTCAAAGAGACTTTGGATGGAATATTGGGGCCAAGTTATGACATTCGACTGCGTCCGCAGTATGGAGGTTTGGTGACAAATTTTTCACTTTTTTAAACAACTATGAGAAACACACGAAATGTATCTGCTTGAAAGAGTAAGAATCTCCTGAAACACGGACTTCACACTCTTTGTCCTAGAAAGTCTTCCTTGGCCTCCCATGCTTTTTGGCTTGCATCTCCACAGCCAATAGTACACTCTGAGGGTAGAGCGAAATGACTTTCCATGAAATAACTGTTTGGAAGTCCAATTATATTATTAGGTATGCTAAATTGGCCCTCAGGTTATGCAAATTTTATAATATATTTGTTTACTCAGTTGCCCAGGAACAGTTACCAGAATTCGTTTTGTGATCTTTTGCGGCTGAACGTTGTTTATTGACCCCATTATTTAGAAAAATGAAAAAGTAGCCGCACTGACACTTTTAAAATTGATCTGCTTGAGGATGGTATATCTAAGTGCGATGCAGATTGACAACGTGATAATGTGTCAGATCATTAACGAAGTGCATCAGAATACACGTGTCATTATTATGGATACATCGATTTTACATTTACGTCAAGCAACTTCATTAGAAAGCTTCTTTGGCATCTGTAGGAGAACATCCAAAAATTCTGTTACTAATCAATACAAACTTCGTAAATTTAGAACAGAATGAAAGTTATTACTTCAAGACTCTTGCAGACAATGACTGCAGCAATAAATCTGCAAATGGCTTTGTTTGGCGGATTGCTAAAGCTACCAAAGCGTCGCTTAAACCGAAAAGGTTTCTCGCTTGCACCGAATTGAAAACACTCTTTTTCTTTAGATTCGCTAGCCAATCACAGCAACTCATTAAACTTTAATCAAAATATTTTATCAAATTTTGCGGGTTTAGCTGACGATCTTGACAAGCAATCAACTTAGGATTTTCCACGATGTTGTGCAAGCAGTTTACATTTTATTGCTTTCAGAAAAAGGGTCAATTTACTTTGTGAAAGTAAAACAAGACCAAGATGTTAACAAAATTTCGGTAAGATCATCTGAGCTAACATGATGCCTGTAAAAACTTGGTCTTTATTGCAAGTAGAATTTTAATTACCGAGAACGTTCTTTGTATGAATAACTTTGCTTGATGTTAGTTAAAAAACTAGTTATGTTATTTAAAAAAGCTTTTGTCATTCCTTTGCGACCGTCTTAGTAATCGTACATTTCCTGTCATGATTTTGAATAGCACAAGCGAGGTTAAAGCAGCATCAAGAAAGCTTTGAAAGCTTTTGAATATCGCGTTGTTGCAAAATGAAATACAACAAAAGTTTATTGCAAAGTCTTTCACTTACAATTCTGCACATGTTACATTCCTGGTACCCAATGTAAACCAAAGGGCATAGGCCAGATGTTTTTTTTAAATAAGTCTGAAAAATAATCAGTAGTTCCAAATTTCAATGGTTTTAGTGCAAACTGACTGTTTTTTGTGTAAAACAGAAGTGTGAAGAAGGTACGAAAGGCACAAGAAAAACAAGGTACTACTTTCCTGAGCAATTTCAAATGAATTATGAAATTTTAGACAAAAAAATGCTTTGAAAGACTTCTGGCGTAAGTTTTTTATAAGAGAATAATTGCATGTTTCTACTACAAAACCACGACCAGCCACTTACAGCGAAGTATTGCACGAATGCATGTGCTTCCGCAACTGCTTTACCTCTACAACAAACGTAATCTCTAAACTAATTTACATGCGTGATGCGCCGAACCTGCTTCACTCCATGCAACGAAAAGCTTCGTTCCTGACAATTTTCCTTAATCCAGCATGACATGACCAACTGGCTCGACACTTGACCCGTACACGCACGTCACTTCGATTACAAAGCAGTGAACTGAACTAATCGCCAACCGGCGAAACGCACGACATTGATGACGGTGTGCAGGACGCTCAAATGTCACGCTTTCCAACAACCTTATGAAGTTTACCAGTTGAAACAACAGGATGCTCAATTGAAACGTTTTTTTTCCTTTTTTCCATTCAACTTGTCAATTGCTGGGCCTCCTTTTGATGCAGAACGTAGCTGTTCTCTACACATCCTTGATTAGGCCACTGTAATGCTTGTGTTCAACTAGTGGAGTGGCGCTAATCGCTACTACTGTTGCGTGACATCTTCAAATTCAATGCTTTCAACCAGGTCTGTAACCAGGGGGGACGCAGGGGGAGCGAATCCCCCCTAGAAAATATTTCGCCCCTACTGGAAAAATGTGTTGGGCATGGTTTAAAGCTATTGGACATAGTTCAAAAAATTAGGGCCCCTCTCAGAAAACTCTTCGCTCCTGGTGTCCCAAGCTGGTTACGGGCCTGCTTTCAACAGATATTCACCAATGTTTTCTGATAAAGCTTCAACCGTCCTACTTCATAAACTCAGTTATTTGATGAAAAGTTGATACTAGCCGGCATCAGTGTATCAAATAAGAAAAAGAGCTTCTAGTAGCTTTCACCTTTCAAAAGTTTTGTATTTGCGCTTATGGCAAGTTGTGCTAGGACGCATGTCAAATTTTCTGACAAAGGCTTTACTGCGGTTAGTTACAAAGAGTGCTTTAAACAAACAATAAGCAAAACTTAGTGAATTCTCTAGTTCAACTGATTTAGGCCTGAGGCTTATGACCTCCTAAAAAGAGAGGCCTAATCAGTTTGTGGCACCCAGTGACGAAACCTTAGCAATTTGCTATGAACTTTGATGACATTTGGAAAATATTGCTATAATGATTTGAAAATGTGTTAATTTGCGGCACCCGTGTATATTGTCAATGGCACCCCAGTTAGGAACAACTGGCCTAAAATCAAAATGGATTGAGCCAAAAATTGATAAAAATCTGCTTAAAATTCTTTTAAAGTTTCGAATGATTGTAAAGCATGATATCTACTGCATTTTTGGCATGCAGAAAGACTTGCTTCAATGAAAAATTTAACTGATACTTTTAAGCACTTTCACATTGAGTTTTTTTAGAGTGTTGAATATCAAGTGAGTGCTTCTCACCGGTTTGAGACGCTGTCTACAGCGTCTCGCAGAGTATACTCGGCAGAGAACACAAGTAGACAAAATCAATGCTCTGCGTACGCACTCAGCACAGCTTCATTCAATAAGAGACTGCATGGGATTGTAACAAACGAAGTTGATTTCTGGCTAGGAATTTGACCTATTTTCCAGAGCGAAATATCGTTTAAATCAGTGCTTTAGTTGATTTTCCAATTTGAAAGGAGTAGAGCAAAGTTAGTTACAAATCAAAATTGTCATTCGATGAAGTTTCCCTGTTGCTGTCAATGTTTCAGACTGCCTGTGTCTCGTGGTAGAACAATTACGACCAGCATTGCGTGTCTCTGCGATGCACTAAGACTTTGTTTCAGGCTATACAAAACAATCAAAAAGTAACTGGCTAATGCGCGCATTTTGCAGCTGAAACTCTTGCTGTTGGGATCAGCCTCGAAGTTGATAGTATTGACAAAGTATCCGAAGTGAACATGGTGAGACAAATTATTTGTCTATGGGAGTATCTAACTATGAGTTTTTGTGTGGTACCGCGTATGTACATATGCTTGTGTCTTTGGATAGGTGCGCAAAATCATGGTTCATTTGTGGGGTGGTTTCAGTAAGTTTTTTCATGGCGAAAGGTACTCTATGACCTTTAAACGAACTTATCTGCTGTATACGTCTAAATCTTTGCATATAAGTGCACGTTCAATTTGCGCTGGGTTTTCTTCACTGCATGTCATAAAATAAAAAGTCAGGTACAAAAGCATAAAATCTTAACGTGAAAGTTCTAAGTGTATCAATAAAATGCCTCCTTGCAAAGTATTGAAAAGTTTTTTTTTTCAGAGGCCATATGTGGCAATGGCTTGGAAAAAATTATACATACAGTGCATCCTCGATTATCCGGCCATGTTGGGCAACCTTTTTCCAAAATCTTGGCCGGATAAGCATTTGGCCGGATTAGAAAAGTATCTATCGTAGGGCGCCCACCGTCCACCACCTACACCACACTTAAAAGAACCTAAAGAAAAAAGAACGAAAAAACGAAACTTGTATGAGAACAAGCTTACAAAATAAGAAACGAGGTTCTTGACAACATTGTTTGTTGGCTTTCTAGTTTTTTTCCACTGTAAAACGTGTAGATTTTAGACTAAATAATTGAATGT
>JGI24022J15233_10003243_pt1 | contig 16017 bp, 8 predicted proteins | sample Ectturendosymbi2_FD_15233 | JGI IMG/M metagenome (IMG submission 15233)
GGGGGGGGGGTGAGGCAGGTTCCTCGCTCGCCTCCCCTTAAACACACCAATGCCTACTGCAAACCTCAGGCAAAAGCGCTTTCTGAAGGAAAATTAATGTGCGCGTATTTCCGTAGTGAACAGAACCACCATTATCGATCAACGCAGAACTTAGCATCAGTTCTTTGTTGAATGGCCTGAATGTTTTTCTAATATTGTAACCACAGAATAAATTTTGAGACCTCTCTGTGGTGCAGTGGCGTAGTCAGCCCAAACTGGTTGGGGGGCAAAAAAATTTTGGGTCATAATCTTTGTCTTTAGACAAGCAACAACATTTTGTTTGGGACACCGTTTCTCAAAGCACAAAATGACTAGACATGCTAAAAATTATCGGGGCCGTGGCCCCTTTGACCCCCCATCTGGCTCCGCCTATGCTGCGGTGCATATCCAAAATGTCAAAAGAGTTTCTTCGATTATAAAAATGGAACATGTTTGCGAACTTTTATATCAGGTTGTTAAATTTCCATACGTATGATTTTTTAGGTCGCTTTTAATCTCTTAACGGTTCGTAATTAGCAGTTTTTGTTCAACTTGAAAGTGAAAGAAACGTAATTTGCGATTCTAGTAATTTGTTTTTTATTTTTAATGCCGTCATCATCTAGATGGAGAAAGATACTCTCCAAAACGTTTTGGTTCCTACAATAAACACTTAATCTATTCTTTTACGGGAACAAATTCCTCTACAGTGTGAGTTATAAGAAAACGAAAAACTGCAGCAAACAGGAACCAAACGTACAGGCGTTAGATACTGCTTCAGCAATTTGGAGACTTCACTTATTGTCTACATATCACACCGATGCTATGAAATTGTTATTAAATCAAATGCCTCATTCCACCCAGAAGGTAATGATGGAAAATCCAGTGAACCCACTTCGCGTGTGACGTGCCAGATCTGTATCAGTTGTACGTGGTGCAACTGTCAGTTATGTCTCGCTGGCATCCGGCCACTCACTGCATTTAGAGACACAAGACCGCGCGAACAAACCCGTGCAGTTGCTGCGTTCCAAGAAACATCGTGTTGTGTTCCCCGTGAATGGCACTTCCCTAGCACAAGTAGACAAGCCAAGCCATGCGATGACTAGTAAACCAAAGCTTGGTCAGCAGTTCAGCACACAAAAGCGGTGGAGGTTCTAACGAAATGGTAAGCCACAAAACAGTTGTTGCAAAAGATTGATTTTCGGTTTTGCCGGATGTACTGGACAATTCGTATGAAACGATAACGAGAGAAACTGGTAGATAAGGGCAGATAACTCTTATGACTTGAACTTGTTGCAGAGCTTTGCTTTAAACTTTCTAAGAGGCAAGCAACAATCAGAGTTAGCCACTTCTTGCTTGAACCCTGCCCACGCTCGCTTTGTCGCTCATGGACTATTTCTTCCTAAATGGATTTGACACATTGTGAATAAGTATTTGCGCCCGGCATTTTTAGCTTAGCGCATTGTAAACGGGTACTTCACTTTCATAGCACGCATCAAGTAAGTCATGGCAGGTGCGCAGAAAATGTGCGAATAAACATGTACAATATTGTGAAAAAATTGTGCTAACTAAATAAGAAACCTTGCAAACAAACATGCAGCTTATGTGACTGGATGTCTGACCGCACAAAGTTTTGATTTTCCGCTCATCTTGTAAATTCTACGTTTTCGGTTTTACTTCGGGATCAATCAACATAAGGTAACGTGTATTCAAACTCCTTGCATTGTTGGATCACTTGTGTGGTCTTGAATCCCCATCATGCAACAGTCCTAAGAAATTATATACTAGCTTTTTGCTCGCCTATGAAAAGTAAAGGCTCGTGGACTCCCTCAGTGCCTTCCAATTTTGTTGTACACTACAGTTTTACGCATTCTGAGGATGAAAACGGTAGGTTTTGAGACTGTTTTTGCCTGTAGAAAAAAAACAAATTTTCTCTGTAAAACATATTTTGTTAGTTACGCCATCACATACGTGCATTTCCCAAACGGAGTTCTTGAACCCATAGGTCTACGTAACTTCGAGTGGGTAGGGAATGTGCTTCAGGGTTTTTTTATCCAAAAATTCGATTGCTTGCTCCCCTACAAATACACACGATTTTCGAATTGCGGAACAAGGATGCGCAAGACCAGATTCAGGATGTAAGAATACTGAACGAAAATTATCAGAGGGGGTAGTGGCGTATGCGTGTTATTTGCCAAGACTATGAGAGCAAGTAGCATTGTTCAAAAGTGAGAAGTGAGCAGTGGATCACGGTTTCTAGCTAACTTGAGCGTTGTTTGTATTCCAAAGCAGGCGCGCAACCACAGGGAGGGGTAAATGCCCTCCAAGAAAATTTCAAAACATTGCATAGCGATTTTGACATTTGCAGAAACTTTCAAATAATAAAGATGAAATTTTATATGCAATTATTTTTAGGAAAAGTTTTATTTGAATTTTTCTTTGTTCTCCTGGTTAATTATCTCTATACAAAATTTGTCCTGAGACAGACCATCTGATCGAAAATTTTGTAAATGATTGGTATTTAACTACAATATGCTGGATATATCAAAACTTGGGAGATAGTTTAAAATGTTGACATTTCTAAGGTACTTTTTATCCATTGTTCGTGTACCACTTTTTTCTGAGACAGGCCTCACTTTGGCCTCATGAAAATTTATAACATTAGGGTACTACTGAACCGTGCAAATTGCTGAAACTTTCAAAGTGGTAAGATAAATCTTGACATGTTGATTGTTATTTAAAAAGTTTGTGGCCCCGTCAAATCGTTTGTTCTTCTACGACCTTTTGATTGTTTTTGCTAGAGGCAAAACGGATCACTATTGTTAACGTAATATATTACTCAATAAAACGTTGCTTAGTTGCATTTTCGGTTCGAAACCTGCTAGTTTTTAACTAAATTTAGCGTGAGGATTGTTTCACGTTTTAGGGTCTTCCTGGGTTGGTACCAGTACCACGGCTAGTGTAAAGTGGTTTAGTAAAATGTCATATGAGTACGAGTCCAGTGTTGAACGCACCTACCTACTACACCAGTTTCTCACCAAATGACACTTTCCTAGACCCTATCTTTTTCAACCAGTGCAAGCCCTGAAAGCTCGTAGACTTAAACTTGCTTCTAAAAACTTTCACACAATTCGTGGATGCAAGAAAAAACCGTTTTGCCCCGAACACACCTGATCCGTTATGCGCCAACAACAAATGGTAGTATTCAAAGATCTCCTCACCCTTGAAATAGGCAATCCCTCAGTTATTTGTTTTTGATTCAGATCTTCAGAATTTTTGCATTTTATTTTCAGTGCTTAACCGTTGCGGGGGTTTCACAGCCAAGGTCTACTCTTTCAAAGGAAATTCAAACTTCACAAGGGCCTCAAAGCTAGTAGGTGTTGTTTAGGTAGTTCTGGCAAAAGTGGCGAGACCCACCCACATGTGGTGGTGAGTTTGGTCCAACAATTCGTAACAAAGTTCAAGCTGCATTCCTGCCTGCATTCCTTTCAAGAGTGTTTTAGTTGGCAGACGAATTCTCGTATATACGATTGAAACAATAGCATCTGTGAGTAAATATATCTAACATTCATACCAGTCTCTTGTATCCCACAGCAAATATATTCAACTGAAGTTTCAAAAATCTAGATAATGGATTTGATGAATTTCTTAAAACAAGGAGAAGATTTAGGCAGGTATACTGGTAGCCAATACATCGGTCACATTGAAGTCATGATTGCACTAGTTGAGTGCGGAACCAGGTGCTGTATCAGGCTACTAATTTTTACTCTGTCCTGATCATTCGGTCTGCATCTTGAATAAAACTCAAAAGATCTTATTTTCGGAAATGTTGGGAAGAGAACTATATCTTTGACCGTTTGCGAAAAAGTTGTTCCACGATTGAATAAGCACGATGACATCATCGAATGAAATTTCATGAAAATTGCCCCCTTCTCGAAATGAAGAGCTGGTTGCGCCCCTGCTCTGAAGATTGTAGTCTCGAAAGTAGTGAGTTTAGATTTTAATAGTAAATTACCCACGATATCTTTTCAAACTCCCACCTAGATAAAAATTCAAGTTACTCTTGTTTGAATAAAAAGTGTTTTTTGAATAAAACATAGCGCAGATGTTCCTGGCTGGCCTACAATGCACCAAATGCCTTTTGAAAACCTTCACATTTCACAACTGGGCTTGCACCGCTTGAGAACTTAGAACTTTTATTGGCAAGCCCTCTTGTGCGCTGGATTGTCTTTGCGCCATAGAAGGAGAGTTCATGAACTGATTGCAAAAACCTTGCCCTATTTCTGTGCATTTCGCCATTAGCTTTACCGTTGGAAGAGTGCGAGTTTTCTGAAAAACTCTGTAAGGTTAGATGGAAAGCAAATATATAAAGGTCAAAGTGGTCTTAACGGATTTTGTTTGAGATATACTTGTGATGTCTTTAGGTGATGTAATGCAGAACTTTCCCAAGACTTTTTCTTGAAGCATTTGTGTTCTGTACACAGGTGCACAGATTCAAGATACAAGCTTCATGAACTAAATTAGGAGAAAGATTTTGTGAAACAAATGCGGAAGATCCGGAAAAATACCTGTAGATGTGTAACATCAGATAGCCTAAATGCAGGGAAGCTCATTGTTTCTTGCAAAATCATAAACATCCTACGCTAACGCACCTTTTTCTCATTAGTTTGATCGTTCGACTTGGAATCGGTTGCGTATGCGCTGTAAGTGAAGGCAGTTCACTGGTTCACGTGGTTTCAGCAATATTAGAAAGCTTTTTTCTGAATTACTGACAATTTTTTGTTAAAAACGTTCTATATGGAGGTGCATTTCCACACATGTTATAGTCTTGATACCAATTTCTGTTGAGTTTCATTCTGACGACTTGTCTTGATACATGACATAAACTTGAAGTTTGCTCGAGTTAATAATATGTGTTTGGATCTGGGTGATCGCATCAATTTGTTAATAATAAGGAAAACTTTATTTGGCTGTGACGCCATTGAAATCAAACGTCCTTGAGTGAAAAAAAGCATTAATTTTTGCTTTTCTGTAGAAGAAAAAAAACAGTCTATACACTTAAGGTGTGCTTCGCAAGTGATGTTTTTAAACTGCTATGACAGTGTAAAGGTATTAAAGGTATTTATAACTGCTGTGTTTGAAATACTTATGAATAATTTTATCACAATGCAAACTCGAAGCGTGCTAGATTAGATCCGATCTTTATCAGCAACGTATCATCCATTTTGCAATAAGAAGGAATATGATTAATAAGAAAGAATAATTTACCAAGACGTTTTAGCAGAGTGTAAGGCTTTGCATTTCACGCGGTGATTCAGCCCTGCCTGCAATGTTGAAATAAGACGTTCTATGCCAATCAACCTATGTTTGTTAATACCAAGAGGCGCTTTGTGTGCAGTCCTGATTTCACGCAATAGAAAATCAGTGCTTACCGCAATAGAAAGAGAGATTTAGCTGTGTTAGTAGGAAGAAATAAAGCCATTCCACAACCTGCTTGATCAAACTAACTCTTGTCAGTTTTTTTGGTGTTACGGGTTAGTTCTTGGACATGGGTTAAAATCTATCAGAATTTTCGGCCACACTTTTGCAAGGAAATGCACGAACATGAAGCGTTTTTTTATCTCTATTTTATCTCAACATATTGGTACTAAAAGCTATGAATTAAGGAAGTGCTTAACCTTGAAAACATTTAAAGCAATTGATCTCGTTATGCTGCCTACTTCAGTTGAAAGCAACAAAATTAATCAGTCACAGCGCAGACAGTGTAGCCCAGCACCTTGAACCTAACGTTGATTTCAGCACCCAGAAAAGTTACCAGCATCTTATGTTAACATCTTGCACTATCAAATTTATAAAAGACAATACTAATGCAATGTTTGAAGCATTTACAGCGATTCTCATAGACATAGTTTGTGATTTGTAGTTTTATGAAAGAAACGCAAATAAATTGAGAGGTAGAAGAAAAAATTTTTTCTTGATTTTTAAGCTGTTCTCCGGGCGTAAACCGCACAGTTCTGTTCTTTTGGAGTTAAATGTTGCGTTGTAACGTTTCTGAAATATCCAAGCAATGGTGAAAAAATTGTGTGAAAAAGACTACGAAATTCTGCTACAGTCGAAACGCTGCAAAAACTTACCAAACTTCATTCCCTATACAGAAATACGACTGTGCTGTTGCACAATAAACTTGAAAAAGGGAGACACCCACTCAAACTTTACGAAGTAAAACAATGTCGTTGATTGGGCAGCAACTGCACTACAAACAATTTGACAACCTCTTTCGTTAATAGGTTGCGAAATGGATTTGCCGAGTGGAATCACTGGTGGCTGCTGCCTAAGGGCACATTGCAAGAACCATGTTGCATTAAGAACATGACCTATTAAAGGCATTGTTGTATGAAAACGGTGGCTCTAATTGACCAGGGAAGCGGAAAGACCAGCGTGATGCTATTAAAACCAAGGCCAGCGAATGCGGCACGCCCGAGAAGCAAAGTTTTTACCAAGCTCAGCCTGAATCACATAAATTATGCAATAGGTGGCAAAGCCGAGCAAACGGAATGAAATTGTGATAGATTTAGCCGCACAGCTTTCGTCTCTGTGTTACGTTACGTGTTTATTTTGTTTCTTTTTGCGGCGGCAGAGGCTCAAGGCCGCCCGTGGTGCTCCGGCGTTTCTTGTAATGCGTATAAAATTGATCTCGTCGGGAATATTTTTGACCTTTGCCATTACTTCATACTTGCTTACTGTGTCAGTGTTCAGGGTTACAAAACACAAGCTGTGCGTAGTTTGTCTACGATCCATGTTGAGGTCATGACATAGCCATAACTGAACCGGTCCTTCGGAGCACATGTTGTTTACGGGCGCCCTCACCAAGCAAGCTCTCTTTTGGTGAATTCCTTCAGATCAAGAATGTTGGAGAGGAATTTCTTTGATGGTGATTGGGAGGGCTATCACCCTTTTACTGAAGAAACGCTAAAAGGCTTGCGTGAACAGGCAAACAGACTAAAGACAAAGGACGATGTCAACAACTCAGCAGCAAAACAGGCGATATTGAAAGGTAGTTTTGTAGTCTTGATTGATTCGGTCGTTCCTTTTCATTTAGAATTTATAATTGTTTATTTAAAGAAAAATAAAAACCTTGAAAAAACTTCTGTTTTCAAACTTAAGACGTTAGGTTGAATAACTCATTAATCCGGGACAATGTTTACCAAAATGTGTGATAATTCATCTCATTCAAGCAAATCTACAACTTGATAATGTCTTTTTAGCTTTAAATAAAGAATATGTAACTTCCTCAATATCACATGTTAGTATAGCTAAAGTATGAAAACTTCCGGAAGAAGTGTGTTGCTGGAACTGTTAAGTTTCTTCAAATATCTTGTCGCCTTGTTAGAAATGCGGTTGTTTAACGTAAATCTTTTGAAAAAAGCATATTATCTTGCTTTCGTAAACTTTTAAAGCTTTTTTTCCCACTTTGCTGTTAGCCTTTGTACGTAACGCCATTGCATTGAAATAACAAAGGAAACATCAACAATAACTCGCACAGTTTCATTTCTACAGCTTCTCTTCTTCTATCGTTACAAGTTGTTTCCCATCGAATTCCAATCGTTATGTGACGTCGTTTGTCAAAAAAGTTTAATAAAATGTAGTGTGTTTTTTGTATACAACCAACGTGAGATGAAACATCTCAGATGAGCTGCCTGCTTCCAGTTTGATTTCCTTCTGAAAGTGAAGCAATGAACTCTTCTGACCGATTGTTTATTGCTTTTGTTTCAAAGCTACTCGCACATGTAGGAACGGATAGGGAGAGGCATATTTTTGCAGGAATGATCTTTTTTAATTGTATTACTTCGATTTACTGATAACATCAAACCCAGATTTTCTGGTCTAGTCCCAATGCAAAGTTTGATATGTACTTGTTGGTATCACAAATATGTTTCGGTGCTCAGATCGCACAGATGCAGCTACTCATTTGACGTTACGGAATGGATTTGCTTGCCCCTTAGATCTATTTTTCCTTACCAAACTTTTTCCTGCAATCAACGCTATTTATTTTTGCGTCTCCTGACGCAGTATCAACACCACTGTTTCACTATGCGTGGCTGTGCAAAGCAGGAAATTGTACTTCGAAGGACTTGTCAAATGTGAGGGTTTGTTACGAAAACGCACAGTGACAACTAAATTTCTCAAGTTTTTTTGATACTCTAACTGTATAAAACCTGTGACAAACAAAAAAGCAACATTTTTCTTGCTCCCTAAAAATGTCTTCCCAAGAAATAAGAGCAGAATATAGAGTAACTGAAAAGTGGTAACCGGTGAAAAACTTTATGCACGATTTCAAAGAGTATGATAGTCTTTCCGGACTGTCGTTGTCGACGAGTTGCACTGATGTTCCCTCAAAGTTCTCCTCTCTACCAATCACTGTTGTGAAGTGCAAAACGCAAATTTGCGGTTGTTTTTCTGTACTGCACAAAGCATGGTGCTGTCAGCTGCACTAATATGTTTGCATGGACATTATCCAAAAAAGGATTACGGCGTGTTGTTTCCCCTGTAACAAAAAGGTCAACTCAGAAAGGTTGAAGATACAATAACACTGGAGTGATTGGCGTGGCGCCACAATTTGAAAACGGAAAGAAGGGGGACTACCACTGCGATACTCCCGTATACATTGATTTAAGTGCATCATTTCGTGTGAACAACTATCTGTTACTTGGTAACCAGATCTTCCTGCAAATTTTTCTCAACTACACCCTTGGGCAAATCCACAGTTTGTTTTACAACTAAGGAGGGTTTTTGCAACCAGATTTTAGTCAAGCTTCGACCTTAAACTTTTTTAACTAGAAGACGCATGATAAGAGGTTGTGACAATCTTTTTATTGAAGTTTTAATAAAAATAGTGCACTGCATACAACGAAATACAAGTCGTTTAACAACAACAATTATATCTGGTGATTCCCCATGTTTTTACTTTTACCGTTTTTCACAAGTCAGAATAGTTTACGCGAGGTTTAACGCTACTTGATGGGACTCAACAAATCAAATCTTCGGCAAACCAAAAGAAGCAAAAGCTTTGGGTAAGAATTAAATCAATACGCATGAACTTTTCGACCACGTTAACATTCTGACAGCCCAACACGTTGTTTGTTATATACTTTTGGCCTTGTGTTTTACAAGAGCGCAGTATAAATTACAATAATCGTGCTAAAAATACAGAATAAACCATGACGAACAGCGAATAGAATGGGATGTGGCGCGTGGGCGTTACATCTAGGCTTGCGGAAAATCAATCAATTTTCCTCTGTGACCTACCTACCGCGTTTCAAGCAAAGCTTGAAACAATCAGTCACTTTTCAAGACAACATTTGAGGCAATCATCTTTATACGCCTTGTATCAAATGCCATTTACTTGCCTGCTTCCTACGACGAAAGGAACGCTGACAGACATGTTGCAAGCAACAATACCTTAGAGGTCCATGCATTGTTAACAAAATGTGCCGAATGGATTGGTAGTTGGAAAGACTGTGTCCAGTTATTCATTCTAAATTGAAATCCTTAAATTTTCCGTTTTTTTCTTAGTTTTATTGATGCTTGGCTTGCTTTGGCTTTCATCAAGGCCTGCTGGAAAAACACCTACGAAAACAAAGTTTACTTTTTTACTTTGACCGTCCTCTCATATGAAAAAGCCTTATTTTACTGCAGAGTCAAGGCCGTGTTAACAGTTGATGTACAACAGCTAACTCAAAGTTTGTTATTGTTGTATCTCATTGGGTGCTTTCTTCACATGCTGTAAAGGAAGTATTTTTACTTTCCGGGCAAAAAGATTCCTTTAATTTTTAAGTGTGCTACAATGGGGTATGAACTACTTTTTTCTGAATCTTTTCTAGTTATAAGAACAAGCAGGTGAAATAAAAAACCATGGTGGTGGCATTGCTCTGTTTTATTTTCTTCTAACTCCAGTTATTTCAGGTGGAAGATACTGCCTTGAGAACCTTTTTTGTGTATGTTATTGGGAAAAGCAAAAATCGACTTTTTGTGATTGTTTCAACCTTACTTACGCCTTCGTTTTACTTCGGATTTTAGCTTTGAATCATAATCGGGCGACAAACGAGTTGGATGATTTAGCAGACCCGGATCCGGAGCCGGATCCAACACTTGAAGATGGCATGGAACTGCCGCAATACTATGGGAAATTTCCAAAAGAACTTTACTGGAAACCAATTAAAGACCCTGATCGCTATTACCGAGAAAATGGGAAGGAGGTGGGTGTATAAGGTGACGTTTCATTTGAACGTAGGCCCGCGTCACTAGTTAGCAACCTCTTCTACCAACGACAGTGAGGAAACAGCGAGTGTGACCAGAGCGACCTTTATATTATGCCATCAACAGTGATAGCTGCTTGTATTGTTTGTTTTTTGGTTGTCGATGTAAAAGACATGGGCTGAGTTTCAGTGCAACCCACCCAGTCGGTAATTATCATTCTGCAGTGACGTTTTGAACCGAAAAAACAACATAAGTTGACAAATCAACTTAATAAAATAAGGTGAAAGCTGAACCAGAGGAGAAATCTGCACGCTCGGTATGTATTAGGAAGGGTAAATAAGAAACTCAGTTAAAGCATAAGCAAGAAGATTTGATGCGCCTTCAAATTAATTTTTTCTTCTTTCCCATACAAAACGGTCTAATATTCAGCTCAAATGCTATATTTTTGCATCACTTACCTTGTCTAAAATTTAATTTAGCTGCTATTCCAACACGGTCTAATGATGAAGTGTTTGTATTCAAATATTAGAAGTGAAGATGATTGTTCAGACACATTTGCAATTTAACATCAAAACATTCTCACCGTTCCCAATTAGACCTCAGATATACGAACAGCATACCATAAACTGCCAGCAGCTGACTACTCCTAACCCAAGTTTGAATTTTAGTACAAAACATTCTGACATCAGGAAGATGCTGGTTTGTAAAATCGTCAGAAAAAATCACACCTGTTTTGAATTAATTGGAATGCAATGTATGGCAATCCGGCAACTCTGCTGCAGGAAATTGGAGCAAATAAAGAAATCAATAAAAAATGATAAAGCAAAGAATTAGCCAGTGTGGAGTTCAACGCCTGATTGGCCTTGAAATGAAGAAACGACGACGTTAATGCTATCATCCACACTTTTCACTAAATCACTTCCGGGGCAAGTTTCTTTATTAGCAAATTTAAGCAGTGTATAGACGAAGCTTGAAGTCACTATTCAAGGTCACTTGCTTCAAATCAAGAAACGTTGCCGTCGCTCTGTAACACAACTTTGTGAAGTGTTGCAAGTTACGTTTTTGGTCTCATCCACTCACTCTTGAATACAATCACATCGATCGCTCTATCACACATTTAAGAAACAGGTTTCATGTTAACAGGTGTACTAAAATCATCACGTCACGTGGTTGCTTAGAAGTTCGGCAAAAATGTTCCGTAGTATTTTAGCGCTTGCTCTGTTCGCAATATGCTTATAGGTTTCTAAATTTTACAAAATCTTGTCGCTCGACTGTCTATAACCGTCCTTCACCTATGCTTCTAGTGATTCGTTTTTGTTTTCCTTTGAAAAATATTGAGAAATTTATCACAAAGGCCGGAATGAGTGAAATCTTTGGCAAATGGAAGTAGAGAAGAAACGCTAAATAGGTTGCGCTTTTAATTAAACCATGACACGTTTTGAAGCAGTGCGACAGGCAGAAGTGGTGACAGGTGGAAAACATTGGTGAAACTGACAATTGCGATGCCACTTGTTTACATGTAATATTGATTTGGATGATCCTACAAATCAATGAAATTACATTTGTTGTTTGCCCTTTGACTGACTACTCCAAATAAATTAGTACTCACTTCATATTATTTTCAATGAATAAGTTAAATTAAATATTTCAAAAAAAAAAGCATTCACAGGTTCCAATACGAGACAAACAAAAGCGCAAAAAGGGCAGATAATTTTACAAAAAATGCATCCAGAGGAAATCGTAGCTCTATTTTTCTATTTTTTCTAATTTCTATTTAAAAAGAAGCCAAAAACGCAAAAATACCTCCACGCAATCGACAGGATTCACTTCGTTGGACGAAGCTAATGACATGATTCAAAATAAGATAAAATTTGCAAAAGTCTAGCGACTAGTACAGACTACTAAACTAAGTGGAGAAAAAAATTAAAAACACTATATGATAACCTAACGAACCAATAATTGGCCGCAGTATTGAGATGCAAGCATGTTTCACAGTCATAGTCAAAACTTTCCACAAACCCTAAAATAGAAGCATTTCGGGGTAAACTCCCTTTTCTTCAACCAACAAGACAGACTGCGATCTCACTAAGAACATACAAGGCAGTGCCACGTGTGGAATCAACAAAAACGTGTCCCAAATGGTGACGTATGGCTATGCGCTGTGAACCGGCATTGCTTCTCGTTTTCCACTCACATGTGACTACAACATCACCAATCATTCTGTCACAACTTTGAAACTACAGCCTTTGTATTTCGTGATCAGTTATACTGCAAAGAAGGCTTATCGTCAGGTGCCTGCTTGGAATGCCGTCTGAACGCAATTCGGAAAAAAATTTGCTACGAGTCTTTGCCGTCTGTGGTGTTCATAATGGTGTTCTCGTGCACTTTTCATCCACACCTTTCTTTGATCAGAAGTACAGACACTTCCTCCATTATCAAGAATTTGACATTAAAACCTGGAGAAGGCAAAAAATTAACGGAAACCGACGTCATTTCCACATAAATGAAAACTTTTGCAACTTCGCCCAAGCTTCCTCGGTCAAATAAAATCACAGCTCACAAGCCCCCAAGCATGCCTAAACACACTATCCTCGTTTGAGGCTTTTCTTTACTTGAGTGCAATCACTCAATCCGAAAAAGTAGGGAAGGGCGGGTACTTTTGAGGTGTTTTGTATTTTCTCACAGGTATCAGTGGGGATACTATTAGTGGTTCCTGGTTCTGTGCACACGTCATAAAGCGCATTTATTGTGCGATAAACGTTTTTGTGAGTTCTTAGCTTTGATTAAATTAACGTTACAAAATGCTTAGTCAGAAAGACACCATATTTTGCTTTGATTGTCGGTAGGTATAGGACCAGTTCAACCTTAATCTGGAAATAGAGCAATGTGAGAATCTGTCACTTACAATTAAACAAGCTTATCAAAAAATCGTGATCGTAGACGGTTAAAATTTTGTTTAATGAATATAATTTGCACCGTAATCACGTGCTGTCTCGAAGATGAAGGTGCTTTGCTCTGCAAAATGTTCGTCTTTCCTGTGATGTGAAATTTTAACGGCTATTAGCAAAGCTGAAAAAAGCAAAGATGTTGTTTGGTTAGAATATTTAATATTTTTGGGTACAAAAGCAACACCGAAATCAAATTTCAAATATTTTGTGAAAACATGGTTTAAAATAACCGGTCGCGAATCGGAAAGTGCTGAATAAAGGAATGGCGTATATTCAGCATAAAATATATTTATTTCGAAATGCTTTATGCTGACGTTAATATTAAAAATTACGATTAAAAAAATCAACACACACTAGAGATTTTTTAGATTCTTCACTTTCACCGTACGATGTATATATATTAAACAAAAACCACATGAAACTGAAAAGGCTGCAGTGCTGATGGCAGAGCTAACTGGCAGAGGTTCTTCCATGCAGGAGTTCACATTGAAAATATGATTAAAGCGTTAATAAGACCATAACGGTTGAACAATGACTGTTCCATGCACACAATTTGTGTTGATATGAAAGAATGTCGAAGATAAAGCGTTTAATTGTTCTCATCAGCGATGTGCTTCAGGCTGGTGTTCGCTCGTTTACAAATCAAGATGTAACTATGGACACAGAAAAAACGTTATGGTGCTGCTATGAAGAATATGAAGCAAGCCCTCGTTTCAAACGATAAACGTTCCTTTCCCTGTGTACTACACTATCATGAGGTCGGGTAAACCACGCTCTAGGTCTCGTATTCCATGCACACGTGAATACAACATGATCAATCATTCTGTCACAACTTTGAAAGTACAGGTTTTGTGTTTCGCAATCAGTTTTAAATAAAGAAGGCTTATCGTCACATGGCTGCTTGAGAGGACTTGTGTCAACACTTTAGATAGAATACGTCTCGAGTCTCCACCGTCTGTGGTGTTACTCACTGTAGTTGTCGTGCACTTTTTTATCCACAACTTCCTTTGATCAGGAGTAAAACAATTTTTCGATTATAAGGAATTTCTCATTAAAACTGGACAAGGCAAAAAAGCAACGGAAAGCGACGTCATTTTCACATAAATGCAAACTTTTGCAACTTTGCCCAACCTTCCTCGGTCAAATCAAAAGCACAGCTCACAAGCCCCAAATACACCTAATCACATTATCTTCGTTTGAGGCTTTTCTTTACTTGCTTGTAACCACTCGATCCGAACAAGTAGGGAAGGGCGAGAACTTTTGAGTTGTTTTGTATTTTCTCACAGGTATCAGTGGGGATGTGCAGACATAGGCGTAGCCAGAGGGGCCAAAGGGGCCATCCCCCCAAATTTTTCGAAAATATAGTCATTTTGTGCTTTGAGAGGCGTTTTTCCAAACCAAAAAGTGTTATTCGCTTAAAATCATACATTTTGGGCTCTCCAAACTTTTCCCCCCAAAATTTTTGGGCTGCCCACCCCACAGTGTGCAGACCTGCTATTAGTGGTTCCTGGTTCTGTGTACACGTCATAAAGCGCACACACTGTGCGATCAATGTTTGTATGTTTTTAACGTTCATAAATTAACGTTATAAAATCCTTGGTCAAAAAGATTTCAAATTTTGGTAGGTCTGGGACCAGTTCAACTTTAATCTGGAAATAGAGCAATATGAGAATCTGTCACTTACAGTTAAATAAGCTTATCAAAAAATCGTGATCGTGGACGGTTAAAAATTAAAAAAAAATAATAATTTGCACCGTAATCAGGCAATGTCACAAAGGAACGTATGCTTTGCACTACAAAATGTTCGTCTTCCTTGCGATGTGAAATTTTAACGACTATTGAAAATTACTGATAAATATATGGTAATTCCTTAGAATATTCCATATTTCTGGGTACCAAAGCAACACCGAAATATGATTAAAATTTTTTTGGAACAATAGTTTGAAGAACCAGTTATGGATCTGAAAGTGTTAAATAAAAAAATTAGGAATATTCACCATATAATATGTTGCATTCAAAATGCTTTATGCAGATGTTTTTATGAAAATTATGATTTTTGAAAAACTCAAAGCAACAAGAACTTCAATCTTACAGATTTTGATGAACAGTTACATTCATCGTTTCACCCAATATTTTCAATCATCAATACCAAAGGGTAAAATATTTGCAATTTCATTGAGGAAACACTTTAGCAAAGTAAGTGACAAAATACACCTTTTAACAAGGTTGATTTCAAAATGTAGTTTATTTAAATATCTCCAGTAAACAAGGCTTAGAAGCACATTCTCTTATCACTGATGGAGAAAAATATTTATTCCAATATCTGGTGATGAATGGAGGTCTGCTGTGCCTGCTTCAGCCTTTTTTGTCGAAAATGTTCTTTTAAATTCCTCGTTCTCAATGTACAAACATTATACAACTACCACAAGAAACTGAAAGAGCTGCAGGGCTGGTAGTACAGATTACTGGAGCACGTTCATCCATAAAAGATTTCTTAATAAAAATATGTTGAAAGTAACGTTCATAAGACGCAAAAGGTTAAAGAATGAATATTCCATGCACACATTCGTGTTGATATAAAGAATGTTGAAGATAAAGAGTTTAATCGTTCTGATCAGCGATGTGCTTCAGGCTGGAATTCGCTCGTTTACAAATCAAGATGTAACTATGGACACAGAAAAAAACGTTATGATGCTGCTATGAAGAATATGAAGCAAGCCCTCGTTTCAAACGATAAACGTTCCTTTCCCTGTGTACTACACTATCATGAGGTCGGGTAAACCACGCTCTAGGTCTC
>JGI24022J15233_10003246_pt1 | contig 16014 bp, 7 predicted proteins | sample Ectturendosymbi2_FD_15233 | JGI IMG/M metagenome (IMG submission 15233)
AGAGGTACATAAGGTCTGCGAGAATATTCTTACCTGACTCTTTTTTACGAGTGTGATTAACAGATGCGGTACATTTCGCACAAATTCTTTATAGTTTTTCAATATCTTACCGAAATTGTGATATTGTAATTACTCTGTTCTGCCAAGTGCCATTAGGCAATTTGCACCATATGTCTTTCTGGCAGATTCAACGTTTTCCAAAAAACAAGCAAATTACGGAAAACAACACTATGCTATTGATATCAAACAATAACTACAGGAGTGTGCGTTGTCAGAAAACAACGAAACTAATTGAAACACTGATCTGTCTCATTGGGATGTCAGTGTTTAAAGCAGGGCGTCGGAGTTAATGCTTTTTGCATTTTTATGCGGAGTCTGGATATTTTCATTCCCGGGTTCGGAGTTTTAAAAGATTTAGTGACTCCGATTCCAGCTGTGCAATTTCATGGCAAGGTTTCAGATAAACTCAAGAGTGATACTGCATCAATAAAGCACGTGGAATTACAAGCCTAGTCGAAACAGGCATTAATCTTTTTTGTATATATGTCATTGCAAAATTAGCCTGTCATTTAACTTTTGTTTTGCGCGTTTTAGCTATTTTTTGTGTTTTGTGAAAGCAGCATTCAGGTGTTTACTTATCTGGAGTTGGCTCTGTCCTTGAAGCATTTGTGCACCTTCTGAATCTTTAGGCACAAGAAATACAATGTTGAATTCATTTGATATCTGCAAGTTGGTTCCACTAGCTGTTCTGCATGTCATAAGTAATACAGCGCGCACGTTATTCTCGTTTGCGGCATTTATCACAGGTATTTCCACAATAAGCGGTCGTTGATTTTAAGAAACTTTAGACAGCATTGCTTAATTATAAGAGGGAAATTAAATGCATTACAAAAGTACAGGTGTCTTTACAATATTGCTGTCATGTATACAGGTGACATGCTAAAGTTTCTGTCATATTGCCATGCTGTGATGTGTATGCTATTTCAGAATTTTCATGTGTTCATTGTAAATTAAAACTAAAAATTGCAAAATTTTAATTAACACCTACATTTAAGTATTCATCAACGTACTTCTGGCAGCACTTTATAGTTGCAGGTTTGCAAGTTCGAAGTTTGGAAAGATGTTATCGATTTTAGCAAACGTTGCTGAAAAAGCCTGCTTTACAGAATATCAATTTCAAAATTCCTTACCAGGAGTTGGAGTCAAAAAATTTGGAGTTGAACTCTAGGCGTTCGATTCGGATAAAAAAATTTCCTACCCCGAAGCCCTGGTTTAAAGGCCAATCTACACTGAGAAGTTGCCAGGAGTAGCCGCGCACGATTCTTTGTTTGTTTTATTGCACCCAGGAGTTGCCGTGCCGAGCCGTGCACGAGCGCAGAATTACCCGACGCAACAAAACAAACAAAGGATTACGCCTGGCACGTCCTCAGTGTAGATGGGCCTTAAAAATAGTTTTAGCGAAGCGCACGATTGTGCAAATAACCGTGTTAGTACTTCATATTCCACCATAGTTTCTTAAGAATAGTTAGCTGCTAACTAACTATTAATTACTAGTAAAATATCAGGATTTCAGGTAAAGTTTAGTTAAGACACACAATTAGAATAAACTTATCATTATGAAAGAAAAATTTCAGAGGATTTTAAAGCTGTACGAACACAGTGTGTTGTGCAGCAGAGCAAGTTTAGTTTAACAGCAAAAACCATGGCAAAATGTTAGAGGTGGCCTACACACGAACCTATGAAAGGATCCAAACGGTACTGATGAATAAAATGCTTGGAAACCGCTTAGTTAGACAAACGCGAGTTCATCGTCGTCAATGAAAAGAATCGCTATTGTGATAAACAACTGAAAATTTTCAAAAGCTAGAAAAGCAAACTTATGTCATCCCTGTGCAAGCCTTGGTTTTCATGTCAACGTTTGAGCCCTTGTTTATATCGATTTCCTAATTGATACGTTCTGTGAGAAAGCACTTTGCTGAAGATGCCGCCTGGGACGTGCAGCACTTCTCAGTTTATGATTATTTGGCCGAATTGAAATAAACTGTTATTGCGAAGCAGCTTCCAATTTTTGTGTGGAGAAAAGTAAACTGTTTTAGGGACACTAGCACGCACTGGTAAGAACTGCAAATAATTTATGGCATTGTGTTTCTTTATCACAAGTTGCAAGCGAACAACATGTAACATTATTCCAAATCTAAATGTACTGAACGCCTGCGTTCAAAATCGTAAAGGATCAAGTTGTTTCGAAACATTAACAAATTCTGCTTGTTTGTTGCTGGGTATTGTCAGATTTGCCTGAATCGTCAGCGTGCCGTGTTTTGTTTTATTGATGAAGTGTTTCTTTTGGACACCGTTGAAATTGTTGTTTAAATTGCGAAAATTTGTGAAAAAAAACTTCTTTTTACATAAAATCAAGAAGTACAGTTACACACAAATCTGTAACACGTTTTCATTTTTCAGATGAAGGAATACATTCCATCAAACAGCCGAAAGCTCTTGTACAAAAAGAGGTTAAAGCTATGGGTTCAGTTAAAATGTCGACATATATTACTTTCATCAAAGCCGCTGGCGGGTGAGTTTTCGATCTTTTCGCAGCAAGGAACCCTGGAAAATGGGAGAATGGCGGGGGGATTGCCCCCAGACCTTTCAGTAGGGGTCAAAGGGGGCGGAGGTGTCTTTTCATAACAGTATCATAAGTAATTGCATGATTTGTCAAGTTCGACTTAAACAAATTTATTGCAGCCATTCGGGCACCCAAAAATTTCGCAATGGTTTTCTATAATTTATGTTAATATTTTTGAGGTCAACATAGTTGATGAACAAAAACAAACGTAATTAATCACGATACGATATTTTTCTTTTTCTTAAGTTTCCACTACCCACAACTCTTTTACTGGCCTCCTGCCCTACCGCTGCTCCGGCGTCCCTGTTTCGCAGTCTATGAAATAACGTTTTTTTTCATCTGCTATCCGCATACTGTCTATACCCACAGCAGCACAACTAAGTTTTCAGCAACAATAGCTTCTTCCCACTTTCAAAGAAATGTGGTTGGTTGATTGAAATTTCTTTAGTAAGTAAACTAGCTACCTCAAAATAGTCACGAAACTGTCCGTAATCTTGATATCCAATCATCATCAATTGATTTGCAACGCTAACAGAACACAAATTGTCATATACGATATGCAATTCTCATTAACCATTAAAAAGATGGTCTTAAAAGTGAAGATATGACTTGAGTAAAAATTGGGGTATTGTATCGCAGGTATGTTATTTGCTTCCTGTTGCTTTTCCTCGTCATTGTTTTGATATTTGGAACCACTTTCTGCAACTGGTGGTTGAGTTACTGGATCAATCAAGGTGGAAGAAGGAAAACATGCCCAGATGAAAGTAAGGCCATCGATAAAAACATGCACGTTTTGTCGACCATCAGAACCAAATTAATTTTAAATAATTGTTTGTTTTAATGTGAACCAAATCGGCTTTTTTCGAGAGGATTAAAAATCAAAAACGCGATTTGCATTTAATACAGTCAGCTGTTGACAATTGCTATGCGAACTACACGATTATGAAACCTGCGCTCTTACAAAAATTCTACTGCTCGCTTTCATTTACAAATCGATTTTACTGCTTTGTCACAAAATACGCGGAGTTGTGGAAACTTGCAAGAAAAGTGGACTCAACATTACAAAAAGCAAATATCTAATGTACTCCGTGTCAATTCCGTTTTTGAAGGAATCTGACTTTCATGCAAAGCGACCAAGTTAACTGAAATTTTGGGAATGGTCGTACACAAACTGAAGTATAAGCCCAGCAAAAACTGGAAACCTGCAGGACCCTTGTAAGATTTTAATAAAATTTTTATGGGTTCTGTTGTTTGGTCACCCTGGATAGCAAATACCTGTGTGATCTTTGCAGTGGATTTACTGTTGTACCTTTGACCAATTCAGCAAAAATTCAGAAATCTTTGGGTTATAGTGACTTGTCCTGCTTTTTGAAACTTTTCTACAAATTTCAAGTTTGTTTGCTTTTTCCGCAGGTAGCACATTTTCTCCAGATTTTAACACCACACAAGCAAGTAACGAAACTTGTGTACCATATGTTGATCCCAATATTTCAACTGGAAGCAATCTTGAATTTTATCAGGTATACAGTTGTCTGCTTTTTAGCATAGCATGTTGTTGATATCGAAGTTACCACTCTTTTTCCAGTTTATGGAAACGTGGTTGATGAGCATGCTGGTTGCTGTTCATAAACTGTAGAACACAGTCACAAACGTGTGTGTGTAGCTGGAACGAGGTACACAAACATTTGTCCCTTTATTGGCAAAGCTTAGCAAAACTTGTTATTGGACCAAGCCTTCAATTTTAGTCAGTTACTAGTCAGGTAAAATAACGTCAGGGATTTAATTCACGCGTTTGCTGGTGTATTGTTACTTTGTGCTAATCGAGGACCCCAGCTGAAATAGCTGACCTAGATTCAATAGGAGTTTATTAGAATACTCATAAGATCTGCACCAATATAGGCTGTATGACACAGTTTGAAATGTTCAAACTGGAATGCTTAATAACCCTTCCTATAAAACTGTCCAAAACAACTTCAGCTGGCAAGCGTTTTAAAGGTGCATCATAATCTGACTTGAAAATTTGTCTTAGAACTCTTTGGCCTTTTGATAAATAATTTACGCTGTTCTCTTATTGATATCTTGCTTTTGTGTCTTTTTCAAAGGTGCGGTATAGAAAGTATGTTGAAAGAACTCTAAGCTGGTAATCTCCTACCACTGTAAAACCGCCACGTCCCTGTCACTTTTTCAAGTACACAGCTTCAAACTGGTACTAAAAGAGTATTGAAGGATAGTCTAGAAAGAATTGCTTATTTCCACGTGGATGGGGAAAAGTCTAAAAAGAATTGCATATTCTTATGACGAAACGTAACTTTCAACAAACTGAGTGAGTAATTCCTTAAAGGTATGATGATAAAATTAAATGTTTGAGAACCCAATTGAAGATTCTTAAACAATTTGTAAAGGTTTTGCGTGAAGTTACCTTCACGGGTGATTTTGATTTAAACGTAAAACAAAACAGTTAAACCTTTGCTTTGTTCAAATATTGTAACACTGGTTCCTCACCTTCAAATGTAGCCCGATTTCTTTAAGACGAAGAGCCTTATTATGACAGGTGGTAACTTCTGAAAAAGATAGAAAAAACACCTGACTTCATAAGTCTTATTGTGAGACAAGAGCACAGTACCATTAAAATAGATAACACCCAACGTTTTGCTTCAAAAAGATCAGTTAACATAAAGCTTTGTTTTGGAATGTTTGGATTTAACATTTTTAAGCAGGCCCGTAGCCACGGGGGGGCATTCGGGGGCACTACCTCTCCAAATTTCTTTTGTGCCCCCCAATTTTTGTTGCGCTCAGAAAAATTTGATTTAAACATTTAGTAAAAGCAAGGATATTGCCCCCCTAAAAATGTATAGTGCCCCACCAAATCTTGAAACCTGGCTACGGGCCTGTTTATAAGTATTGACGTTTACAATTGTTGAATCATCAAACAGGGTAACTTCCATACATGCTGAATACTTCCCATATACTGTACTTCCTTGTCATGACTTTATCTCTTTGACATAACTTTGTGGAAACAATTTCAACATGTAATAAACACGCTTGCTTGTTCAAGAATAATGGAACTCAAAATTGCAAACCCATCCTTGGAAAAAAATTTTTTGGGGGCATCCTGTATTTAAAAGTGCTACATTGTAGCAACAGGTTTTTGCAATACGCTCACTAGTACCGACAAAGCTGACTGCTATCTTGAATATATCAGATAATCGTCCTGGTTTACATTTTCATGTCTGCTTTTTCCTGCCGTAGCGTAGTTTGTTCGTATAGTTTGTTTTAGGATTAGGTTGTAGGCGAGGACAAGCACATGTTTCATTGAGACGTTTTGGAAGTTTGTCTGATGGTGGAAAACTTGCACTGAGTGATATCACCTTCATGTTTTACAGATAATGTACTTCTCCATCTTCCTGGGAACCTTACTTATTGGAATTGTGAGAGCTTTTCTGTATGTTTACAGCCTCATTGGTGCTTCTTCAAATTTGCATAACGACGTATTCAAGACTGTCTTTGCAAGCCCCATGTCATTTTTTGACAGCACCCCCACTGGAAGAATTCTAAACAGGTTGGTTTTTTTTTGCTATAAATTCTCAATCTTGCAAACGAGTTGACTGAAATTGAAGAGCAATTGAAATGAAAGTAACTAAAGAAAAGGAAAATTTGTTTAATCTGCTACAACAAACTTTTAATTTAAAGCTTACCGTTGTGAGATCGTCTCGATTTATTTGTTTTAGTAAATTTATCGAGTGTTGTTACCGCTTTCGAGTTCACACTGTTAAACGCTGTAGACCCCATGTTGCTGCACACGTCATTATTAACGATGTGCTGTTTGGCAGAAGAACATCTCATCTTAACAAGTCTTGCAAATAGTTTATGGAAATTTTTCAGAGCCAAAATATTTGGTGAAGACGGTTGGTTTCTGCGAATCCAAGTACCGAATAGGCTACACTATGGTTCCTGTCTCTTTTCAGATTTTCCCGCGATCTTGACGATGTTGATGTCAGACTACCTCTTTTTTTGGACATGTTTCTGCGTCAGGTATGGATGCTGCATTTTTGAATTGTAGAAATTTCAGTGCCTAACATTCTTTGTGCGCTTATTTGGGGTCTAAAAGTAAAAATAAAACATCTAAAATAGGGTCCTAGGACAACTGCCAACCGCACAATTGCCAAATGAAATTTCCAGCTGTACAACTGCCAATCTGACAATTGCCATCTAGGGCAATTGCCCACTGGAACAACTAACAACCACACAATAGCCCTTGCAAAAAATGTCGTAAAGCTCTTTCTCACCGAGAACTTAGGCTAAATCAAAGAAAACATACCGAACAACCTAAACATTCTGGCGCAGGAAAAATGCAATAGTGTAGGAGCTTTTCAAAAACAGATACAGCCTACTGTTTGAATGATTTTCTGCAATGTTTAGTTCTGACTACTGAGCTTTTGTTTACTACGCACTGCCGCGGTAGCCCTTCAGAGGTTTAGGTCACGAACCTGGTAAGGCATAAAATAAAACAGTCGTGCAATTTGTAGCTCTGACGTAGGCCTACACGCTAAAGGGAGGGTGTATACTGACTAGAGGAACCATTTACGACTATGCTTCACGGAAGTTGTTCTCCGGTTGGCAGTTGTCCTACTGTAATTGTCAGTTGTATTGCAGGTACAGCAGTTGACAATGGTCCATTTGGCAATTGTCTGGTTGGCAGTTGTCCAGTTGGCAATTGTCCTTATACCCTCAAACAGATGTGTTTTTCCTTACATAGGCTTTGAATTTGATTGTATGGCTAATGTGCGCATTGACACGAAACATTTAAGCGGCGTTTGTGTCATTTCAAAATGTTCTCTTGTTTTTCAGCTCTTTTTAATATTCTTTGCACTGATGACAATGTTGATTGTGTTCCCTTGGTTTGCTATCATGATAGCTGTTCTGGCAATCCTGTTCGGTTTCATCTACGTGTACTTCCGAAGCGCCGTCAGAGAGCTTAAACGGATGGATTGCATCACGAGGTCGGTGATAACGCTTTGGAGCTTACGCAGAATTGTTTAGCTGTAATGGAGAGTAGCGATTTGGATTTGGAACGGAGACGCGACCCGAAGCCGGTTTTTGTGAGTCTCAGTCTCGACTGTGTCAGGTCTCATCTCGGTCTCGATGGATGAAAACCTTGGTTGCCAGCCTTTTTTCGAGAGTTTAATGTTTTATCGACATGACTTGGAGAAGCTCCTGCAGTTCAACCTACTCGCTATTGGTCTTATTCATGATGAAGGAAAACTGACAAACTGATAAAAGTGGATAAAATTCGACGAAATGGATGCTCGGAAATTTCGAAGTACCTTTTTGACAAATTCAAGAAACACCTTAATCAGGGTTCTTTTAAAGCGTTTTGAGAGAACAAAACGGTCTCTCAAATTTTTCCAACGATCCCTCAAAATGCAGCAGAAACTCGCTTTATTACCACCATCAAAATACACTAAAACCTTGCTTTACGACTATCTCGGCACGCAAACAAATTGGTTGCGATCTCTCAAAATATCGTTGTGGCCAGCAAGGTCAAACCTTAAAAAAAACGTAATATTGGCAAAGCAGACCAGTTTCGTGTTTTGAGCCTCAATCTCAAATATTCAAGTCTCAAATATCTCAAATATNNANGTTTTTGACAAAGNCTCAGTCTTCAAGTGTGGATCAAGTCTCGGTCTCGACACCACATCATTGGCTGTAAGACAAACATCAAGTATTAATTAAATTCACAAGCAAAGTGTTATGGAAAAAGGAGACAGCGTTTGAAGTAAACTTATTTCGTTTAACTTAGCGTTGTGAAAGTTTTTGTGTGTCGGTTCGGGTGATAAATTATATTATTCATCTTTCATTTCGTCCAAGTCTGTGAATGATGCTTATTTTAGAAACATCAGAGTAACAAGATGCAGTTTGGAAAGCGTCCAAAGTGCACCTCGCTAGATGGGGAGTAGCTAGATGGGGAGGTTAGATGGGGAGGAGTAGGTCAGCTTGGTTTAGCAGAGATATGTGTGTTTTCAACTTTCTACGCTTCATATTACTAGTCCTACTGAAACACTGGCGGAACTTTGCAGCGTAAAACAGTCTCCACGTTGATAAAAGCAAAGTTGTAAAATTATTCTTTGCAAATCCATTTCTGTGAGATATTTTTTCATCAAAGTAATAATAGTGTTTCATTTTATCGGCATCACGACATGCTGCAGAACTTTTGACTTGACCTTTTCCGCCATTGCGCGTGTTAATTAATTTCAATTTCATTAGAAGTTGTTGAACATCACAAATATTCTTCAGCATGGCAACAGACAGCTAAAATTTCTGGAGGAAATGATTGTAACTAGTTGTTTTACCAATCAGCAAAAAACGTTATTGGCATTTTCAAAATGTGTTTACACTCGTAGGGCAGTTGTTTCATAGTGAACTCAGTGCACACTACATACTGTTATAACGCAATATTTAAGAAAGCTCCCTGGCTTTGGTGACCTTAACTTTACCATTATACATTCCCAAGTATTCCCTTTGAACTAACGCTTTGCTTTGTCCTGAATTACGTCTCGTCGTAAAACCAACATCTCGTCGAAAGAGCATGCTTCTCGTCAACAGTCATTTCAAACTTCAATGGTAACAAATAAACCCGTGTCCCATTGCTAAATCTCTGTTGCATTCTCTAGATTTACAGCGTCTTCCGTTCAACTTGGTGGTCCTTTCATCGTGATCATCGCTTTTAACCTCATGTTTTTTAAAAGTTTATTCTCCAGTCTGACGGTTTTCTGGTTCTTGCCGACTGATTTTTTAAAGTAGTTCAGCACACACATCTGTGTGGTGACCATGCTGGCCACTACCGATTTCAGACGATAAAACTTACTATGATGCTATAAATATTTATGACAGAGAAATGCTAAGTCGCAAGGTCACACCTGAACCACTTTCAGCAAGACACACTTTTGCAACTGCCTCCATAAAAAAGTTAATCCAGTTAACGTGAAGCATAAAAGGACAATATTTAGAGCAGTATGGTTCTTAAACGGGTGCCACTTGGCTCACTAAGGGAGGAATTGGGGAGGAATAGCTGTCGATGCAAAAACCTTAAGTTTTTATGATTTGTTTATTCAACACATAAAAAACTGCAATGTCTACAATCTACATCACGCAAGGACAAGCCACTTTAACTGCAGTTACCGACCTTATAGTAGAGTCTGTTTGGTGGTTCATAATCGTCCATTGTTTCTGCACAGTAGGTAGTGTGAAATTTTTGCAATTATGTATTTTGTTGGGGAGGAGCTGACAGCGTTTGGGTTTGTAAGAGGGGAATATGAAAAAAACTTTGAGAACCACTGGTTTAGGGGTTCCAAGCGATGCGTGACGTTGTTTGTTGCCACACAGTCAACAGTGCATGGGAGATCTTGAGTTATTTTCGAAATGCAAATAGTAATTTGGCGAAATGAGCGAGTGGGTTGAGTGCAGCGATGAGCGGAGTCCCATTTTTCAGACTCCGACTCCGCTCCTGCTTCTGGCTTTAAGACTGCTGCTCCGACTTCGAAAAATTTTGAAACATCAACTCCGACTCCTGTTAATACTCCGAAAACTTCCAAGTAACTCACATCAAAAAGATAGTGTCTATATTTTGTCTTTGATCTAACACAAATGGTTGAAGTGGTCAGGTGACAAGCACAATAAAGAGAGACACAACATGTTGAGGTTTAAAGTTATGGCTTAGCATATAGTTTACGCAATGTAGAAAAAAGCCACTAATAGCTTGCCTGCACTTAAATTAGACGTTATGACCAGCTATGTAGGTCATGCATTCCAAGCTTGTCATGTGTTTGAACTTGTCATGTGATCACTTCAAACAATTGTGTACAGCTACTGAAAAAATATCTTCAGAACAATTTTTGCCTCAGGGGGCAAAATAGACACTGGTTATCAAATATACATCTTTATAACAATAGGTTCTACTGTAATTCAAGTTATAAAGTGTTAACTGTTGAAACACTAATTAATAAGTAGTTCAAGCTTCAACAATTAACCAGACATCTGACAATTATTTGAATTGAGCGTTAACTTTCAATTTTTACAAAAAACCCATTTTAAATCTCCAAGGTCAGGAGCTGGTCACTTGTTTACATACATTGAATTGTACTTTAATCATGTGCTCAGACAAAACTCTGAACTATCACTGTGCCAAACTAAACCATTAACATGAAATGTGCAAATCCTGCAAAAAAATTAACAAGACGAACATTACGTATAACTTACAATCCCTTTCAAATTTAACGTAAGCAATAGAGCTGCAAAACAATATAGGTTATCTTGTAGCCGCAACTATTAGGACAAACATTCAACTTTGCTCAGGATGGCTCCAACATGTGAGCAGGGTTGGCCTGTGCAAGTGTGGTGGCTACACTAGAAATCTGCACAATGCAAATAAATAATCTGCTGTACATTACTTCTATTGTAACATGCCAAATAATATCACTATAGGTCATATCGCCACACTGTTACTTCTTTATAGTCTGTTTTATTGAACATTGTTTTTGTCATGTGTCTTGTGCTTTTGCCCACATCATTAGCCCAACATTCTCATGGTTACGGCATGGATTCCTAAATTCCCGAACTGCATTGTCGCTTACATTGTATTTTGCATAGGCATTAACTTCTGAAACCATCATTAACGGTGAAATGCTGGGTATTCCCAAAATCAAAACTCCGGAAGGAGTCCACTCCGGCTCCGTGATCATCTTTGGTTGAGTGTCTTGTCTGCCTTCAAATCCACTGTTGCTCCTCGAGCAGCATGTCTCTGCAACAGGCTACTATTCGGCGAGCTGCGGCGCTACTTTGTCACCTCAGTTGTCAAATAATTTCTAGCTGATTTGTAGGATATCTTACTAGAGCTGTGGAGCCGGAACTCCAACTTCAGGCTCCGGCTCTAGCTCCAGGCATCTAAAGTATTTGGCTCAAGCTCCAGCTCCGGCTCGATCATCTAAAAGTTTTTGGCTCCGGGTCCAAAATGATTTGGTCCATTTAAAACTGAAAATGATTGTATTATTTGTACAACTCCTTCCTATAGGAGGAAATTTTCTTGCACTTGGTGCAGGCCGCATAATGAGCGCTTTTAAGCAAAAGCAATTCAAAAGCTGAAATTTTAATAGATTATTGCACAATTTGCTGATCAATATCCATAAACGCAGTTCTTGGAATGTGCGCAACATAAACTACGTTATACACAAAGCTGCTATGGCAGAGAAACTGAAATATGCAAAACCAAGGCGTTCAACTTACAATACAAGTACATTTACTATGTCAATACTTTATTCAGGATTTCTTTCAGACAAAATACAGACCAACCTAAGGCTAAACTTTCTTTGAAAATACAAAATGATGCATGAAAATTTCGGGAGGGGGGAAATTACCCGGTTTGCCCCCCCTGGTTGCGGGCCTGTTCCTCAGTAAACCGCTGATGAAATATCACACACAAAGTACCTTTCTGACATGTCAGCATAAATTTCTAGAGACAAGTGGTATCCAAACGGAAAACCGTGAGGAGTTAATAATTTACTGCTTATCAGCTTTGGCGAAAGGGGTGTTATCTTTCGCGTTTATATTTTTTCTTTTATCTTTTTGTTCTTGTAAAACCACTTTTTGAAACGTGCAGGTCGCCGTGGTTTTCTCACGTCTCTTCAACTGTGCAAGGACTCAGCACGATCCATGCGTACGAAAAAACTGATGAAGTCATTGCCACGTAAGGGTGTTTCACCGTATGTTCCACATGGTTTGCAAACAAACTTAGTGATTTACGAGACATTTGGTCTGTTTTTTTCTTCGCTAGTTTCGGCAAACAGCTTGATGCGAACAGCTCTACTTTCTACGCTTACCACAGTGCAACGAGATGGCTTTCAGTAAGACTCGACGCAATGGCCATATCTGTAACTTTCGTTATCGGACTCTTCGTGGTGTTTTCCACAATCTACCCCGAAGTGTTGGACGAGACGTCGGCATCGTTTGCTGGTCTTGCTCTTTCCTACGCCATAACTGTAAGTGAATAACCTGATAGCCAGCTAAAGCTTGACAGAACATAAACGTTTTCGACAAAATACAGTATTTCCATAAGTAGTCAAATAAAACACAGGTGAATTAAGTGATGAAGCGCATTAAATGCAAAAAAATTTCATGATTGTTTTGCTTGTTTGAGATTATCAGCAAAAATCCGACTCCACCCAAAAGAATTGGTAATTTTGCACTTGTTGGCTTACAATGTAAACCGTTCATAAGTCTGATCCAGAATTGTTCATGAAATTACCAAGAAACTGAAGTTGAAGTAACGTGAGTTCAAGAACTTTCGTAGTAAATATGAAGACATAATTGAACAAAAGATGCCTTTCATTATGTCGAGTGATTATTTTATTCCAAATATCACAGAAGAAATCCCGTTATCAGTTAGTTGCACCAGAAAAGAATTGAAAAGTTGTGACCTGTAGTAAAAATAACGCTTGCAAATCGCAGCTTTCACAGTTAAAATGCTGCATTAAAATTTATCTACATACCGAATATAATTGACTGATATACTCAACAACAAAGATATCGCGAAAAAAATGATTTCAATATATTTTGCATCAGAAAGATTTTCTATGCGATTTTTTGATTACGATGTCTGCTGCGTTTTGCAAAAAAATATTTTAAAAGTCTTCAATCTACAAGTTCTCTCCAATCTGCAAAACCTCAGGGTTTTTTCAGAACGTATTCAATCTCAGTTTTTGCCCAGTAAAGCACTAAACATAAACGATTAGAAACGGTAGAGTGCTTTTTGTTTGATTTTCCTCCGTTTTTCTTTAACAGACGACTGGTCTTTTTCAAGTGTGCGTACGTTCCAGCGTTGAAACCGAGTCTTACTTCACTTCTGTTGAACGAATTTACGAATACATAAAAACCTGTATCCCAGAAGAGCCGTGCAACGAAACGATTAAGCAGCCCTCGTCAAAAGACTGGCCTGACCATGGAGAAATACGGTAGAAAAATTTTGCTTTAGAGCAAAGGGTGTGCAAGCATGCAGCACTGCCGGGCCAAATGCACATGAATAGCTGGGTGCACGGGCCACAGCTGCATTTAAGTTGATCACGTCAGCACCTCATGCCTACCAGGCGCTCAGAAAAACTCCTTCCTGCCACCTAGCCTAACAAAATAAATTGTTTCGGTTCATTTCACACTGGTTGAACTTGTTTGGTTGCCAAACAAGAAATGTCTATTGAAACGTTACAAATTTGAGGCAAAAATAAAACTCAGAAAATCGTCTCACAGGCCACACTATTTAAAATCTGGACCTTTCCGCGGGCCACAAAGCGTCAGCTCCCCGGCCACTTTTGGCCCGCGGGCTACGGGTTGCACACCCGTGCTTTAGATTAGAGCATCCAAAGTTCACCTAACAATGTATCGAGTATCGTCAGAGTTTAAAACAACTTATAGGAAGCTCTATTTTTGACTTCCAGAATCATATTTTCTTTAAAGTTTCATCTTAAATAAGTAACGTTTTGGAAGCATGGAAGTTTTGGTAACCTTGGCAATGAGCAACCTATTGCCAAACAAACTTGTTTTTTACGAACACTGTTCAGTAAATGTATATTTCGTGCAGAAAAGCTAACAGTATGCTTGACTATTTTTCTAATATCCTTGCGTTTAAGCATAACCACGCCTCACCCTCTAAGTGACGTGTTTAATGCCAATATTATTGGCAATTTCAATGCCAGGTCAAAAAAAGTCATTTTTTATGTCGATAGTGTCTGCGCAAAATATAGTTGACGTTGTTGGAAGAGCTGTAACTTTCAACTTATCAACTTCCTGCTGCTATTCTTTTACTCTCGAATGCCATCCAAAGGATTGGTTTAGTCAGGGATCGTTCTAGATATCACTGGGTTTAGAAACAAAACAAGCTACACAATCACCCTGGAACTTCTTTTGCTTTTAGTAGAATTCAATTTACAAAATATTTTAGCGTAGAATATAAAGCTAGCAAGCATTTCGTCAATATTTACTGCGTGCTGCAACGATGATGCGGTGTGTTCAGTAACTACTGAAACTTTTTCAAATTTATTCGTTTGTCTTATACACAAGGTCCATGTCACGGGGGTTAGTCAAAGTACGCATTGATATAAGAACAAGTAGATAGAGCACATCGCGATGTAGGTGTCAGTGTTGAACATGATCCGGTTTCCGGATCGCGATCCAACCGGATTCTGCAAATCAGAACCGGATCCAGATTGGACTGGATTTTGAAAAGAACTCAACCGGATCAGATATGGATATCCAAACTGCATTGATCACTGTAGTATAATGCTCAATCAGAGTTTTTTTTTTATATAAACCGGATTGGATGGAATATTTGGACAGGTCTACCGGATTAGGATCGGACCGGATTACTCAATGAAAATTTTGGACTGGATTAGGATTGCAAAAATCTCCGATTTGTTCAGCACTAGTTGGTGTTAGGTGATACACACAGACAATACAGAAGTTGAACATACATTAGAGCAGCGAACTAGTAACTAAGGCTGTGGAGCCGGAGTCAATGCAATTTTGGTTGGCTGAGCCAGAGCCTGAAATATGGGTTCCAGCTCCACAGTCCTGCATTAAACACACATTGAAAAGAATGCTGAGATAAGAACACACACTGGAATCAACATAGGTGATGTGCTTAGTCAAATTTTCATATTTAACAGCCGCATGGTTTATCGGGAATATGTGTATGAGAAATTCAGGCTTAACACTGTTGCACATGATTTTATTCACATCATTTTCATGAATGCTTACATTTTGTTTGATATATGTGTCAATATTGCTGTTTTTTGATAAATTCAATAAAGTTTCAAACTTCAAAGTGTTTAATCCACATTGCTGAGATAGCTCCGTTTCCTGTTACATTCCCATCGAGAATGGGAGCGCACGGTTTCTTCTTACCTTTTCTGATGTTTGCTGCTTTTGCTTTGTGGTTGTCCATTGCCTTACAACAGGCCCTCAATGCATATTTGATCTCTGATCGAATGCCCTAAAATTTATTAGGTTTCTAACGACAGTGGGCTAATATGAGCCTCAGCGCATTGCTTATTAAGTATATTCTTAGGTTCAACAAGGCCTGCATGCGATATCGTAGCGACCTTCCGCTGGTGTTAAAGGACGTATCGTTCACGATCAGACCAAAAGAAAAAGTTGGCATTGTTGGGAGGACAGGCTCGGGTAAATATACACGCTGCTGCTCGCATCTACAAGAATCACTTTGTTCGTTTGTTTAGTATCTAGTCTTGTCATGAGTTCAAGGAACATCACACAGTAGTGGTTCTAGTGAGTGTGCGGAGCGAACAAGGGTGTGCAAAATAGGTGACGCCATTTTCAATATTTTGTGAGTT
>JGI24022J15233_10003248_pt1 | contig 16012 bp, 9 predicted proteins | sample Ectturendosymbi2_FD_15233 | JGI IMG/M metagenome (IMG submission 15233)
GGAGGAATGTTGCAGAAAGGTCGTACCAAGGTTGAATGAGCACGATGACGTCATATACTTTACGGTTTTAACACAGGCCCCTACAACAGCGATTTGACCCCCCTGGCCCAATGTGCTAGTTTCGCCACTGAGCATGGGATGCATTAAGCAGAAATGTGTAATTTATTTGGGGCTGACGGACTATCAGGGTAAACGAAACAATTCCATGATAATGGCGATTGACTTGAGATATTAAGGGTACCAGCTGAATTCCAGGAACAAATTTGCTATGTCAAGAGCCTCAGGTGGGAATGTATTTTGGAGGTTTGTTTGGCCTCTTTTCCAGCATAAAATGTGCCTTTCTAACTGGTACATTCGGATCGATTCTTATCCCGACCATAACGAAGAACTACAGAACTGTACGTCTGGCCTATCTGTTAGCTCGTTCTTGTGGTTAATAGACTGGTGCAAGGGAGTATTTCTCGCGCTAAGCTGCCAATAACTTACCATGAATGCAACATTCACTTCGAGTGTGTAATAGCTCTGTGGCCCATTGTGCAGAGCAAGCAAATGTGAGCGCTCGCATACCACTAGTGGCGCTCTAAAGAAAGTGCAAAGTGAACATTCTAAAACTCACTGACATACTTATATTCTTCATGCACATGAAACTGTTGTCTGACATAACTCAGGAAACATTAAAAACAACGACTAGTGTCGGAAATCAGCAGAGGGGAACTTTATCCAAGAAAACACGCTTCTTCTGCATTCTCCCCGATAGCCGGCCTGAAAAATTCCTGGAAGGTCAGGTTCTTTCTTTCACTCATCTGTAAGCTCGCATCGCGGGTCCAATAAATTAATTGATAAAAGAGCAAGGCGGAACAAACTGTCATCTAGAATTGCTTGCAAACTTATGTAAATAAATAAAGTGCAAAAAGTCTTTCCCTTGAGAAATTATATCAAAAGATAAGCTTACTTGTTCGAACGTAAATCAGGTCAGATGCCCCTTCTGACACTAGACATTGAGTATAGCATTTCGGCTGGGAAGAAGGTCGGAACTGTGTTTGCCAATCTCACAGCTGCCTACAACACTGTGGGGCATCGCTCCTCACCTGCAAGTTACTACTATTGCTACCTGACAGGCACGTGGTCTACATGATCAAGGAGCTGGCTGGTAATCGCAGCTTCATCCTTATCACCGGAAACGGCAAACGGAGTAGGTTACGACGCCTCACGAATGGCGTCCCACAGGGATCCGTTCTGGTACTTCTTCTCTTCAACATCTGCACCTCTGACCTGCCAACCACCGTTTCCAGAAAGTATGCTGACGATCTAGCAATCAAGCTTGCTGATGGAGACTGGCAGGTAGCGGAAGGGGTGCTGAGCAAAGACATGGCAACCGTCGGTGAATAACTCCAGACCTGAAAGCTAAAGCTCAGCACTACAAAAACAGTGTCGGCAGCCTTCCACATCAACAACAATGAAGCTTGAAGTGAGCTAAAAGTCACCCACAACAACAAAACTCTGCCCTATTGCTCCGAGCCCTAATACCTCGGAGTAACAATGGACAGGTCGCTCACGTATCGCCAACACCTTGAGTCACTTCGCAAGACGCTAACATCACGCGTCGCACTCTTGAGGCGACTTGCTGGCTCTGGCTAGGGTACTGGAGCAACAACGTTGCGAACAGCTACCTTAACGCTGGCCCATTCAACATTAGAGTATTGCACTCATGTCTGGTGCCGCAGTGCTCATACCCGCCTTATTGACCTCACCATCATCGACGCCTTGACAATTGTGACTGGATACCTGCGTCCTACACCAGCGGACAACCTTCGTATACTTCCAACCTGCTGAGTTTCGTCGCAAAGGAGCCACACTGTCTCTAGCACGTCGTGCTATGGAGCCTGGACACCTGCTCTACTCAGCGCTCACCTGTCCTCTGAATGGAATGCACGCCGTCTCAAATCGAGACATCCATTTGTGTCCGCCACACAACAACTCATCAGTTCATCTGACGACAACAACATACGTGCGGCGCTCTGGGCAGATCACCGATGGAATGCAGAGTGGTTGGACAACACTATAAGACTCCGTATTTTCATCACCGACACCGGCACCCAACCTCCTGCAATGGCCCTGCCAAGAACGGGCCCGGCTTAACCGCCTCCGCACCGGTATCTCACGTTTACGCTCCTGCTTACACAAATGAGGTATGGCCCCTTCTACGGCCTGTGAGTGTGGCGCAAGTAGTGGGTTGTAACAACTCGCTCCAACGATGTAGAAAGTCTGAATGCTTTTAACTTGCGTATATGGCCAAAATGTGGTTGTTTGGTGAGGATTTGTTGTATTTGCTGTCTAGTTTGAGATTAAACTTCAGACACAAACCGCAGTTCATTTTTGATTCACTTTAATATGTTTCTTAAAATTTCGACATTTGCTTAAAAGTATTCGGTAGGGAATGCATTCGACAGAGATGTTTAATTTTTCAATAGTTCATCCAATGTAACATTATATCCTATTTTGGTGGAAGTTTTGGATAGGTACTTGATCAGTTAACTCTGAGGCGTGTTGCACGTGTCTTGCAAACACACATTAATGCAACTGGCACTTTTACCAGTATCCAAGGAGCTTCATTGAAGCCCTGGTTCGATGGCTGGTACCACAACCGAATTTCTACTGCAGTAATGCCCAAATCAGTGAACATGGAGCTGGAGCAGTAATGTTAGGGGTGCAAAAATAGTATGTTCGAGAAGGGTGCATCGATTCCTGGGCATGACCTGGGTCGGAGTCGGAGATGCAGTAAACTCCTTGCGATGCGATAAACATCTAAATCAAGGGAGTTTTGGCTCACAGCAGTAGGAGATAGTGTACAGGGAGGTATGAAGCACTCAACTAGTTTACTTTTGGGCAAAAATCATTTCAAACATGAAAAAATCCTTTGTGTAAAATTTGGATTCTTGTTTCAGAAAACGTCAGTTCAACCCTTTCCAGCCATTAATGGGGACGAAGTTGCATTAGATGTGTCTTTTTAATATTTAAAGAAGTCATATGCAAAATATTTTCGATATCTACTTATTAGATTAGTATCGATTCTTGGTCGATACATACCGAAGAAATACAATACGGTACTTCCTGCCTTTCTGTAATCTCGTTCTCTTGATTAAACGAGTGCAAGATAGTGTTTCACGCGCTAAGATGCCATTGATTTACCAGGAACCTTGGAATGTACAATGGCCGTGTGGCTCCGTGTTGCCAGTTTGGTTTTTCGAGGCCAAATTTCCAACTTTTGGCCTTTTTTAAACTCCTTTGGCGTTTTTTCGTTTATGGAAAAGGCCAAATGAAGCTTGTTTTTTTGCTACACATGTTGTATCGTAGCATTTGCCACCAGGTTTCAAATCAAGCAGATAAATTAGCTCTTATGGCGATTATTTTATTAGGGCGATTATTCTGGCGATTATTTTGTTATAAACCTCGGCTAAAAAAATAATCGCCAAAATTTGGCAAATTGAAAGATGATTTTGTCAGATTCCTGGACACTGGCAGATATCTGGACACTGTTTTTGTTTCTGGACACAGAATGATAAATTTTTGTTGCAAACGCTGCACCAGAATATTATAATTTTTAGTTTGGTGTTTCGTTCTTTTTAGCTTTGCTGTTTCAAGTTACTCCTTAACAAGATCAAAAATATTGAGACGTTGGTTATTGAATGAGCTTTATTCTGCATAGATATATGTTGCCTTTCAACAGTGCTGTGCAACCTGTAACGGGTGGTTAAAAAGTGCAGTTGTCTGTTTATCTTGTATTTGGCTTCTTTGGTGCTTTCCAGCTTTTTTACGGTTGCTGCATGGCCTTTTTAACTCATGACAACCTGGTATCCCTGGTGTGGCCCACGACGTAGAATAAGGAGAAATGAGCGCTCGGAGACCACTAGTGACTCTCCAAAGAAAAGTTAACATAAAATCAAGCTGTAGTCTCACACGAGTCACGAAACATTGAAAGCAATGACTAGAGTCAGAAATCAGAAGCCCGAAACTTTATCCAAGAAGATACATTTCTTCTGCTTTCTCCCCGACAGCCGGTCAAAAAGGATTCCCAAAATATCAGTTTCTTTCCTTCACTATTGTAAGTTGGCATCGCGGGTCGAATATATTAGTTGGTAAAAGGTGCAAGGCAGAGCAAACTGTCACGAAGAATTGCATGCAAAATTTATATAAATAAGGTGGAAAAATCACTCGCCTGATAAACTTTGTATCAACATGTAAGCTTACTTGATTCGCAGTCCACACCAGTGTATCCTTGAGCACATGAACAAACGTACGAGATATCTACTTGAAGACACATTCCACCATTCTGGCAAGGATGAACGCTGCAAGCATCAAGCTCTGCACAACAAAAAGGCCACAGTGAGTTGACACAAACGGTAACTACGTGCCACAAAGACATCGACACAAAACCCTTTCCAGAGTCAATGTCCGACCAAACTGTTTACTACTCGTATGTGCGATGCGTTAAAGTATCAACATCGAACCGGTGTAAAGCGGTCGGAAATTGACTTGGTTTCTAACGGAATAAGTTGCAATAGAAACCATCAAGACATTTCTAATGGTTGACGGTTCACGCATATCCAACGAGAGTAACAAATCAAAATCAGATGATATTCATGGCGTATGGAACAACTCAACAGTCATGCGCCTGTGATAACATGTAAATGAAATCTTTTTTCCCTTACTTTCATTTGCACTCTCCGTGTATGGATCATAGCTGCTAATGTGCAAAGCCTTCAAATCCATGAAATTATACTAAAGGTATCTTTTCACGCAATCAATGTTATTGTCAAACTGCACATGTCGTTCAATTGCATTTTTACTGATTTGTTTAACAATTCACACCAGCGAAGCCTCAACAACAAAAATTTGATTGAGATTTAACAACTTTTGAAAATAAATAGCACCTTTCTCAAAAGGATCTAGGGCAGTGCATGCATTAAATTTCGGATATTGCCAACAACTCCTTCCCATTATTTCTCCGAATCCGTTTAACTTGTACATGTGGCGAAAACGGGTTGGTTTGGTGGGGATTTGTTATATTTTCTGTCTGGTTTGAGATTAAACTTGAGACACGAGACGCAGTTCATTTTTGTTTCACTTCAATATGTGTCTTAAAAACTTCGACATTTATCTAAAAGTGTTTAATATTTTAGGCATTCGAGAGAAGCGCGTAATTTTATCTGTTGGGAGATATGGACATGAACTTGGTCAGTCAATTCTAAGGCGTGTTGTGCGCGTCTTGCAAACACTCATGATGAAACTGGCATTTTTCCAGCATCCAAGCAGCTTTCACTGAAACACTGCTTCGATGGCTGATACCACAACCGAATTTTTGCTGAAGGAATACCTAAATCAGTGAACATGAAGCTAAAATAGTGATATTAGGGGTACAAGCATAGTGCCTTGGACAGGAATGCAGCAATGCCTTGACATGGCCCTTGGTTGCAGATGTGGTCGACTCCTTTCAATGTGGAAAATATCTAAATCAAGGGATTTTGGGCTCAAAGGCGTAACAGGTGGGGTGCAGGATGATCTGTAGCCAGGACCGGATTTACCAGTAGGCTATATAGGCTTAAACCTAGAGCCTCAAGATCCAAGGGGGCCTCCAACAAACTGTGGTAGGCTACGCATAGAGTACATTGCCGGTATGTGGTCATTTCAGTAAATATTCATGAAAAATTTATTTGTTAATTATTCATGATATTTCGTTTTATTCATCCAATCAGATTTCGTGGTGATAACACCAGAGTCTTCCAACAAATTTCCATGAATCTCAATATGACGGTTTGTCAAGCCGCATGCCGACTAATGTATCGATATACTGTACGCAAAGCACGCTAGCTGCGTCCTGGGTTTGCTGAATTGTACGGATTGTGACAAGTGAATCAGGCGAAAGAATTTTTGCCCGTTCGTGTTTGAAATGCACCTGATAAGCGGCGTAAGTGACGGGTGGCAGGGGTGCGAACCGCCCCCCTGGCAAGCTTAATGTAAAAACCGGGCCCTCACCTACCTTTTATTTTGGTATTTACTATACGTTTGGTTTTCAGTAAGTTGTTGTTTTTTTGCGTTTTTCGGAGTGTTTTCCGGTGATTTCGGGTTGTAGTATTGACATCCACATCCGGATTCACTATTATTTCTCAACTTTTTTCAGAGTGTTGGTCTGACCAGTGGGTTCTCTTCATTTAAATTTCCCCCTGTCTCTTGCAGATAAGAGCCATATGTTTAGGGTTAACAGCAGTATCCTAAACTAAACATAGTTACTTCTTCTGAGCAAATACAATAGTTTTGTCAGCGTTTCTATTAGGTAAAGCTCCATTGGCATTTTTAGATGTGATTCTTTCCATTTTAATTTTCTTTTAGAAAGTCATTCAGAAATCAGATTGCTATTGAGTACTTGCGTAAGTTGGTACTGCTCCCCTGCTAAGAAAATCAGAGATCTTGGTGATCTTGAATAGCAAGCAAAAGTCACTTTGCCAATCTGCAACCACAGAACTCTTTCCGAAAGAGACAAAAAACTAGGAAACAGAAAGAAAATTACAAAAGTGCGTTTGGGTTTTATGCCTCAGATTAGTGGTTCTTAGTCCATCCAACCACTCAGCCTCTCAAATTGAAATATAAAACATTACAAATCAGTGGCGATTTTATCAAATTTTCTAAATGTCAAGTCCCCCTGCGCAAATGTAATACCCCCTATTGAAGACTTTCTGCCGACGGTTCTGACTTGAACCTCACATCATTTCGCGCCACGGTTTCGTTGCGTTCGATTCTTTGCAGTGTGAAAAAGTAACAAACACGCGAATCGTCATCCCTGGCAGTTGCAGCCATTTGGGTGCGTTTTACTTGACATGTTTTGCTCGTGTGTGCGAGAGTTTTAACAGCCGTGGTTAGCGAGTCGCAACGTGGTCCTCACGTTGTGCTTTAACGCCTTTATGCCGCCATACATATGTGTAGTGTGTTTGGTTTTTATGAGCACAGATAAGAAAAGACAGACGTGAAACTTGTAAAAATTTAGACCATGTGTTTTTTCAAATATTTCAACCATGGCGTTTCCGCTTGGTTCGCCTCTGGAAATTAATAATCCCGTTCCCGCCAGCCAAGCACAATTTCCACAATTCCGTGTCATTGAACTTTTTGCGTCAAAGGTAGCAACAAGCGCAGTGACCGTGGGGAACTCTAGTAATGATATATAATTTTTTATTGACCGTACATTTAGAGCGTCAACGTCGTCATTTTCGGCTTTCGCAAATTGATTAACGCTTTTCAATTTTTTCCTCGTTAAAATGGGAAAGGGGGCCTCACAAGTGGATTAGCCTAGGGCCTAACATCAGCTAAATCCGGCCCTGTCTGTAGCCCCTCAATTATTTTACTTCTGGGCAAAATCATTTCAAGCATGAAAAGAAAAATTTTCCACCTTTTCCTGGTATTGATGCTGAGGAAGTTGCAATAAATGTAACTTTTTAATACTTAGAGAAGTTATATGTTAAATATTTTGATTATATCCACTTATTAGGGATTATACTTTTTCAAAACGCTATAGCCCACCCAGATTTTTATGGCCCCCTACGCCCATGAGTGGGGATGAATGACTTTCAGAGAAAACGAAACAATTCCAGGGAAGTGGTGATGGACTTGATATAAAGTAAGCGTGCCAGTTGAATTCCAGGAAGAAACGTGCTAAGTTGTAATCTGAGATGGAGATGTACATTTGTAGTTTTGTTTTATCACTTTTCCAGCACAAAATAGGCTTTCTGTCGTAGAAAGAAACAATGATTATTGGCAATTTCAAATACTTCCACAGGAGACAATAATAAACATCAGTTTAAGCACGAACCTCTCTAACTCCTTCACACGGATCGATTCTTATCCGGATCATAACGAAGAATTACAAAGCGTTACTTCCACCTTTTCTGTAAGATCATTCCTGAGGCTAAAGACTGGTGCAAGGGAGTGTTTTACGTGCTACGCTACAAATGGCTTACCATGAATGAAACATTTTGATCGATTCCTTGCTTACACCCATCATGGAAAGTACTCACTTCGAGTGTATAATACCTGTATGGCCCACAGCGGATAGAGCAAGCAGATACGAGCGCTAGCGTATCACTATGAACATTCTGAAATTCACTTACATACGTATATTCTTACAGCACATCAAGCTGTTGTCTAACATAACGCGTGAAACATTAAAAATGATGACCAAAATCAAGAATAAGCGGAGTATAACTTCATCTGGGAAAAAAACATTTCTTCTGCTTTCTCCTCGACAGGCGGTCAAAAAGATTCCTGAAAGATCAGCTTCTTTCCGTCACTTTACTATAAGCTTTCATCGCGTGTCCAATAAATTAGGTGGTAAAAGAAACAAACGGAGCAAACTGCGCCACCGCGGAAAGCGTGCAAACTTACATAAACAAACAAAATTGAAAAATCTCTCGCCTAATTGATAAAATATATCAACATGTAAGTTTACTTGATTCGCAGTCCACACCAGTGTATCCTTGAGCACATGAACATAAATACGAGCTATCTACTGGAAGACACATTCCACCATTCTGGCAAGGATGAACGCTACATGCATCAAGCTCTGCACAACAGAAGGGTCACAGTGAGTTAACACAAACTGTAACTACTTGGCACAAAGACATCGACATATGTCCAACAAATTTTTCTAGTGGAACAAAAAAGGTTACGGGCCTGCCATATTTTATCTTATTTTGTTGGGAGATTTGGACAGCAATTTGGTCAGTTACTGTAATTGTCAGGTGTGCTGAACGTGTCTTGCAAACACACTCACACCTATTCCAGAAACTAAGAAATTTTTACTGTGATCATTTTGATTCCACCCTTCATGTGAAATGCAAACGGAAAACAAACTCTGCGAACAAGCGTTATTTATGTCATACGTCTCTGACAGGTTTTACGCGAAATGGACCCAGGTTTTCAGGAGGGCCACTTAGAAAGATATTCCGGCATTACTATCAGCTACTTTTTTTAGCACTGCACTTTTTCCATTGAAGTATCGACAAAGACGTGAGAAACTTATATTCATAAATAAAGTGGAAAAATCTCCCGCCTGATACAATATATCAACATGTAAGCTTACTTGAATCGCAGTCCACACCAGTGTATCCTTGAGCACATGAACAAACGTACGAGCTATCTACTGGAAGACACATTCCACCGTTCTGGCAAGGATGAATGCTGCATGCATCAAGGTCTGCACAACACAAAGGCCACAGTGAGTTAGCACCAACGGTAAATACGTGGCACAAAGACATCGACGAAAAAGCCTGCAGAGTCAGTGTCCGACCAAATGTCTCACTGTTATGTCCATGAGAAGTCTTAGGGTCAGCATCGATCCGATGTAGAAACTTTCATAGAATTGCTGGCTTTAATACAAATCATCGACTGTTTTCTAAATTTTGACGCGTATCGATTGAGTGCTGTAATATTAACTGGAAAAATATGATACGATAACAATTGCATTTGTGCATACGAAATTGATAAAAACTTGTCCTTGATGGTTTAATTTGAGCATTCTGCACATTTTTGATAATGCAGTCAACAAAGATTGCTTGCGCACATATTGAAATCTAATTCAGATAAATAGTGCATGAAATCCTGAAAATACATTTTTTAAACTTTGATGTTAACCATACTTCTCTCGCAGCGTTCCCCAGTGTATTCAATCGAGCATGAACAAATGTACGAATCATCAACTTGTGAGCATTTCCCGCCGTTTAAACAAGGACGAACGCTGCAGATATCGAAAGCTAGAAAGAAGAAAGCAAAGGTCTGGTTGGGCTAAGATGTATATGCAACTTTGCAACACTTAAAACTTTAACCGCCGTCGACGTGTCGGTAAATAACTGTTCAAATTATGTATTTGCAAAACTGCAGAGCATGACAAGCAAAATACCTTGAAGTTTAAATGTGTTTGGATCTTGAAATACGATGATAAAATCGTCGCATAAAACCAAAATAATTTGTCGAAGATTTTATTTCTCAATTTGGCTCATGGTTTCACCAGAAATAAACTTCAGCGTAACAATCAGTTAAGAAAACAAAGTTGTTCCACCATTGGCAAGATGCACAAACGCAATGATACAGCTTTTCCAAAGTTTTGATTTCTTAGCTTAATTTTTTGCACCGTAAAGGGAAGCTGTTCCATGAAACAATGTTCACAGTTGACGTTGCAATCTTAAACATTTCATCCCACAATTGCTTCACTGCTTTCCTCGCACGTCTGGGTATGCAAGGTAGTGCAGTACAACTGGAGTTGCCAATCCCATAATACTGTACCTCTGGAGCGCATCCAAGTTCAGTGAGAACCAATTAAAGGAAACAAAGAGCTGAAAGCTGCTCACATATTTTTGAAACAATACAAAAAATGTTAATCAAGCGAGTCAGTTGTTTTGCATATCAATCATTGAAACATTGCGCAGGAACTGCTCAACTCCATCGACAATAGCGCTGCACACTGCGTGGACCACATGCCGAACGCGGAGTGGGGAAAGCAACGCCAAGACTCTTTGGTTTCTTGCCCGACGTCCATACAACCTCTACTGAAATGTCCCCAAAGACAAGTATCGGTGAGGATTAACCGCCTTCGCACTGGTGTCGGTGGATTCGACTTCAGCAAATGGGGTACAAATGGAGTCTGGCGCTATTAGTGTCATGCGAGTACGGCGACGAGGAAAAAACTGCAGACCGCATTTTCTGGGAGTGTCCCCAAACACCGACCCCAAAGTGGGGCTCATCATCTGGCGATTTTACAGGATGAAACCAAAAACTGGTCGTTCAATGCATGCCCGAAGTCTCATTTGGCTGAGTGGCATGCAGATAAAGACCAGCTCAAACACCACGATGGCGATTAAAACGTTGAAACTCTTACCCATAGGGAAAAATTCTCAAACAATTTTGGAACTCATGTTGTTTGAAGATTTAAAGCAAACTTGAACCATATGTTTTTGAGCACTTTAAGTAATTCATGCTTCTGCCATTATCAGATTAGGGCGAATAAAATGGCAACACTTTGCTTCGCAAAAGAGTGTGAGGGGTAACATATACCCACCCGGTTGCTTATAGGTGCTTGCTTACCAGAAACAAGGCTTGCTTCGCAATTAACTCCTGTGTAGCCGCTCGCACAGACACACAAGTAAGAGTTAATCCCGTCCGAACACACCCCTTCATTTAGACATGGATTCGATGCGCATTCGTCAATATCTGAAATGATAAAGTACTGACATCAACCTTTACCCTGAATACAAACTGGACAAGATTAATGCCGCAAACTGTGTAGTCCACTGCGTTTTCTGTGAAGCACAGTTGCGCCCTAATTTTTTTTTAATACGATAAAAATATCGACGAGGTGTATTTGTATGATTAGAGCTGTAGACTGAAATATTGTTTAAAACTTACTACTTCTCCATTCACATTTTTTGTTTTTTTGACATCGATTTCTGCCATAGCTGTGAAAAGGCAACAATATGCAATACTATTATACTGTTTGTATAAACAATATCTAAACAGGTTATCCCTCAGTAAAGTGACAACCGCTTTCGTTGGCATTTAGTCTTAAAAACTTTAAAAATGTTTATAAGAATGTCTCAAAAATGTTTACAAAGATATTTCAAAAACTACTAACACAAAATGGTACACGTCAAGTCTACATTATACTTTTGGCCCTTGCATCAACACGTATTTTACAGAGTCTGTTGGAAAGATGACAGTCATGTGACAGCACTGCTTTATGGCTTAATAAAGATTTGACACGCTATGCTGAAGGCCTTGCAAATGTTCTTAAAAACAGAGATAATGAAAAATACTAGCTAATACAGAAACAATTGACAAAAAGCAAACGGTACGGAAATCAATAAAATCTAAGCTAGGGGTCTCAAACACGTGGCCCACGGGCCGCATGTGGCCCGCGAGATCGTTTTGTGCGGCCCACGATGCTTTTTGGGAATTTTCAAAAATTTACCATTTACGTTATTTAGTTTATTCACCGGAGTTTGAAAGTTCTCGGCTATCGAGTGAACAACTTCCTTTCCAACGAGCGCAGAGACGGCTAGAAATGATTTACCGATAACTTATGACACCTTTCACAGGGAATAAGATGTTTGTAGCAAGGTTCAGGTACCGCCATTTTTGCGTCAGCGTAGTAATGCGACCCTCGGGTTACTTTATTAGTCCTCATTTGACCCTCGGAGCAATTTCAGTTTGAGACCTCTGATCAAAGCACATTGAAACACACACGCTTTATTTTCTATTTTTGTTTGAAAGTTAATTCCAGCTACGGCTTTTGCTACTTTTGGTAATTTCACCAAAGAAAAACTACAGCCATTGACATTGCTTGTTGCAGTGGACGGCCTTTGGCAGTGCTCCTTTCATGATATACAGTATCAGGCTCTTATACTAGCGTTGAACTTTGCAATACTCTATTTTCAGAATGAATTGTGATGTTCATAGCAGAGTTGCAAAAGGGCCTCATTTTGAACCCCGAACCCGGCTCGAACTCGACATTTATTTTTGAAGCCCAATTTGGGCCCGAAAGCCAAGTTTGCCGATTGAGCCAAGATATGCACAACTGCAACTCGACTGCTTCAACTGTAGCTAGCGACAAAAGTGTGCGTCGTTGCGAAAACATTTTGTAAGCATCCCCGCAAATGTTCCGAAGCATTTTGACGAACTTAAGCCCGAACCAGGCCCGAAACCCGGCCCGCTACACCTCTGGTTCATAGACATCTCACTTTAAGCTCAATTGCTGTGTCACACTGTCCACATGTGCCGTTGCCATTGGATATCAGTAAAAAACAAAAAATTGGAGTAAAACATGGCGAAGTGGTTTTAACAGCAAATTATATTTAGGTTGTTTTGACGTAATGCCTTTAGCAATTTTGCAAATTACTTGTTACCGTAACGAAACGTTAGTTGGCAATCTTTTCGCAAACGTTTTTGAGCAATAAAATATTGGGCTCCACAAACACTAAAACGTCAAACCTTCAGCATTACATCAAGCGTACTTATATCGCAATTGATTGACGTCCATCCAGGATGACAGGAGCATCTGTACCCTCCAAGGTCGACTGAACAATCTCCGTTCAAACAAGGATCGGAATCGCAAGCTCGGTTTGCTGTGATGTTTGAGATGAAGCACATTAAAAACTGCCACATTGTGAGCCATACTTGCAGGGTTAAATAATTAAAATTCACTCGAATATGCAGAGCTTCATTGAACGGACAATGGCTGGTGAACACAGGCTTGTACAACACAAATTTTCCAACGAAATTTTTAATGTCAATCGTATTCCCGAAAATAGTCAGTTGAAACGAACTTTGTTTTGATCCTTAGCACATGCCGGACATAAAGCATTATGATATGTTGCAGAGTCCACACCNCTGGTTTGAGTTTCATGCACTGCTCTATGAGTTCGTCGGTCAATGCGCGCAACTGGGNGATGCTGNTCATGACGATGCAGAAACCCGAGAGCTCAAACTGCCTGTTCTGATGACTCTCCAACCGTGCGCATTAAGTAAGAAAAGTCTTACAAACGATATGCAACGTGGTCGACACCTCGCAAAAGGGTATGATTTTACGAACGCGATCACAAACAAATCTGTCTGGCGACGGAATTGATGACAAAGTGCAAGCAGGAAGACGAAAACAAACAATTTCATGCAAGCAACGCTTCACCTGCTTCGCATCTTTTTCCTGTGAACAGGGGAGGGCACGAGCAGTAAAAAGTAAATCCGATGTTTGTACAAGTTCCACCGTTCAAACACGGCATGAAATCACAAGCTGCAAATTTGATAATTACGGCGCGTGTTAATTTAAACGAAGCATATCAGGTAAAAACGAGTGGCGAAACGTTAGACGGTAGAGTGACAGATAAGACAGTTAATTCGACGCTTCAAAGACAACAGAATCTGCGAAACATGTTTTAGCATCCGAAAACGATTTACTTTAAATCCATTCAGGTCTTGTTTCCGAAACACATATTACCCCTGTACCTGTTTTTACACATACACTTTTAAAACCCATATTCTATAAATAACACGAAACGATGGAAGGGTTCGTTTGATTGATGTGCAACATGTGGCAAGAGGTAAACGCTGCAATCAGCCCATTACATGATAATTGCGTTACATATTAAATGACTTTCATCACTTGCCTTGCTCGCAGTTCGGTCCCAGAGCAGGTTGCAGGCAGTGACAGTTGTACCTATTAACACCATCGACGCAATATCCATTGTGAAGACATGGATTAGATGCGCATTCGTTCATCTCTATGAAAAGATTTATGTCAGTTTATTTTTCAGTAGTGCAGTTCGTGCATTCACAGGGCTCACTGGCATTTTGACCATACAACAACAGTCATGGCTTACATGATTGGCACTGGCATGCCACATCCCTTTGGTCAGGTGTAAACAAGACCTTAACTTTAATTGAACAGCACTGAATTGAAAATGTAAACATAATTCAAGACTCCAGGTGGTAATTCGAAAGAGCAAAAGGTGCTCGTTGGCAAAAAAGCTAGTTTTCAATGTTGCAAAAGATCTGGAGTTAACATGACGCGGAAAGTTGCGAAGACAAGAGGTGCGTTGCGTTTGAACTCATTGAAAAAAAAACAGGTCTCTTTTAATAACCTGGTTTCAGACAAAGCGTTTTTCTTGCATCACGTAGTGCAACTGCAGAGTCTAATTCCAAATTGGTTTAATGCAGACAATACAAAGGAAGCTTCGTCGGGTTTTCTGGTAAAAAATGAACCAAAGTAGGCAGGTGTGAAGCACAAAAAAGTCTTCTGGGTATTTTTTGCAAGAGTATAAGTTCATCCACATTTTTGCCTTCACCTCATCTCGGAGAATGGGCCAAATGGGTATACAGCGCAGGGAAAATGTAGCAAGAGAAATGTTGCTAACTGTGATAGAAAAAACCGAAAGGATTAACTCATAATTATCATTAATTACTGGAAGATGTCGTGACCTATGCTATGCATCACACAAGTATTGCCTTTACAATAAAAAGCTGTTATCAATGACCTAAAAATCTGATAAGGAAGACCAGAAAAAGTACTATTTGTTGATTTGATTTCAATTTTCGATTTTATGATCATAACATGGGAGCAATGCCGTGGCAAGGCAGCCCCGTACCGCCCGGTCGGGGGGGCCCCGACCATTCGTAGGGGCCCCACAATATATATTGTATTAGTAGGTTAGAACCGTCTCTCTACCCTTGACTTTTACTCTTTTGGTTTTTGCCCTCAATGCGGAGTCGGTAGATTAAGCATGTATTATTATGATTCGTTAATTTCGAAAAAGAATTACGGACGTTCGGACACTACAGCAGTTTTTGTAAAGTTGTGGTTACGTCAAAACAAGGCCAATTGTTAATTGTTAATAAAGTCTTGACCTTCCCCACTTAAATGCGCGGGTTCGCCCTTGTGCGTTTAAATTCTTGGGGAAATTTACGTCATAATGAATGTGCTGTGGAGTGTTGTTCAATCGCTTTGTAGTTGCGTACCGATAGAGAGACTAGGTTTCTAGTTTAACGTTAAAAACGCTTTCGTGAAATCTGCTTAAGACAGGTTATGTAAAGTTGAAACGAAGGAAGGCTGTTGTGTCAGTTTATTATATATATGTCTGTGCAGAGTGTGTTAAGACAGTCTAATTCAAAGTTTCAACCAGAAAAACCGGAGATAATCTCGGTAAGTTTAACGCTCGTTTGCTCGATCTTAAAAGGCCTCTTCAGATTTGATCTAACTTGCTATATGTCATGATGAAGGTAGATGGTGTCAGATTCCAATAAATTCGTTCTGATTAGAAGTGAAGGCAGAAAGAGTGTTGGGAAGCAGTTAGTTCTACGCACTGCTTATTCCACCTATCAGCTTTCGGTGAAAGCACCAAGTTGCTTACATCGAGACTGGCTTTTAAAATGATGAGGTTGTACAGCGACCACCAGGTGCTCTGTGACCGTCGGGATGCAAATC
>JGI24022J15233_10003251_pt1 | contig 16007 bp, 6 predicted proteins | sample Ectturendosymbi2_FD_15233 | JGI IMG/M metagenome (IMG submission 15233)
CCGAGACACTACGGGGCGCCGAATAGTCCCAAAAATGTCACAAGTACTTTCTTCAATGTAGTACATTTGCTTCCGAAAGATCCCAGTTACGAACTTGGGGGCGCCAAACTTGCTTCTTGTTCCGGTCGTCATCTCACCTGGTCACGCCCCTGCTTACCTGATACTTATTTGCATGAGAAAATGTAATATCTAGTTCCTCAATGTATACCCATGCTAGAAGAATTTTCCTTTTTAACACATGCCTCAGGCACACAGAACAAAATACATTATTAAAAGCTAACACATTAAAAACAAAAATAGTCGTTGAAAGTTGAAACAGTTCGAACTCCAATTTTTTTAACTTGTTTTTGTCAACAATAATTTTTTGCCTATTCCAAACCTTGTATTTCTCACATTCCTCAGAAATAAAATTTGGTAGGGGTCATACAATCAACCATTTGCCCTGGGCATCACCAGAACTCTCTATGCCCCTGCCTCTACTGTATAATGAAAATTAACCTGGATCAAAGACTGTTCCGACTTAGAAAGAGAAAACGAGACTTGGCTGTTTGCACTTAGAAAGAAAAAATGAGAAAGGAAAAGCAATCAGAGAAGTGGACATTCTTTTTTCTGACAGTCGCATGTTTCTGGTTCAGCTGCTTCAATGCTGTTGAGAATTTTATCGTTGTGCTTTTCTATCACAGTTGTTATGTTACCTACAACTGTTTCTTACCTTTTGATAAATATTTTGTGATAGCGATTGCTAAGACAGACTTGATATGTTTAAAGCTTTATAAACATTCCTCCAGTGTCGGTTTCTATGTTGTTGGCGTTGGGAAGGCAAAACCAAACAATTTTCCGTTGGTATTTCTGTTTTTGTGCAGCATTCTAATTAATTGAATCAAATTGCAGCTGGTAATTTTGGCCAATTTTTTGTAAAGCCTAGACGTGTTTGCATAGTTACTGTTTTGCCAAACTCTTGCTTGTAGCATGTGAGCCTGGAAATTTGCTCGTTTATCATCATCGGCCAATATGGGATCGTGGTTGGTAGGTGGTTTGATTTGCGCTAATGTATAGTGGCTAATGCCTGGTTTTCTGAATGGATATTTTTCTGCTGATTAGGTTGAAGGTCATGTAAACAAAGTCCGTTTTCACAATGTAGGCTATCAAGCCTACGTCTGTAGTGATTATCTATCCTTTGTTTTTTGAGCAGTGAAATGATGTTATATATTCGTTTTTGCTGGTCTGCCTGCATTTTACATTACAGCTACGGGTGGCAGAACAAGAGGGTCAGAGTCCTTAGTTTTCAAGGGAGTTCCACAATGCAAGAGACACACTAACTATTTTACTGCATATATAGTTTTTCGTTTAAATGAACATCATCTTCAAAATTTTACTGAGTGCTTGATTTTGTCGCTAAGGCACGTTTATTTTCATCTTAACTTTGTGCGTCGTTATACTGTGCACGCTTCGCTATGTCTTATTTCACCAATGGCCTGATTCAAAACATCCCTGGAACAAATGAATGAATCGTCTATTTGCAATAAGGATGCTCGGAATGGTCGAATGTGCAGTAAAACTTTTAAATTTACCTAGGTCTGTATACATGTTACTCGAACAAGAAGCTGGCACCCAGAGTCGGAAGATGCAAAGACAGAATCCCGGATCCCTTCACTATGAATTTTCGTTCCGCCGCTAAACACAGGGAAATGTACGCGAATTGTTTTGTAAATGCAATGGCGCTTTCTTATAGTTTTTGGGTGATTGATGGGTAAAAGTCAGCTATGTCAATTGTCACCAATTTGCTGTTTCTTGCTTCGTGTGAGGAAAGGGACCGATTGATGACTATTAGGTACTGCGCCATTGATCAAATTCGGTTACATTTTCTGAGGATGCAGTTGACGTGCTGATGCTGACGATAGTGTTGACTGACCTTGCCAATTTCATTTATACGGGGTTGATAAAGCGGCATTTGCGATGTTACGGAAGTCCTCTTTGCTACCTTTTATTGTAAAAAATACTCTCTTTTCTGCAATGGCATGTGGCCAGTACCTTGCAGAAAAATGACAAATCATTCCAGCCAACCCCCGCACAAGAAGCAAAATCATATGAACATGTTGTGCAGAGCCAAATTTAAGTTGACCAGATTAAAGCACCCGAAATACGAATTCAGTCAAACCAAACTTTACCGGCCGGATCTTGGTGAGGGAGACCAACCACACCAGCTATGTCTAACCCTCAGCCAGCGGGCCGCATGCGGCCCAGTTTAGGTTTTCGCTGTAACAACGTGTCCTTAATTTGATAATATGTGCCACTTTATCACGCCTGCACCGCGTAGGCCTACTAGGAGATTTCCGCGTGTCCACTGACACCTTGGTGTAAAATATGTTTCTAGTTTTCTGATTTCTACCCTTGTTGTTCCATTATTGGCACTAAACTTCCCTATTAGATCACACTTACGGAATGGTTAAAAAGGTGCCAAACAGTCGTTACTAGTTTTGCCAGTTTGTTTTTTTTGAGGCCAAATTTGTAATAAATATGTGAAAGATATATTTTTTCGATCTGCTGTTGGTTTTAAGCTGATTGACATTTTCACCTTGCAGCTTTATCTCGTCGCTTTTAGAAGTCCGTTCACTTGTGAATAATGAAATATGAACAACAATTGTGTTGAATTAAAAACAGAAACTTTTCTTTTCTCTGGATAGACAAATAGATAGAAATCACGACACTCACATCCGCCTTGAAAGAATAAAATCGCACCCTCATAGTTAGTGCTACACGGCCCAAACACATCAATAGCGTTTACATGTGAACACGAACTGTCCGGTCCGGAGTCAGGTTTGAGGTTTGGGGGGAAATACATTTTTAGGTGGCAAGACTTTTGTTTTCATTATATATTTAAAACAAAATTTTCTGGGCACAACAAAATTTGGGGGGCACAAAAAATTGGGGACACTATCCACGAATGCCCCCTCCCGTGACTACGGGCCTGGATGTAGTGAGTAGTTTTGACCCTTGTGAATACGATTTGTGAAAGACTGTTTGTACAGCAGTGCGAATGCTGGAAACCGCTAAGTATGTAGGGCCATTACGTCAGCAGTCCACCCTAGAGACGAAATTGCTTTTAGCTGAAATCAAATGATAACTATATAAGCAGAGTACTTACGTTAACAGCTTACCACTTTTACTGACTGGCGCATTAAACAAATGAAATTTGCTACACTATTTTTCTGGAAAAAAATACACAATTACAAACATTGCAAGATCGTTAAGATTACTACAATCACGCAACTTACACCTTGAAGGAAATCTTGATTAGCCTCTGTCCCAATGCATGGAAGTCTCAAGGTACATAAAAACACAACTTACCAAAAGCAGAAGTCCCCTGCTTCGAATTCGTTTTGCCCAGAATCCCCACGCTGCTACCGGAATAGTGAAACCGCCAACAGCCAGGGCACAATAAGCTGAATAATCCAGAAAGGTTGACCTCGGAACGATAAGCTCGTTTATGAAAACATTTTCCATCAAAATCCAAACAGAAACACCAATTATAGCACATCCACCGAGCTGTAAAGCAAGTTTTGAAAATATAACAATTTCCTAGAGACTTGCTCTAGCACCTGTTATGACTAACAACGGCATACAGTTTTTGGTACAATGGAAGACATTTGACGACATTCGAAAACTAGCTTTGCAGTCGTCAGCAAATACCAACATTGCTGATTTAATTGGAGGCAAAGTGTCAACATCGAAAAGTCCAAACTAGAGGTGTGAACCGCGACGCGCACCACTAGATGGTTCCGGCGCGTATAACTACGCCGCGTAAAAATTTTAACCGCTTGAATATATAGGATCTTAATCGAATTTTTGTAAAATACAAGTAATAATACATTTTTTTCAAACGTAGGATTATGGATCTTACTTTCTTCTCCTTGCACTTTCTGTATTCCTGAGTTTTAGCGGTGCCAGTGGTTCAATATACGCAAATCAAATTTGATGATGTTCTTCCACCTTGTGGTGTGACTGCGCTGGCATTATGCCGCTGTTTGTTGCAGCCGTTAAGAACTTATAGTGTTACAGTGTAACAAACCTTTCAGTTTGTGTAGTGCTGAAGTCTATCAGCTGGTAAATGAAGGTGGATACCAAGTATAAAACATTTATATTTGCTTTTGAAACCTAGATTAATTCATAAATTTACTATCCTGTTAAATACATCAGCAGCGCTCACACAAAATTTAAAAGAAGACAATGAAAGGATCTTGTACCTTTGCTATTTAAAATAAGAAAGCGCTTCATATGGTTTGCGATTAACTGTACAGATCTTTTCACAACATGTTTCCTTGATTTCTCTGGTACAGTATGAACATGGGATCAGTATGCATTGGATACTTAAATATTAATAAGTAGTTACATCACACAATGGCAAAGCTGTTAGATTTTTTGGTAGAACAGTAGCTATCATCTATTGTGCATGACGTGTCCGTTGGTCATTTGCAACAGGTATGGAAACACTTATTTCACATTTTAAAAGGAATGGACCTTTGGCAACAAGACCTTTAAGTGTTTTGTGGTGAAAGAGGTGTTTAGAGTAAAATGCAGCCATGTGCATCGGACGCAAATATTGCAGTGTTGATTAGTTTGTTTTACAGTAGGAGCTAGCAAAGTGGTTATGGCTTCATGCATAAAAATGTTTGAAGGGAATGTATAGGGCGAGACACTAAAAAGATGAAAAACATGTTGTCGAGTCACACGCAACACTTGAAACCTAGTTGCGGTCAGGGGTCAGCACAACAAATGCGGTTGTGTTGCGGACAGTATCTGCTAGGGCTGTGCGGGCAGCGGATAAAAAATTTGTTCGCAATATCTCTGCTCCAAACTATACAAGGTCTGCAACAAACCTTTCAACAACTAGGTTAAGATCAAGGTTTTTGGCCACCCAGAATTCTCGGCTCCAGGGCGCAGCATGCGGCTGTTTAATTCTTCTGCAGCAGCTCACTGCGACATGAGTTAGGTTCATTTTCTTCTCAGTTCGTTAGTTTTCAAATGTAACTCAGAAATGTTTGTTTTTTCGGCAGTTATGCCCCCAATCAGGGTTGCGGAGCCGGAGTCGGAGGTTTTTGGGTGGAGTCGGAGTGGGATTCCTAACAACACTGGGAGCCGGAATCGGATTTGTTTGTTCGACTCCGACTCCGGGTACCCAATTGGATCATTTTTATATCACACTCCTAAATTGGGAATACCTGTTGAAATGGTACAATTTCTTTTGAAACTTGCGTTGAAACAGAGATTTCTTGCTGTGTACCACGATTTCCACTGATTTCAACAGCCAAATTTCATTCCCTTTATGTTAATGAGTCGGAGTCGGGAGTCGGAAATTTTAGAAAGGTCGGAGTCTGGAATCGGAGTCGGAAATTTTGGAAAGGTCAGAGTTGGATTCGGAGTCGGATATTTTACCTCCGACTCAGCAGCCTAGCTCCCAATATTGTCTTTTCTGTGAGAAACGAGTCCAAATGACTCTGTGGGTACCAAGGAAAGTGTTGCCCCATGGATTACAGTAATCACGCCAATGAGTCGGCATGTGCGAAGATCTTGTGGTGAAAGTCGACGCACTACAGTATCTTTTCGTGAGTACCAAAATGCATCAGCAAACTTTGTCACTCAAATGGAGTTGAAAACATCTGACCACGTTGTCATTTTTGAACAAATTTTCACCTCGACACTTACGGGAGCCAGATAAGCAATTCAGTGCAACTGGTGATTCAATACCTTATTTCATGACGAAGCAACTACTGGATGCAGACTAGCTGCGATTAAATCGAATTTCGACTCTTCCAAAAAACAGTTGATATTGCAAATGATTAAGTTTCATTTTAAGAGCATTTTCAAACGTTTCAGCAAAATTTGTATTCAAAGTTTTGTGAACTTTTCATTTTTTAAAGCATTTTTAAAAACATTACGTTAGCAAAAAACATTTCTAATGAGAATGAAACGCAAAATTGCTTTTCATTACTTTGAACAAACCCTTATCTTGTCAATTAGTTGTTCACAAGCCGAAAATCTTCACAGTCAAATATTTGCACACCGATTTATGCATTATGGGGTTTCATTTCACATGAAAACAGGTATTAACGACTTTCTAATGAAGTTTAAGTTTTAAAATATCAATAAAAAACTTAAAAAACGAAAGCGGTAAAGTTGGGATGGCAATAAATGCATGGGCGTCGAAAGGATGTTTTCCAGGGGGGGGGCATTGGGGGCAGCAATGGATTTTTCCAAGAGTAGGAAAGGATTTTTCCTGGGAAAGGACAAAAACGATGAAATTTCATGTTAGCCACTCGAAACTAAGAAAACAACCCTTTTTGCTAACACATTAGGAAGATGTCAAATTTCAAAATCCAGGGGAAAGGGGGGCCTTGCACCTCCCTTCCGACGCCCATAGCAAGAAACGGTGCACTGAGTTTCCCCAGAAGCCTTGTAAATATGCGAATACCCTGCTATGGCGAAACGTTTAACAAAACACGCAAACAGTGCTTCCAAAAAAGTCTTAACTGAGACAACATATTGTTAAAAGCAAGTACTTACCAGAAATACAAGTGTCCATCCAAGCATGCACTGTTTACAGATCTGCTTGAACTTTTCCTTGTTCATCTCAACTGCTCTCAACAGAGTCAGCTCGCCAGGAGCCTAACGATTGTTCGGGCAGATAACGAAGTGAAACGACTTCTATATTGTCGATAGTTGCAACTTGATAACCGTGTTTAGGTGAAGTTACCGCATGAGCGGAAACCAAGAAAGGCTGAATACGTGAAAACAGCGATGGCTATTGTTGGATCCAGGACTAGAAAGACGATTTGCTAGCATGAACAATGACTGGATTGTTGACGCTCAACTCACGTAGGGACTGTTTTCTCCAGTTTTACGGTTCTTTCTCTCTTATCGTATCACTCACACCACCAGTCTCCTCATAGGCTTACTTTTGTAAGAGCAAAGCAGATTTGTCCCACAAAATATCTCAAATTTGAATTTCTACTCTTAAACAGGACAGACAGTACGGGCAAAATACGCTGCAACTGCGTTAAACACAGCGTGCTATTGGGCGAATTCGCAACACGAACCACCAAAGAGATGATGGCAAACGTGTTTGAGACGCTGAGTGTAGCTAGGAATGCCTACCAAATTGTAACATGACAACGACTGTCAAAATTTGCATTACGTGCACATGAGTGTAGTGTTTGTCAGCATGAGGTTAACTCTTTCATAAATGACATTTGATGTCTTGATGAGAAACAACATGCATGCTTTTGTTCAACGTTGTTTATCTTCATCTAAATTTTTCATCCGCTTTCTTCAAATGTGTATCCTTTCAACAAGGCTTCATTTTTATCACATTATGTAACGCTTCTGTCTTCTGTATGACGATGAGCGGATGCATTTAGTTGCTGGAAGAGGGACACAATGCCCCGGCGCCAAATCAATGGCGCGCCGAAAAGTCCCAACAATGTCGCAAGTACTTTCTTAAATCCAGTATATTTGCTCCCGAAAGACCTTAGGTTCGAACATGGGGGTGCCAGACTTGTTTCTTGCTCCGGGTGCCATCTAACGTCTGTACCCCCTGGTTAAAACTCAGCATTTTTGTGTGCTTGAGTTCTTTCACTAAACCATGCATATGGACCATTGAATCTGAGCCAAATATGTAAATAAAAATAATTAGGCATAGATATTCAAAGGAAATGTGAAAGAAAATCCACCCAAAGTGAAATTTAAAAGTCTTTGGCAGCAAAAAAAACAATAACCCATGATTTAAAACAAATTATTGTTGAAAGGTTTTAAACTCCGCTGTTTTCATTGTCAAAAATTCCTTGTGACAATGAAAAAAGTTGGATTCGAAACATCCAATATAATTGCTTTTTGCCATTTTGTTTCTAAACTTTGAATCAATACTTCGTATTACCGAGAAACATAGCGAAGACCAGCGCTTATGTCAATAATGCTTCTAATGCAGTATTGATACAAGAAGCTTCGGTCTGTAAATTCATATCCCTCTAATACAAACACTAAACAAGTTGACAAAATTTTGTTGCATTAAAATCACTTATCAAGGAAAAATATTGAAGTTATCAAAGACTGAAGTCTCTTATCAAACCTGACAATTTTGAGCTTTTGTAAACAGGCTTTAACACTGATGCGTTATTTTTTCAGACACCAGAAAATCGATTGTTCTGGTTGAAATTTTGCTGTCTTTTCGAAGTTGCTATAGGTCTTGCGATGTAAGGAGTTGATGTTGCATAGATTTCAAGAATCCTTAATAGTTGAGGGGCAACCTACTTGTTGCAGGACGCAGGTCAGTCTCTAAACCAGGGGTGCCCAATCTTTTTTACTCTAGCACCCCTAAAAATTTTGTTTTGACCTTGCATCCCCTACAATTTCTGAAAAACACTATTTGATAGCAGAACTAATTCCAGCTTCTTTCTGATTCATTCCCGAGAATAGTTGTAGCCATTTCCAATAAATATGGTTTACTATAAGCTCTTCTGCAATAGTATAGGGTTTCTTAGACTTTGTTACTTCAAACGTCACTTGGCATGAAACCACCAGCAGTGTTTTGTCAACAGACGCAAAACCTGATTTTGGAAGGGTTGTTCGAGAATCAAAACAGGCTCTTTGTGCTCGCAAAGATATTTCATCATGGCCAACAACCGTGACCCCGCCATGTCGGTTGTTGATATATTCTTGCAGCTTAGATTGCTTCAAATTTGGGTTGGAGAAAACAGTTTAACAAAGCATGCGCTGAGGCTTTTGCAAATCCTCGTTTTTTCCGATGCAAGTGAAATCAAAACGAACGTAGTCATCATTCCATTTCCTTTCCTTCGACACGAAGGGTTATGTTGATATAAGCCGAAATCAGTAAAACTTATATTATTCAGTGTTTTTTAAGGTTTTTAAAAGGGCGTCGTGGTGGATCGTTAGGGTGTCAAAAATATCTTCCCTTCTATGTCTAATACTTTTAGCTAATTTTCACAAAAACGCAAGTTTCTGTCCAAATGTGCTTAATTATTTGAGTAAGACATTCACTTTTGGCAAACAACCTAAAGACAATTTCGGATATAGAAAAGTTCAATGCAGGCCTACATATTCATTCACTCATATTTGTGCGCGCTTTTCCTTTGAGAGATTCGTGGGGGCAGCAGCCCTAGGAGGACTCGAAATACACCACGATCAATAGGAATCTCAAATAGCTCTGCTGGCTCCACACCAAGACGGTACCAAGCAAGGTCAGAGATGTAGTCACTCCACCTGGTCCTTGGACGAAATCTGCGCCGCTTTCCCGTGGGTGTACACCAGGGGTCGGCAGCCTTTTTTGCACTGAGGACCGGTTTCAGCCTAGCATTATTTTGCGGACCGGCCCTCAATAAAATAATGAATGTTTGGCACATGCAAACTATTACAACTCGTGAGTTATCACGGCACTGATTCAGTGAGAGATCTGGGCTTGCTTTGCCGCAGTAAGATGCTCTGAGCCATAGGGATTATGGTAGTCAATGGCACCCGCAGTGTGTTCCTTAATGTCAGTCGTTCTAGACTAGACACTTTTTGACCAATTTGGCCTTTGGTCAAAAAGGCGACCCGCTCTCAACGCCGGAACACTCGAAGTGACTGAAAAACACGATAAGCACGTTTTACAACTTACGGCTAGCTGTTCCTAGTATTACTAGCCGTTAATTTCTGCGTAAATTGTCTTGCAATAGCCATATTTCCAGTATTTTTATGGCAGAACACCTTTCAGTCAGGGCCGGATTAACCATTGGGCAAACCGGGCAAATGCCCGGGGCCTCGCGCTTTTGGGGGCCTCGCGCTTGAATGTCAAAACACTCTTTTACTGTTTGTTTTATGTCTTTAGGCTGTTCACCACGCGTCAAAATTGTAGAGCTTTTTGATTACTGCGTTTGGTATATAGGTTAACGAAACCGACAACGTTGTCATTTATCGTTTTTGAGTCACTTAAAAGAAATGAACCAAATGGGCTTCACTTTATGGGCTTCCATTCAGTGATTTCAAATAAACCATAGATTGCACACCAAAAAACGCATACTCGTACAATAAAAATCAAGAAAGCTTGTGTTACAACAAAAACATATGAGTGTACTTATTTGAATTGAAACGTTAATCGAATACTGATTTAATTATAGTTTCTCTTCCACATTTTCTTGTGCAGCGCAAACATTAACGTTCGGACCAGAACCGTTGCCAGCAAGTCTTCAATAGGGGGAACTTTACATTTGTACAGGGGGCTTGACATTCTAAAATTTGACAAAAACTCCACTGATTTATAGTGTTTCATATTTTAATTTTGGGGCGTTTGGAGCTTTGTTTGGGAGTCTAACTGGTTTGGACCACCTTTTAGTTGCTCAAGACGTTTTTCATAACGCTGGTAACATGTTCCATTGATGATGTCTCTCACTAACTCAGGGGTTCCCAACCTTTTTCATGCCATGTACCCTTCTGCGTTCCGACAGATGGATATGTACCCCTTCAGCATTTCACCAGATAAGCATGTACCCCCTCAGCATTTCGACAGGTGAACAGTACCCCTAAAATTTCTTTTGACAAAATATTTTATCATGATTAGTCACGGATATATTTAACAATGAACAGATAAAGATTTTTGAAAATAGTATTCGTTGATATATGTATAAATATTTGGAAATATAAATACACTTTTCTCTTCTATTGCAAACCTTAAATGTACCCCTTCAGACGGGGAAATGTACCCCTGGGGGTACATGTACCCCTGGTTGAGAACGCCTGCACTAACTGTAGAAGTGCAATAGTTGGTAAACTAGCAAATTTTGTGCAATCTTGGACTGCAGCGGGATCTAAAATCCCGCAAAAATATAATCGCAGTGCCTTCTTCCTCTAACTGAAATCTGTTTTTTACTTTGTATGCATTGGGAATAGGGTTGCCAGATGTTTGATATTTCACCTGCCTCGCCGGTATTTTACTGCTAATATAGCAAAGGCCGGTAAGAAGCCGGTATTTTGAAAATCAGTGCCCGAAGTCGGTATTTTGAAAATAAATAGCTAGTTTGCAGTAGCTGCAAATATTGTAGAACTAACACAGAACCTCTCCAATTACAATGACTCTAAAAGTGAATTATGTCAGGACAGTTCCTTCAGAGACGTTCATTTAACAACACTCATTGTCTCTCCGTTTTCCATCTTCCCTTGTTTAGTCACACTAACACGGAAAGGCGTTCACTTCAGAAATTGATATATGACATGTAAAACTGGGAATTTACTAAGTGCATTATTTCTTTAGAGTTTAGGAAAACGCCTCTGTTCACACTAAACACTGCAGTTATCGTTTTTCACTTTTAGGTAAGTTTGCTAATGCTTAGCAAAGGACTATAGACCAGTGGTTTTCAACCTTTTTGCTGAAAGGAGCCAAATCCAGACCTACAATTTTTTTAGAGAGCCACACTAAAAATTTTTACCACAAGTCAATTAACATGTTTTTGTTTTATTGCAGAACGAAGTCTGTTACACAAGATATTAGGGGATTTGTTGAAAGACTGCTGAGAGCAGCGGAAAGACCGCATGCAGTCCTCAGAACGACGCTTGAGAAACACTGCTAATAGACTCCACCCACAAAGTGTACATTTATAAAATGTCTGAAAATTTTTCAAAGCAAAGATTGTGGAAGTTTCATGAAATTGTAAAGAAAATAACACGAAAAATAAATGCATTGCCAAAAAAGTGTTTTTTAATGTTTTTCAAGAATCCAGCGCCATTGAATATGCGCTTACGAATGCAGCCTAGATTTCTCACTGTTGACAAAATGGCCGGTATTTTCACAGAACGCATCTGGCAATCCTAACTGGGAAACATCGAAATTTAAACAATCAGTCCTAACCTTTGTTTCACCAGTTTCTTCAGTTAGCGTTACAGTATTAGATATATATAACCCTGACAATGATCTTGTTTGAGGATATGAAACCGATTGAACACGTTCTGCTTCATCCGATATGCTTACGTTCACCTGACGTGCTCATGTAAACACTGTAGTATAACGTTTATTATTATTGAACACATTGAAGTTGCTGATGAATTTATCACTTCAGAAAACCCAGATTTAACGCGAGATTTCACAAGTAAACCTAGACACCCAAGTCGACTGAAAAGGCAGACCTGGGTGAAAAAAAAACGCAGTGGGAGCCCCACGGTGACATGCCGAAAAACGTCTGCTACCGTAACTTGAAGTGAACGTTTGAAGATTTGTTGCCGTTTTATTGTTACGTAATAAAGACCAACAGTAAAACAATGCGCGAGTAAGTTTCGCAACCTGCTATTTGTGTAGTGAAGATGGTCAGAGCGTCTATGACAAAAAATATTGTTGTGTAGTGTCACGGTAGCAAAAAGATATTTTTTTGTGACACAACTTTCTGTTTGAACAAATTAATAACCAAACACGNACCGCCGTGCATGGTCACCCCCAAATGTCTCTGAAGTGTAGGGTGCCAAATCGTATCAGTTTTGACGATTTTGACCGGTGCTTCTGCAAAGTTGAAACGAGGACGCATGTGAAATGCTACGCAGTTGTGCTAAGCGTTTAGTGGGCCTCGCAGTCATGACTTTGCCCGGGGCCTCGCGTTCATTTAATCCGGCCTTGCTTTCAGTAGGTCGACGTTGTTTTACTCAAGGTACTAACGAAAGCTTATAAAACACATGATAATGGACTGCCATATTTTTTTGCCTGCGAAACAATGGTTTGGCAATGCTTTACCGAAGGCCATGAAGACTTGCTTCAGGGCAATTTTGCCAATAATAACACATAGGGTTGGAGAGGTTTGTGACAATTCACAACGAAAATTTGACTGCGCCAAACTTGACGGCAACTTGCAATTAATATTCGCTGTCGACGCGAAAGTCGATGCGATGATTTAGTGGCAGTAATGTTGCGATTGTTGGGCCAATTTTAGTAACTTCACAGAAGCTGAAGTCTTCTTTCTAGAAAAAATGGAGTTTGACTAGTTGGGGATTTTCCGATAGCTATATCAGTGTTGGTTGCTTTCGACCACTATCGGTATAATAGAACTAATTAATGCATATTATATTTATTGAAGCTACCACAACTGATATTGATATGCTTCTGCAGGTTTAGTTGCAAATCTGAAATAATAATTGGCTTGTTGCGACTTCCGATGTAGTAATACTGTTTTGCCCATTACTGGAAGATTGCATATTAAGCAGGCTAGGCGTGGGAAGGCAAGAAACGTGGTCTTGCAGTACAGTACTTTCTTAATTTAATAAATGCTCAATCCATTATGCATATAGTACTTTACCTTTTAATGTTCCCAGGTTTCAATCTACTGTAGCTTTTAATGTACTTACTAAATATATCATGGCCAAGGTTAAATAACCAAATTCTGTAAAGGTTTGCAGTATACGGAATGAATTTGCTTCTGAGTTAACGTCAACACCAAAGGCTGAATTATTTTGCAAACGTCAACACCAAAGGGTGAATTATTTTGCAGTTTCAAACGCAGGAGGTTGATAAGCCAAAATAAAGTTAAAATTTGTAAATTTTAAAGTCAAAATTTCAAGTTTTTAGGTCAAAAGATCGGTTGCCCTATAATCTTCGTGAGAACTGCAATGCTTGACTCCCAACCAGTCACAATCTCAGTGGTCTTGGGCAGTTGGTGCAGTGAAGCGTTTCACAGAACTATTTTACAGGAGTTTGATTGATGCGTGACCAGTCCGATATGTGTTTTATAAGCTTTGTTACGAACCATGGAGTCCAACGTGCATCAAAGGCTTTGATTCCAAAGTAACAAATATTGATCTTTTGGAATCAATTAAAGATTTGAGTGTGTTTTAACCTGCAGAAATCGCCCCCCTGGAAACCGAAATCGCCTCCCAAATCTCGTAAATCACAAAATCGCCCCCACAACGCATGAAATCGCCCCCTGGGGGCGAATTCACCCACGTTGAAGACCACTGCACTATAGCTTGAAACATTGTTTGACAGGAATCGCAATTGTTGACTGCAAAGGAAGCACGTTTAAGGATTGTGCTGACGCATGCTGACAAAATGTAGGTTAAAAGCTCAAATATTCAATGCTTCAAAGAAAGCTGCTGAGGATTTGTGTCTTGTCAATTAAGGTGGTGAATTACCAGCATGCTTAATCTTCCCGCCATATGCATGTTGTCACTTTGCTTCGACTCCGCCATTTTTCGGAAGCAACAGAAAGTTGATTGAAAATAATGCGAATGCAACCCAACAAAATCCGGAATCTCATGAACAGCACCCTCTGCGAGGATGCTTGGTCCTGTCGTGGAGACGCACCCTTAAACCCGAGTCTCCAATTATGCCATCTTCGTTTAACCCGCTGTCTGCCGCGACCTGAAGCTCGGGTTTCTCCAATCGACGGCACAACTCCTTAAACAGTTCTTGGACGTTATATCCCGTTCTCGCGCTCGTTTCTTTATAAAAAGCGCCAAGGCTTTCTGCATATTCTTCGCCTTCGTTTTCACCAACTTCGCGCATTTGCTTCGCCAAGTCCGCTTTGTTCCCAACCAAAGCGACGACCGCGTTCGCTGGTCCATTTTTCTGGAGCTCGTCCATCCAATATTTGACACCCTCAAGAGTTTTGCGGCTTGTGAGGTCGAAAACTACAATCACTGCCGCTGCGCCTCGGTAGTACATTGGAGCCAAAGACCTAAATCTGAAAAAAACAAACAGATGAAAAAAACGTGTGTCACTGTTGTGTCTGAATCAACTCTTGCACCATAGTTTTTTGTGAAAGAGCGAAACTCTCTGCTCGTTTCAGAGAGTTCTTGCAGAATAAGACCGAAAGTCCTGCAAGAACCTATAGCGTTTATCAGGCTTAAAACACATGTCAAACCAAGAATCTCTTAGCTGGTTATCGCCTGTTGACACAGTTTCCATAAATACGAATAAGTACAGGACCTTGGCATTGCGGAAGTCATCAAACAATGTCCGACCGTCAAGCAAAGTTTGGCGTACCCATCTGTAACATTTGGGTTCAAGATGATTGACATAATTTCAAGCTTTGTCAGCGCTTGTACTAAAGTCACCGAGGTTGATGTGATTTTGTAGAATATATCAACCACTTTATTTTAAGTGTTTAGGATCTTGATCGACGCTAACTACAGTGGAATCCACGAACGTTTGGCAAGTTTTTTGCAAAATCTCAGAAAACAATTCCTTTTCACAACTTGATCAGTTTTACTAGTCCTCAAATATAGCGTGAATTACTTTCATTTGCAAATAAACACTGACGTTCGCTGTCACAATACGGGACAAAATATAACCTTTCATGTCCGGCAGTGTCCCAGATTTCCAGTTTCAGTGAGATTCCGGCGTCAGTTTTTACGTAAACCGTTTGGAACGCGGCGCCGACAGTGGCGGGAAGAGTGTCTGAAAAGCGATCTTGTATAAAACGTACAGAAAGGCAGGATTTCCCCACGTATGAATTTCCGAGCAAGCAGATTTTTGCAGTTTGACTGGACATATTGCACAAAAATGCAGGTGCTGCGGCAACGCATCAGCTATTTCAACAATTTTCCGTTGGCCCGTTTGAAATATTTGCGACAAACTCACGCGAGTCTGTGCAGCAGATTTGTGTGAGCTATCACTCGCAGTCACATCATTACAGCCACTAAGACAACGAACCCTGCGTACAAAACACGGTTTGAGGAAACGCGTAATCGACAAGTTGTGATTCTATTTAAATAAGATGATAGGATTGACGATGTGTAGTGTTGCGTGAAATCGATTTCATATTAAAAATTTGTGATTGATTCCTTGCTTCTTTCACTTGTCGAGTGAAGTTACTTGAATGCAGATATGCGCAAATTTGAATCATCGCAAAAAGATGAAAGCAGAGCCCAGCCGGCTGATTCCTCTAAAGCAGTGGTTCTCAAACTTTTTGAGATCGCGTACCACCTGATGTTTTTTTAATGTTCGAGTGTACACCCCTAGTTTCAGAAGAACGTAATTTGCTCAT
>JGI24022J15233_10003255_pt1 | contig 16002 bp, 8 predicted proteins | sample Ectturendosymbi2_FD_15233 | JGI IMG/M metagenome (IMG submission 15233)
GCGGTTCCCACGGCCCTGGCAACAAACATGAATGCTATTTTTTTGGTTGACACTTACAGTGGCTTTAACATATGTCTTTAGATAGGTTTGATCCAAAAACACACAACATCATCCTTTCATAATGGGTTAAACATGCTTAAATGGCTTGTTGCTAGGGTAAATACGTTTCGTAGCTACCGTTGCAAAGCAAGATACTTAATTCATTGGCCCCACCTTTAAAAATGTTCAATATAGGACTATAAGCTCAAATATATCCGTGCTAATTTTCGTGCATTTATCATTAACTGAGTAATTCTGGCCATTTTTTGCACAAATCGCCTAGACTATTTTTATATTTATTTCATACTGTTTTGAATTAAACGGGAATGTGCAGTTCGTTGTAAAAGCATTACCAAAAAATATTATTCAACAATCCTAACACATCTATACTTCTGAATATCAACTGCAACAACAATGTCCCATTAGAGCAAGATAATTGCAGTAAATACTTCGGTACCATAATCGATTCCAATTCAACATGCAAAGAAAAAGCATGTCTGTTTAACCGACTTTTTTGTTTGCACTTGTACTCACTTTCGCTCTGTACTACTGTAAAATCAAAGAGCTTGGCGCAGGCGTGTTTACTGCGGCAGGATCGATAAAAGGTATTTTTTCCTATCAAAAACAGCTTTGCTAAGTGATAACCATGGGCGTCCGCAGGGGGGCAAAACGGGCATTTGCACCCCCTGGAAATTGGGACTACGAACCAAAATTTTCTGGAAAGCCTGATATTAGCAGCTTAATTCCGATTAATTGATTTAATTGTTGGAATGACACTATATTTGCCGGTATGACACACTGCACAAGAGTCAGGTTCACTGTTCTGTTGTCATGCAGTAATGAGCTTGCAGTTCACGCTTGTCCGCTCTTTTGCCTGCAGAGGCAGGTTGAGAAACTTGGAGCGGATTGTTCTACTACTAGTCTTTATTGCGCATCACTAACATGGAAGCAAATCTTCAAAGGTTCACTTCAAGTTATGGTAGCAGCAGGGTTGCCAGCTTGGCTTTTTTGAAGCCAGATTTTGAAATTCTGGATTTCTTTTGATGTACTTGGCTTTTTTTAATCCAAAACAGCTCGACAAAATCTGGATTTTATGTTTCCAAATTCCTGTCTAAAACTTACTAATGTTTATCCATACGACATGCGCAAGAGATAGAAAAGCAATATAAAAAACTGTGCTTTTTTGATTGGGTAAACGAGGTATTTTCAGACAGTATACCTCTGGCTCAGCGGTTTCCAATCTGGAGTACATGTACCCCTCGGGTAGGGGTGGCTAAACTACGGCTCGCGGGCCGCATTGGGTCCACCGACTAGTTTAATCCGGCCCGCCAAATACTTTGCACATGTTTTTCAAGTACCACGTTTCCGACTGTGGGCAGCAGTGCAACAACATTGTAAATGGTGTAAAGAAAATGGTGTGATTTTATTGTTATTATTGCACTACAGTACATTTTAACTATTTTTGCATAGATTACGTAAATCGCACTGTATCCAGCCCTCCAGTGGCCAGGTAGTCGCGAATTCGGCCCTAGGGTCAAACGTTTGGCCACCCCTGCCCTAGGGGTACATTGCGCCTGTCTGAAGAGGTACATTTAAGGTTATCAATAGATGGGAAAATATGTTTATTTCCAAATATTTACACTTACACATTTATCAGCGAATATTATCTTTAAAAATCGTTATGTAACAAGATATTTTTGAGGGGTACATGCTAATCTGTCGAAATGCTGAAGGGGTACATGGTCAGAGAAAGATTGGGAACCTCTGCTCTAGCTACACACACAGTAGCAAAATTATAGGTGGGTGTAAGAAAGTACAAAAGTGCTGTAGGAGTAAGCACGTTTGATAAGGTTGCAGTGTAGGCTACGCACTGTCTCGCTTGACATTGCCAATTTCAAATGCAGATGGAACAACTTTTCTCAACTGTAACTTTAACAAAAACATTATCAAGGAATCGAATGAAGCGTAGGATGTTAGATTGTTATGTATAAAAACGAATCTCAGTTTTGACAAAAAGGTTGCAAAGATTTGAGTGTTACTCTAAAAATGCTCGAAGAAACAAATGTATGACAATATAATCACGGGAGAAGAAAATGCTTTTGAAGATTTGGAATTGTATTACATCGATGACTCTGTTGTTGTAAAACAGCATCCAACTTGTTTTGCTATTTGACTTTTTTATGAGTAGGTCTGGCTTTTTGGTGAAGACAGATCGACAACCCTGGGTAGTAGGCGTTTTGCCGCATGTGACTGTTGAACGCAGACATTTGTGGCAGGTAATGCCGCGAGACAGTTTCTGCTGATAGCGGTAAGCCACGTAGTTTCATACCGTGTGAAAAGAAGCATGAGTGAAGAAAAAGCACTGCTGCCAACGAAGCGCATTTTGTGACTCTTTTACAACATGGGGCATTTTCTTCGTGGTGTAGAAAGAGCAGGGCCGCAATCGGGGAACTGACCACCCGAAATTTTAAAAACCAATGTTTAGCTGTCAGGTACATCATGATGTTACTATCATTTTACCCCCACCACCGAAAATATCAGCTGGTTGTGGCCCTGATAAAGGGAAAACGGTTTTGTGAATGTCCATTAGCATTGCATTGTCAGCAAACTGAAAAAGGTGAGCAAAACGTCGACGTTGCCCCCCCCTGAAACAATTTCTGCGGACGCGCATGGTGATGACACTTATCTTTCTGGTGTTAATGTTCTTTGTCCCATATTTTGGAAACGATGACGGACACCAGGTCGTTATGCAATAATCTAGAATTCTTTTGAGCAAAACATTCATCGCACACATTGAACAAAACATTCGTGTCCGTCATTCATTGCACAAATACTTGGCTGATGTTGCTTCTTGTCAGACAGAGCACCAAAGCAGGTTTAAACTTAACACAGTTTGCTTATCAAATCCTATAGCTCAAAAATCCTCAGGCAAGTCTTAGATCAAAAACCTCTCAACCACAACAATGTTGTTTTTGCACGTATCTGCCTGAAACAATTAGGTTGGGGTTTCCTTGTAAACGTTATGATTGGCCGATTTGCTATTCAAAAAAGTTTTTTTCAAATCAATTTAAATCAGTCTCGATGATTGTTTTTCGTTGTAACAACATGTTCTTCGAGTTGTTTTGCCAACTAATCACCTTGAATCCCAGCTGTACAGAGGCCTTTCGGGGGTGGACGTAAAATTGTTGTCGAATCCATCACAGGAACGAAATCGAACACTCGTGTCGTTCGAAGTCGACTGAAACAATTTAAAATACGTGTTTTTTCCAACTCGCAAGAAAGCTGAAAACTCAACAAAGCACAAGTACATGTGCTGTGGACAGAGCCGGATTTAGCTGATGCGAGGCCCGAGGCTGATCCACTTGTAAGGCCCCCTCTCCCATTCTTACGATTTGGGGAAAATGGAAAAGCGTTAAGGCCAACCTCCACTGAGGAGTTGCCAGGAGTAGCCGCGCACGATTCTTTGTTTGTTTTATTGCGCCCAGGAGTTGCCGTGCCGAGCCGTGCACGAACGCAGAATTACCCAACCCAGCAAAACAAACAAAGAATCGTGCGCGGCTACTCCTGGCAACTCTTCAGTGTAGATTTGGCTGGAAAGGGTCAATTATGCAAAACAGAAAATAACGATATGGACGGTCTCCAAGTACGCTCAATAAAAATTTTCTTATACCTTACTAGACTGCCCCGCGATGATAATTTTTTCTGGTTCTACGGACCAGATTTTCAATTCTAGGGATCCGAATCGTGTCCATAAAACACCTTAAAAAAAACCTTGTCGTTGTGAAGCAATTTTATGTTGTAAGCTTTGTGCATTTCGCGTTGCTACGTGTACAAAGACTCCGGTTTAAATAGTTTACAACTGCTCGAAGCATTTTAAGCCATTTTATTGTTTCTGCAACTCCCTTTCAAGGAACAAGAATGTACTGCACTCCCGCTTCTCGGAAAAACTGCATTGTTTCGACCTTTTTTGGTATTGAGTCTGAAATGGCGTACGTGACACATTGCACATAGCACACAATCGGCTTCGTAATAAATACGCATAGATTTCCTTGTGAGACTACGTGAGAATCATGCGTCCTTAGAGGCGGCCAGTGTGAATTGGACTTTCAACCTGTTGTACAAAGTTTGTAAATATATTGGTGATAATATGACCAACTATCTTTTTGTTTTCCGTCTGGAGTCTGGTTCTCAATTAGGAATTACAGTTAACGAATTAGTCTTTAAGGCCCCAAACTTCAAGACTTTTGAAAGTGCTCAGAGAAACACAGGAGAGCATGGTACTTGAGAATCGAGAACAAATAGAATGCGTAGGAAAGCCAGTTCGCGCCAGGCACTCGATCAGCATTCGTGCAAGACCGTGAAATAATCTTCCCCATAATTTGCTTGACTCGGGTCCACAAAACGGAAATACAAAAATTGGTCAGAAACTAACTTCAAGTCGACTGGAAATCCATTTCTTGTACGAGCGATTGTGAACGTCGTTCTCACCCTGTGTATAATGTATGACATACATTTCAACACAGCGCTGGTCCACAACTGTCGTGACCCATTTTTCCACCAATATTTACAATATACGTGAAAACCACCAGCATTTTATTGGCAAAGTTAAACCAATTTCTTCTGACGGCTTCTATTAAATTTGCCTGCATCGCAACTTACGTCCATCAATCGTAAAATTGGGTTGTACGTATAAAACCTCAGAGAAAAGACTTTCTGTCATTAACCAACTGCTCCCTTTTCACTATCAGTAACTCCACCCTGTGGAGGGCTGCAGCTTAAATGACTCTTGCTGCGCCATCTAACGGATGTAAAACAAGCTAACGACCACTGGCATGAGTGCTTTGAAAATCTTCTTGCAACTAGATTTCAACTTTTTAAAGGCCAAATTTGCCCGATTTGACTCCAAAACACGAACGCAAGTTGGCCTGGGAAGGAGTGAAGCCGGAAATTTTCGATTTTGATGTCCTGTTTGACGAGCAAAGCGGAGGTCAACGCTCCTGCCGACGCAGCGCTTTTGCCCTAACAGAAGTGTTTACGTCGATTAAATAAATCATGAGAGCAAATTCGTTTTGATGCAGATCAATTTCCATCATCGTTACCATATTAATCGTAATGAAAGAATTCATAGCCTTCGCTCTGACCACAGCCTGTGTAGTTTTAATTGAAGAAGTTCGTTGCTCAACTGAGATATGCTATCCTATACCACGGGTAGTCGAAAAACAGAAAGGACAAGGAGAGCCCGGACGCCCAGGAAAACGAGGCCCAGCTGGTCCACAGGGTGTTAAGGGGGAGTCGGGGTCATGCGTGTGTGCGACGGAAGAATTTAAGAGTTTACGATCTCAGCTACAAACTGTCCAAGGTAAAAAACAGTATACTGAGTTGAAAATTATTGGTGGGTGGCATGCCTTCATTTCGTCTAGATAAGTGGTTCTCAAAGTGGACGGAATCGCCCCTTTGGGGGCGATTTTGAAGGGCAGGGTGGTGAAAAAAACTAAGGGGCCAAAACAAACACAAAGGTTGCGAAAATGATCAACCAATAATCGATCATTGAGTTAACTTCGTTAGCGTACTATTATGACTTGTTAGTTTCTTGCAAATTTTAATTTACTATGATAATCGTTGGAGGTTGTTGCTAAAAGCAATTTATCCGTTAAATTTTGTACTCTGGATTGTCTATGTGCCCGGCTACAGTGTGGATTATTTTCACAAGAATTCTGAACGCAATATTAGCGTCGTAATACAACTGATTTGTTCAGCTATNTAATGGCTTGATTCAGCTACTTAATACTTTCTTAAAATAATTTTTTTATTTTCTACCTTATGTTTGCTTTATCAGTCTTGGGAGGCGAAAACGACGTGTCGAGAGTGAATAGGGGGCATTGGAATAAAAAAGTTTGAGAAACACTGGTCTAGATTCTAGAATATGTATCGATATGTTTGTAAAAAATTCCTCCATTGAAAATTCCGAAAAGTCTAGAAATATCTCTATTTTCGATCACAAAACATACAGTAAAACAAGTAATACATAAACACTTAATAATCTCAAGCTGTGATTGTGATTGAAGGCACTGAGGAGGATTGCGCATTGTGGTTCAATGTGTTTAAAATCGCAAGTCTTGTTTGTTTTAATTAGTCATGATTTCTTTGACAGAGCAAGTGACAAGACTCAACGAGCAACACGCCCACGTCGATCTGGGTGAGTTTTGTTATTTGACGATGATTGAACATAGCCGTAGAAAGGGTCAGAGTTTAAATCTTCCCCTCAACCACCGGATACCACGACACAGGGGCGCAATCAGCTTTTCATTTCGGGGCGGGGGAATTTTCATGAAATTTCATTCGATAACGTCGTTCGTGCTTATTCAGCTGTGGTACAGTTTTTTCGCCAACGGCCGCAGATAAAGTTCTCTTCGCAACGTTTCCGAAAATGAAAACTCTTCAGTTGCAGAACGAACGATCAGGAAAAAGTAAAAATTAGCAGCCTAACAAACCCCTGGTACGGTACTCAACTAGTACAGTCATAGCTTTAGTGTGGCAGGTGCATAGGCTACTAGTAAATCTGCCTAACTTTTTGTCTTGTTTTAACAAATTCATCAAATCCATTATCTAGATTTTTCAAATTTCAGTTGAATATATTTGCTGTGAGAATTTCTGCAGACGACATTGCGAGTGGTGAAGTTGTCAGATACAAGAGACTGGTATGAATGTTAGGATATATTTAATTACTGATGCTCGTGTTTCAATCGTAGATACGAGACTTCGTCTGCCAACTGAAACACTCTTGAAAGGAATGCAGACAGTAGGACAAAGAAAAATTCAAATAAGACTTTTCTTGTAAATGATTAGGATATAAAATTTCATCTTTATTCTTTGTAAGTTTCTGCAAATATCAAAATTGCCATACAATGCTTTTAAATTTTCGGGGGGAACAAATGCCCGCATTGTCACCCTAGTTGCGCGCCTGGCCGTAGAAAGCCTCGCAGACAAAGCTCGATATTCATTGCACTCCCGCTACAATCCTTGTGGCACGCCGCAGCTTCAAACATCAACTACAGCAACGCGTTTTTGGCTTTGGCCTTACCACAATATGGAATGCTAAGAAATACTGTTTTCTACACCAAATCAGCGATTTAATGTGCAGCATATTGTGCAGAAACCCTGACCATGAAAAAACATTTCGCCGTAACTGTACTTAGACGTTTCTGAGCTAAAGATGCTTTGTTCAAAGCAGCCAAAAACAGGAGTGTTCGAGCGTCGCAACGTAGTGTTAATGGTGGAATTCAGGCAGTTTTTTATAAAATGTCGCTGATATTTTTGTTCAAGGGATCTAAAACGTAGAGCCGAATTGTCATGACGACAAGGTCCAACGCACAGCGCGGTCTCAATGTACATTTGTGAATCTACTTAAATCGTTTCAAATTCTTGAATGATATCTACATCTCCTTTACTTTGCATCTTGATCAGTAAACATAAACAAGCGCAAAAATAAAGATCTACTTGCCCAAATATTTTTCAATTCTTTTAGCCAAGCGACCGTATCGTCTAAGTGGTCATACAAACAATGTTTGAAAACAGCTTGGTTGTTTTCGCAGATGCGCATTGCTTTGCTGGGCTGAAAAATGGTGACATTCCAGACACAGCCATCACAGCATCGTCTGTCTGGAACAACAACGATGCTAGACATCGACCTCGTTTCGTTAGACTCGACCTTAGGGCTGAATACACCAATTCGGCAGGAGCTTGGATATCTGGCAACAGTAAGTATAATTGTTCATCTGAACCTACTGAAAACCAACTGTAGTCTACCGTAGTTACATACGCGCTGTCAGCATTTAGTGACGCGACGTAGAATGCAAGTTCCAGAAATCAAAACTGTCGAAGCATAGTTGAAAGAATGACATCAACTATCGAGGCCGTAACTCTGCAATAACTGTTTTGCCGCTCTGCAGTACATGTTAACGGTCACATCATTACGTCCAATTTACTTCCAGGGGTGGCGGGGGAGTGGATCCAAGTGGACTTCAGCAGACCGCGACATCTCACTGGAGTCGTAACCCAAGGCAGAGGTCAAGTCGCAGCAGACCGCGACATCTCACTGGAGTCGTAACCCAAGGCAGAGGTCAAGTCGCCGCACCTATACACGGGGAATGGGTCACCAGTTTCAGAATAGCATTCAGCGATAACGGAACGAGATTTCACAACATTGAAAACGCCCGTGGCACTGACCAAGTACGGCAGTTTTGCTCACATAAACTCGATATAATCATGTAAACTCGATATAATCATATAAACTCGATATAATCATATAAACTCGATATAATCATATAAACTCGATATAATCATATATACTCGATATAATCATATAAACTCGATATAATCATATGAACTCGATATAATCATATAAACTCGATATAATCATATAAACTCGATATAATCATACAAACTCGGTATAATCATATAAACTCGATATAATCATATAAACGCGATATAAATTGATCGTTTTGCTCATATAAACTCGATATAAACTCGAAGTACGGCAGTTTTGCTCATATAAACTCGATCTGCTTCTTGTAAGTAGAATATCTTTTCTGCTTGGCTATGCCACAGCCCACAGGTCCAACCGAAAAAGAAGAAACCGTTTGAAAAAGAAAGAGTTGAATCAGTAAAACCTTTACTNTACTTTGTGGCGCGCTGCAAATATAAAAAATTTCGAAAGCAAAAAACAAGTGCATCNACGCACTTCAAATCCAGATCTAACTCAAAGTGCGCCCTCCTGTGCTCGTTTGCATTTTGGTGNCAAAGCGAAGAGACAAACAAGCGTAAAGTAAAATGTGAAATTTGAGCTATTTTCTCAAACCAAGATTGAAAAGTCGATTGCTGAATCAATCTGAAANTCTCTCACGCTTAGAATAAATAATTTGTAAAACTTTGTAAAANTACAATCTGGTTGTAAAAAAAACTACAAAATATTTGTAAAACTACAATCTGGTTGTAAAACTACAATCTGAAAAAAATCAAAAACTGAATGCACATAGGTTTAGATATTTAACCAGCGTTTGCAAACCAGTACGTCATGGGGTCTCATCAAGATATCAGCCTTGGAGATATTTAAAGAAAGACAGGATGAACAAATACACACGAAAACAATTAATTCTACACAAATCTTTACGTTTTTTAAGTCGGTAGACCAAACACTAAAGTCTGTTGATGATCTCATTCCACAACTTTTTGACCATGAGTCACTTCAAACTGAACATTCACCTTCTTTTCCTTTCCCACGGTGGCATATATGAGAGTGACGTAAAATGCAGAAAGTCGAGTTAGTTGCAAGACTTGGTTAAGCAAACGCAGCTCTGCGTGAGTTTCAACGTTCCATGGTCACAAAATTGGAGTTTTTAAACACTGCAGGCTTGTCAGTTGTTAAATCAACATGTCTGTCGTTAAACCAATCACATTTCTGATTTACACCTATGGCCATGGATCGTGGGTGACCGTTGAAAAAGTGATATCTCAGGTACAAGTGGCATAGATACGATTTTCGCGGAGATCACGGCGTGATACTTCGCGACAAAGTGCGCAGCTATGAAATTCGTGGAAGCCTAAATGTCGAGCTACTTCTCCCAATAATGAGATCTCGCATTGGTTCGGCCCATTAACTAAAATGCCCTCAAAAAGCGTTAGTGAAGCTGGCCCCGTTGGCTACAGTCAAGGGCAATAAAAAACGGCCCAGTTAGACGTTGCTGAAAACCATGAGGTGTTTTGAGTGCTTCTATAGAATATATCTCCGAGAGGCAAAGCGAGTGAGAAAAGTAAGCAAATAAGATAACTATCGTTAAAATTAGGATTTTGCCATTCCTATATTCTACACTTTTAACCCAGTTAAGCATGCAGTTTTTAGGTGAAATTTGGTGACACCGAAAGTAACTTCAAATGCTGTGTGCCACTTGTTGCAAGTGATTGTATATTTACTAAAGTCATGCGTAGTTTACTTGTTGATCGTGAAAAAACAAGGAAAAAGAAAAGTTAAGACAAGGTTTAGGTTTGCTTCAAGCTTTCAAGGAATCGGCCGAATGGGCTCTGCTTTCATCTTTTTGCGATGATTTAAAGTTGCACATGTTTGCAATCAAGTACCGTATTTATTCGATTGTAAGCCGCGGCTTATGAAGTTTTTTTTTCATTTCGTGCGACTTATAATCAAGGGTGGCTTACATTTTTTTCTTCTTTACCTTATCGAAAGATATAGATGAGGCTCAGACTTTCCGTGACTACGTTTTGTCGACCAAACTCTCTTTTCGTATTCTATTCTCTACAGCATCATGTGCACCCTCATCACAGGAGGAATTATGATGAACTTAAGACAACTGTAGTGGTGTAAACACCATTAAGAGGGTTGCCAAAAACGCAAAACGTGCTAGTACGCCTATTGAGGTATCTCAGAGGTATAGGTAACCTATATTCAAGCACGGCTTACATTAATTTTTGACACCATTTCGTGCGACTTACAATCGCATAAATGCGGTAACATAGTCTCAACAAAGGTGGCAAACAAGCAAATCTATTGAGCAACTTATTTTAAGAAACTGAGTTCATATAACAATACGCATCCTCAGTCCCAAAATCTTATTCAAATGGAATTCTAATACAATTCTACTTTTTGCAAATGTTTCTAGCAGATGCGCCATATTCAAAGGGGGACACAACATCTGACTGGCAACCTACTATTGGGATGATACCTACGGACTAGGAAGCACCTAAGCGGTATAACAAACGTGAAGGTGCCGTGATGGAATGAAGTCGTTGTTTCAGTTTTTTATCACTTGCAACTCCTGACATGACTCCCACTACGATGACTATTCCAACCTAATTTCTTAAAGACGAGGCAGTCTTCAGTTCATGAAAATCTAGTGTAACATTTTGCTCTGCTGTTGGTTCCAGGTATTTCAAGGTAACTTCGATCAGAACACGTACAAGATCAACATGTTCCCTCAACCAATCACAGCTCGTTACGTGCGTCTCGTGGCACTCACGTGGCACAACAATATCAGTGTGAGGATGGAGTATCTGATCTGCTGATCAAATAAAGAGCGACGAAGTCACAGGAGCCACAACAATTGAGCTGACAGTAAATTCGTGCAAATATTGGAAAATGCAAATAAATTATACGTTTAAACCGCACCGCTAGACAAGTTGGAGCCGGTTTCAACGTCGTTTGTAGGACACCAGACTCATGTTTTTAGTATATATTGAGGGACTGCGAAAAATTTCCAACAGATCTCATATGTTTTGTCGCCAGATACGGAATCTACGTTGTAGTAAGGAAAACAAGCGTGTAAACCCGTAAAAAACTTCTTTTTGTCTTAACAACAAGCCTTGAACACATAATTTAAGCTCTTTTGACAGGTACGTGAAATTCAGTTTTATGGAAAAGTTTGTTTGCATTTTCAAAATTCAGCTTACATGAATGAAAAAATCGCAATGTGAATTTTAAAATCTCACTTTTTTCGCGAACCAGACAGACCTCATCCTAGAACCAGACAGACCTCATCCTAGAAAGTAACCACACAAGATCTCTGTGTCATAGAAGATATTTTTCTTTATTGCAGACGGTAAGAGCAAACTGAAAATCTCGGCTGGTTAATAATGCGACATCTATTCCTTTACAAAACATGGCAGTGTCGCTGCGAGTCCATTGGTTTGGAGAATATTAACGGAATAGCAACATCCTTCAATTGCATCCCAACAAATATGTAGTTTTGTCCTTGAGGCACGCAAACCACTCACACAACAAGGTAAAAACTGGATAGCGTGTTCGATTGGATATGTTTAGGGTTTTTTCGGCGTCCTGGTTAAGAATGTGTTCTAAGCTAGCAGTGTTTACTACCGCATTACTCTATGCTACCGTATGTCGTAACAAATAAGCTACCCTCCCATAAACCGCTACTCTTTTCTAAACCAACTTCCTAACTGTGTATTGCAGTATATCGAAAGTACTCTGAGCAACGCACTTGTGGCAGTTTTTCTTGATTTAATAAAAGCATTTGATACTGTAAATCATAAACTATTACTAGAGAAATTCAAGCGTTATGGTATTCGTGGTCTCGCTTTAGATCTTTCTTCATCATACTTACATAATTTAGATCCTTTTACATCATGCTTACAGAACAGATATCAATTCGTCTATGCAAGTGGAGTTCGGTCTGACAAAATTTCAATTACTTTTGGTGTGCCGCCAGGTTCTACTCTTAAAATGATCTCCCTTATCTTCCAAACTGTTTTGTAATAATTTTGATAATGACACAGTTTTACTTATGTCTCATAATGATTCTACTCATTCGGAGCAAAAAAACAAATAATTTTTTATTTAAATAGTATATACAGTTGTCCATCGAAAGGAATCCTATCTCAGCAAAGAGTCAGACACCAATTAGATTTTATAGAACATATATTTGGCCTACTAAGTAAGCATCATCAGCTCTGCGAATTGCATGAAGTATAAAATAGAATTCAATATAAACCACACACAGTGAAGCAACCAATTAAGAAAATCTAAAAAAATTGTAACCCCAGCTGACCACTTGATGTAAGAAAGGCAAAAGCTACAGTAGGAGCAACCAGGGTTGCGGAGTCGGAGGTAAAATATCCGACTCCAACTCCGACCTTTCCAAAATTTCCGACTCCGACTCCGCCTTTCCAAAATTTCCGACTCCTTAACATAAAGGGAATGAAATGTGGCTTTAAAATCAGTGGAAATCGTGGTGCACAGCATGAAATCTCTCTTTCAACAAAAGTTTCAAAAGAAACTGTGCCATTTCAACAGGAGTTCCCCATTTAAGAGTGTGATTAAATGATCCAATTTGACACCAGCGTCGGAGCAAACCAAAAAAGTCCGACTCCGACTCCCAGCGTTGTTAGGAATCCGACTCCACCCAAAAACCTCCGACTCCTTACGACTCCAACTCCGGCTCCGACTCCGCAACCCTGGGAGCAACCAAGCAAAACAAACAACCCAGTATGTAGTGACGTAAGAAACAAAAATAACGTTCCAGTAGGTTACATGATGCGTAAGTGGTATAACGTGCTTGCAATAACATTCATTGACACAGCCACGCGGTGGGCAAATGGATTGTCACGACTTGTCAGGGCTATAAAGAAGCCGAAGTAGCGGAAGTAAAAACATCCCAAACCTTCCGTTACATAACATGACTGCGTTAAAACTATACAAAACTCGACAACATTGAGCGACATCAATACGTAAATAAGACAAAAAGCAAGCAAAGCAAGAAATAGCACGCCTTCCCAGCTGCTAAAGCATGTTCTAAGACAGGGGTTCCCAAACTGGGGTACATGCACCCCTAGGGGTACATTTGCCTATTTGAAGGGGTACATTTAAGGTTAGCAATAGAAGGGAAAAATATGTTTATATATTATTCATTTCGAATTGTTTATACATATATCAGTGAATATTAAAATAATAATAATAATTCATTTATTACAGACTCGTGGTCCATAACACAGGCGCAATCATACAACACAAGAGCACAAAAATGGTTAGCCATAGCTCATTATAGAATAGGTATTTGCACACGACCAACACTGATAGGAGCAAAACACTTTATCAGCGCCCCAATTGTAGCGTTATTCACCCATCATAATACAGGAATCCAGTAGTGTGAGAGAAATGAAGGCATTCTAAAATCAAAAGTTTGAGGTAAACAGCTAACAGAGAAAAAGAAAAAAGTACAAGATAAGTCCGATGAGGGTGCACACTGGCGCACAGAGGCATGCAAACGGTTCCGATAAAAGTTTCAAATCAGAACCATCGCCAGAAAGTTTTCAATAGGGGGGCATTACGTTTGTTCAGGGGGGCTTGACATTTTGAAATTTGATAAAAACTTCACCGATTTATATGCTTCATAATTCAATTTGGGGCGGCTTGGACCAGTGTTTGGGGGACTAAGCCCCCCCGTGGCGACGGGACTGTTTCAAATGCTTTGCTACGCATTTATCATGAGATCGACAGCCAATTAATTTTCCCGAATGTTAAAGCAGGATTTGGCGATTAACGCTTTACCAGTTGGACGTCTTGCTGTTTTTATCCTTGGTTTGCACGCATTGTCTGAATATTGGAACAAGTAAATAAATAAATCCTAGGGCACCACGAAGTACACGGAAGGTTTTCGTTGTTATGCAAAAACAATGCTGATGAGACGCGTACACTGGTACAACACATTAAAAACTATATCCGTTGGTCACTGTCATACAGGAGGGTTAATTGAGGAAAAACGAAGATTTGTAAAAAGCATCAGACGTTTGAACAGATCGGATAAACAAATTAGATGAAGATGCAGTCCCGTCGCCACGGGGAGGCTTTTTGGGGCTTAGCTCCCCCAAATTGAAACATGAAACATTATAAATCAGTTGAGTTTTTGTTAATTTTTAGAATGTCAAAAGCCTCCCCGCATAATCCAAAGCCCTCCATAGAAACGCAGAGTGCCTCTATTGAAAACTTTCCGGCGACGGTTCTGCGAAGATGCTCGGCTTTGCAAGAAGCAGTATAGATCATTTCTCAATGAACATCAAAAGTCGTGGCACGATGGCTAACTTGGTGTGGGCGAACACTTACATTTTTTGTATGTAATGCATAATTCCGTAGGCATTATTGTATATAGCGCGTTAGCGCTTCATACTAGTCTGTGTGTACTTGCTTCACAATCGGCAAGCATACATTGGCATGCAATAGGTACGAAATAAAGTGTTTTTACTGCAGGAGAGCACTGATTGAAAATGCCTCAGAGCTTGTTTGCTGCACAGTATAGCGATTTCACTTGTCTCTGAATATCATCACTATTCAGTGAGGCATGTAGCAACACACCAAGGTATTTCACTTGGTCAAAAAATTGTACATGTACACCCTTCAGAAAATCATGCGATGGAACAGGTTGTTCATAATTTTGGGAGCAAAAAAGAACACTAGTTGAACACCAATATTATTTTCAAAAATCATTATATCCTTATAGGTAAACACATTTTTGTTATTTTCCTCAGCCTTTTTGCCATAAAAATTTTAGAGGTACATGCTCATCTAACGAAATGCTGATGGGTACATGGCCAGAGAGTTTGGGAACCTCTGTTCTAAAAGATGTCAACGCAGTGCAGATGGATGTCAACACAATGCAGATGGAAACCATGAAAATTTGTTTGTCAGAGTTCAACATTGACGCTGTGCAAAAACTCTTAATCAACGATGTTGTGGGCGCGATAACCCGAATTGCCTTCACTATACGTGTCTTTTACACAATGCCTACAATAAATCTGTTTTTCATGCAGGCTGTTTTCAATGCTTTTCCCATCGAAAGCGGTTGCTTCTTAAAATAACTTTAATTAATGGACGTCAAAACTGAAAATTTCCGGCTTTACTCACTCTCAGGCCAACTTGAGTTCGTGTTTCGGAGTTAAGTCGTGTTAATTTGGCTTTTAAGAAAAAGCTGCAATCTACTTGGCAGACGATTCGCAAAGTACTCGCGCTAGCTGTCGTCAGTTTGTGTTTTTGCATCCGTTTGGTGGCGCAACAAGAACATCAGTTGGCGAAGGAACTTGCCGAAAACCTTGATCTCGTTCGCGAAATGCATGGCAAGCTGCATAAAGCTTGTCGCGCATTGGACAAAGCTCTCATGTAAGGTTGCCAACCGTCCTTTATCACAGAGGACAGTCCTTTAATTTTCTTATTTGTCCTTCCTACTTATCTTTCCCTTTCATTATTTCCAAATCTTCTTTTCCAAGTCAAAATTTTGGATCGGTTTGCTTCGCCCCTAGCTGTTCGGCCAAAGGAAGCTTCCGATGGTTTTCACACCGTCGGGGATGTTATGCCTTTGACCGCCTCTGCGCATGTAGTGGCGCAAGCAGCTACTAAATTTTCTATAAGTTATGTTAACCTTGTGAAAGCTCTTGCAGCAAAATTCCGTG
>JGI24022J15233_10003259_pt1 | contig 16000 bp, 17 predicted proteins | sample Ectturendosymbi2_FD_15233 | JGI IMG/M metagenome (IMG submission 15233)
CCCCCCCCTTTCTACGCCACTGGCCGAAGCTATTATTTCAATTCTTTGACACCGGGAGGGAGAGAGTTTACCAGTGTACTGTGACTTCCGGGCTACTTGTGCTTTGTCGCTTGATATGACTGGCTCTAACATTTGCCGAAGTGCTGATATTTGTTGGAGTTACCGGTGTTTTTTGAAAAACAAGAGATCGCGAAAAAACCAAGCCAATGGCAATTCACACCTGGGACATGTTATTATTATTACTAACCATTATTACTAACGAAGGCACTGGTTTACTATTATCTGCAAATAAACAAACGTAACACTTCAAAGCATGAATATTACTTCAAAGCTGCTTCCTAATTAATGTTATATTAAAGCGATGTGTGCGCTTGTTTTCCACCGCACCATACTCCCTCAGATCAAAGGAATGGTGGCTGCAATCAAATAATGAATATTTTCCTCGTTTCGCAGATAGAAATTAACTGCAGCCGTTTTATTCAGTGCCTTGCTTTCAGAAAAAATCAGATTACCTCCCGCCAAAACTTGTTCCTAGCTAGTGTTTCGGGGTTTGGGAAACATGTACTCATTTCAAACGCTTCGGGAGGCACAGGTTTGTACGGTTTGTCAACTTTGCCTTTATCACAAAAAACGAAGTCATTCGTGAAAACCTCCAACATTCTCAGATAAGACTTTGCAAAAAATTACTGCAGTTGCTTTCCAGATGGGCGGCTGCTCTGTTATGCACAACAGTAAACAGTACTTTAACAAGTGGAGAAGTAATTTACAGATGATTTAACATTGACAACATATTTTTACAGAAATCAACGTTTTTTAAAAGAACTTAACGTTCAATTGCCCTGCCTCTTAATTATGAAAAATATACAAGAGGTCTTAGATGTGTGAATCGCGTCACACTTGTCAGCCGAAGTGATTTCTAATTACAGTTCAAGCACAAAAAACAGTGGAAGCTGAATTTAAATGTAGCTTTTAACATAGTGATGCGAAAAGTTGACTGTGCTGGTGTTTCTCATCAGTTACAGAAGTAAAAGCTTACCTCCCGTAGTCACCGCAAAAGCTCCCTTTCTTGCTTCAAGCATAGGTTGTTTCGTCTGCCAAGTTTCCTGCCTGCTTTGTAAGAAAAGGCATTCAACAGCTGCTGAGGCAAGTCCATTTGCCACTCCACCTATCATGTAGATACAAGAGTTGCACGTGACCGCCGAACCGTTCCATCTGGCAACTTGCAGGGGCTGCAAGAAGAATAAGTTAAAAGTTCATCTAAAAAGTGGGAAGCGTCCAGAGTCCGCCCAATCCGAGCAAAATATCTCAGAACAGTAGAGTTGCTCTTGCTTGAGTGGACCGAAATGAAAAATCATGCTCCCCCCAGCGGTTGCACATCAACAATAAATGAATGATGTTGAAATAAAAATTCCAAGTCAAGGCTGCAAATGCAAACAGCCGCTTTTCAGTAGCGAACTAATCATTACCCGTATCAAATGTGAAACAATCCATTAACATAAAATAAACAAACGTTCTCATGCCGGTTTCAGGGACAAAAATCATCCTGCTTTTACCGTCTGCTTCTGCTTCCAAACGTCGGCAAACGTGAGACAGGAAATAAGTCCACATTGCTAACTGACCTGGACAGTTGCCGCCAATCTTTACACTACCACCCGTCGAGAGCAAAAGACTAGGACATAAATTATTTCTTAGCCTTATACGTTTTAAAGTACACTGCAGAAGAGATCTATGACTGGGTGAAGAGTGAAGACATACTGGCAGCCTGTCCATCTTGTCGATCGAAGGGTCGTACTCAATGACTTCGCTCGACGTGCCAGGATGCAATCCTCCAAGGAACACAATCGTTTCATATTCTAATTCTGAAAAACATCTTCTTTTCAAGGCCTGTATTCTGAAGAAACAAAAAAACGTACAGCGCTTTGTCTTTATTTTGAAGAATACAGATTGTGAAATCTCAAAAATCACCATCTTTCCAATAATATTGCAACGGTTGGTTTTTGATTTTCGAGATGCATTTCGTATACGGAAATTTACATAACATAATTGATTAGAATGTGAGGTAATTTGGTATCACTTAGTGGGATTGATAGGCCTACTTTCAAACGGGAAAGAGGCATCTTCATAACTAAGTAAGGTATTTCACAGCCTATGGCCTAACTAGCACGAGAGTACAGCACTCACACACTCTAGTGTAGAACAACTGTTTTCAACCTTTTTAACCAGCAGTCTAACTTCCCGAAAAAGAGAAATCTTTGCAGATTCAAATTACAGGAAATAATTGGTCTGGAGTGTAAAACTTCCTGACTGGCGTCAATCCAGAAAATCAGTTTTAGCATTATTTTATATTCAGTTACTTTAGTGGGCAAAGGGTGTGAGGACTTATACATCTTTTCGTGGATTTAACGTGATCTGCGGACACGGAATTAACAATGACTATCCTAAAAATGTTGTTTTCGTACCCGATTATTCTTTTGCGCTCATTGAGCTGTCGTAAATCGAACGGGCATCTGAAACATTAATCATCGTTGTCATGCAAATAGACCCAGTGCAAAGCAGTAATACCACAACTTGACTGTTGAAGTGAACAAACCACGCTGATGAAGAAACAAGCTCAGTATCAGCAGAAGACGTTCTTTTGGAGAGATTGAAACTCAGTGGGCAGGGGTTAAAAATGTCAATGACATACTGTGAAAATCCTCATCTGCCTACAACAGGCTTTCTCGGCAAAATAATTTCCTTGCACTGGTTACAAATCACCATTTTAGTAAAAAAGTTCGTGAAGCTGACCTGGAACTGAAACAGCAGTTGCATCATCCAGTGTTGCTGCAGAAAATCGATCGGCAAAAATAAATTGAGACGAAAAGTTCTTTAAACTGATGAGATTCGTTGATGGACGGACGGTCCGTGGTTGAGGATCGTTTTTAGATGAAGACAGTTGGGATAAAACTTTCGTCTTTTCAACAATCACTTGTCGCATATCACGCTTCTTCATTTCATTTTGAAGCAGATCTCTCACTGTTGAAAACATAATTGAAAATCATCAGATGCTGAGAGGGTGATGTTTGACACTGAAACTCCTGGAAAGTCATTAATTGGTAAGATGAGTAAAACAGCAATGGACTTCACATCCCCAGGTGTTAAAAATTCAGCAGCTAGAAACCCAAAAGACAACTTTTGAGAGAAAGGATTACGATTCCAGCAATAATTGACTTCCAAACGTTCCAATAAGCGCGTTCCAATAGTAATTATTATTACGTTTAGTGGGTGAAAGTTAAAACGTAATTTTTTTTCTGCATTTAGTGCATTTCAATGTCAATATATAATCAAAAACAATGGCAAAAAACTCGAACCGGTGATAAAGTAAAATCTCAACTGCTTTTTGTGACTTACTGCATTCCAGTTCTTACCGTCCACCATGGTTGGTCTCGATACACATTTCCGACAAACACAATTTTCAGTCAACTTTTCGAGTAGTTTAACAAGATGCAGATCTTGCTGAAATCCGTTGGCTTTTAGTTGTTTTTTTATTATTGCATTTTTCTCAAGTAAGCTAGCTGCATCAATATCATCCAATGCGGTTTCATGGCAGATCACTTCTGATACGACCAAACCAAAACTAAAACAAACGCATAAAAATTTTTTGAACGTGCAAACTGCTTTCGACTAAAATCATGAATCATGTCAGGACATAAGCCCCATCGTGTGTAGTAACCATATTGTTGATGAACCAAATTGAAAGTTAAACAGTGCCTGCCTTTAAAGTAGAGGCCAGTTGCACATAAACGTAATTAGAGCGAGCTTTCTTTAGCAATCAAATGGCAATTACAAAGTCGAAACAACAAAAAATAAGAACGATATCATTTATTTCAACTAAATTATGCGTAGGCTTTCCTTAACGCTCCTTACTCGTGGACCACAGCTATATCTGGCATTGCAAAAGCAGCTAATTGCAAAACAAGTAAGGCGAAATGTCTCACCAGTAGACATCGTGAAATGTGGTCAAACTGTCGGTAGAATTCTCACATCCATTAACAACATGCTGGCACCTTCCTGGACTCCAACCAAGTGTGCCCAACCTGCCGAGGTATTCTAGTTTCAGCCTTAAATCTACCGTCAAAAGCACTTCGTTGGCATTCACGTTTCCATGCACGAAAGGTTTTGCATCATTCGAGTGATGCAGGTAAGCGAGCGCACTGGCCAAGTCTCGCAGAAGCAATAGCTTGAAATTCCACGGAACTTTACATTCCAGCAATAAATATCGTAAGGTGCTCCATACGCCTTGTTCAAAAATTAGACCAACGTTGTTTCTCCAAGAGCTGAACCCATAAACTTGAATGATGTTGCAGTGACGTATGTTCCGGAGCACGGTGACTTCTTCCTCAATCCTGTTAAGTCAATAACCTGATCAATTTCAACCTGTTGATGTCTTTGCTGCGCAGTAAGGGCTTATTTCGATGTTTTCTTTCAGTTTTGCATTCGTTCGGAAAACAACAAGCAAATGCCCAAAAAGTGACTGTGCAACATGTAGCGAAAACATGACGGAATTAATGTTAAACGCAAGTAGCTGTGGCAACGTAGGAATTCCCAGAGTTAGAAAAGCAGTGGCTAGTGGCACAAAACTTCAATTGTAAAGGTGTGATTCCCAAGAACGTTTTTACCGCGAGTGCAAAGACATTTGACAAAGGAAGTGAGCAACGAACACTGCTGTGGACAAAATTTCGTGGACATGGCATGAAGCGGGTACATTTTACATCACAAGAATAGTGCGTAACTTCAGCACCATTACTCAGTTTTTATATTTTTACAGAATTTTCGGATCTGGATCCATCTTCGAAAAATGTGTTTCCATCAATATCATTTCCAGTGCTATGTTTTATGATATTGGCTGCCACATAAATATCTCAAAGACGAACAATATAATAACAAGCGAAGTACCAGTTTGAAACGCTAGTAAGCATTTTTATTTTGCGCAATACGTACTGCATTCCTTGATGAAATTTATGTGACGTGCACGCTGGATCTTTAGTTTAATCTTATGCGCTAAATCAAACGAAAACCATTTCCCACAAAACGTTTCGATTATTGTCAAATTTAATAAAATACACTTACCTTTTTAATGCAACGTCCTGATCGTTCTCAGACAACTTCATGCATTTCACGGTTATCACTCCGAACTTACAATGATAACAACGACGACCAGTCCATCTGTTGGATTGTTCTTCAACGTCTTTTGTATTCCAACTTGTTTTCAAAAAAGCTGCATCGAGCCAACTCGACATGATTTTGTATTACAGTAAAACCGCATTTATTTAAAGAACAAACTACAACAATTCTGAAGGAAAAAGATCACAAATGTATTCCATGATATCTTGTGCGTTTCAAACAACCACCATTGCAAAGTAAAACCTAATACACTAAATAAGATCAAAATTAACATCAAGGACAAACTTGTGCGTAAATCCAGTTGTGAGTGATGTATTACACCTCACCTGTTTCACATGCGGTGGCATGAAGCAAGAAATCGTACCTTCCGGATGTAAAATGTATGCAACGTATCATGATAAGCAAGCTTTAAACGCACAGACCTAAATATTTTTCAGAACTCAAAAGGTAAATGAAGATCGTGGAAATTGTTTGGGCAAAATTCTCCCGAGTTCATACTCCATAGTCCGGAGAACAAATATCCGCCATACGCCCCTGGCGCTGATTGCGAACTGCGATCTCAGATGAATGTCTGAAAGTGGCAAAAGGTGTATTCTGTGAGGATCGGGACAAAGCATCCAAACATTTACGGGAGAGCTGCGAAAATCGAATGTGACTTCAGAGGAACAAACATCCTGCTTAAACGCCAGAAGTGGGCACAAAAGTATACGAAACAGTGATCGGGGAAAACGGCAGCTCCCTGGCGATGTGAAAAATATTTGACTGTCATCGCAGAAAAATATTCTGAGGTGACAGCCATTGCGTTTTGGAAAACAAGATAAAAATCAGGACACTTAGGGACATGACAGTTTGGATTTTTGTAGCACGCAGACAAATCAGCAGCCTCTGCTTTGAATTTTCAAGGACAATTTTAATAGATTTCCGGCAATGAAGGTATCCTCTTCAGGGAACTGTAATACCAGCGACTGACGTAACGAACACGGGCAAATTTGTTTCAAGTGCCAACGGTCTCTGTCTTCGCTTTGTGTAACGCTTTCTACAAACCCAGGGAGGCGTCAGGTTCATATCACTAAACAAAATTTCAAATGCGTAATGAAATATTGGTGATCATCACTGAACACATCAAAAGAGAGAAAATCTGCTCCGAAACGGTTTCATGTATAGGGATATCAGAAAGAAAGGAAATTAGCAACAGAGGGCAATTGCAATTGAAATCAAACTGTTGGTTACAGTCAGGCAGCCCGGATGCAATTACAGATGTAACAATGCAGGAAATGTCCTAACAAGAAATTGAGTCTCAAAATAGAATCGGGCATTGCAGGAAACAGAGTAAATCAAAATCACTGTCCTAATGTCGATTTGAGGATATCTCACAGTCGCAACGAATATCTTCAACAGAACGTTTATGAAAAAATCGAATAAAAGCATTCAAGGTGAGAAAAATGGAAATACTGTGTTGCAATATCAATCGCACATTTCTTCGGCCGCAATGTTGCTACAAAAATGTCGTTTTCGTCAAAAGCACTTGCTGCAGCACAAACACAAGATGTTTTGCGTCACTTCTCCGTTTTCTATCAGTCTGTTAACCAGCTCGATTCGTAAACGTGTGCTATTAATCCTTGTTTGAAGCACCCCACCATTTAATAGACACAATTGTTTTTCACAAATGATTAAACCACTGAGGGAACAATTAGTAGAATTACTACAAAGTGAGATCGGTATTAAACATTGCGATGAATGCGTTCATGTGAAGTTTTGCGAATGCAAATCAAAACAGCTACAGTAGTATTACAACCACATTTGTCACAATTCCGTACAAGCAGAAAAGAAAACAACAATTTTTGTTCTGAAAGCTCCAGTGGCGAAAAATTAACACAAAAACGTTAGAAAAGCGTCAGTGTCTTGCCGGCTGCAACGAACATTTCATAATATTTCCTGATATAGCTGACTGCATAAATGAAGCAGTAAATTATTGTTAAAATTTCAACAGGTTTTGCGTTTAGTTCCGCCGCAATTGAGTTTCCATGACAGACAATCAATCGTGACGACAGACAATCAATTATGACGACAGACAATCAATTATGATGCTTCGTGACCTCAGAAAATTTTTGACAATTCTCTTCTAGAAAATTGGACGTTGAAGTCTGACTGAAGTAGGATGCTTGCACTGCGAACGAATGTCAAGTCGCTTTATTCGGCAAAGGCATTTCTCTGATTGACGGTAAGGAAAATGGCAGTTTCCAACTTTCTGAAGCTTAACAGCATGTATCTTATTTCTTCATATGACAATAACTGCATGGCGACACCACTCTTTAAATTGGGGACAACTTCCCACAAGTTTTTTTCATCGTTGTAACCCTCTATGGTGGTCATCGAACCATCGTAGCATCGGCTAATCAAGGAGAAAAAATGGATAAGCTGAAGAACAAAACTTAACGCACTGTTTTTCATGTACAAACCTCACTTTTTGAATAAAATTGAAACTGCTGCTCCAGTAACGTTTTTTTTATATTTTAAAACTTTTATATGAGCAAGTGAAAAAGACAAACAAAACTTNCAGCAAGACCGTTGTTTTTATGAAATATAAAAGAAACTATAAGGTTGTTTCATGCAAAGATTCAAAACTATAGGTGGAAACTCAAATAACGGAAACATAAACTACAGTATATTGCACGGCGTACACAGTATTTATTCTAGTACTCCATGGATCGAAGTCTACCAAAGTTTGAAGGTGCAGTTTTCAGTTATTTTCATTTCAAAGACATTGTAGACGTTTTGGTAAATACCGCTGCCAACAGTTAATAGTACGGTGAAATTTTCGTTTCCATCTTTGTACGTCACACTTGAATCAGTTTCATTGTAAGCGAGAAAATAAATGTGAAGCAGCAAGTCGTGTAAGCATAACGAGACGACTCGTTTTGAAGTTCTGAGAACACATTCGTTCACAGTTTTAGTCAAAACTTTCGTGGACGCGGTCAACATTTAAACGTCTCTTCCGCGTGATTGAAGTTGCAGCAGGATAAATCCAGTCACGGCGAAGTCGTCTGGGTAACAAATCCCATTTGTTTTCTTTTGTATCGAAAACCTGGATGCTTTTGCCGACGTCGTTCAATCCAACTCTGCACATGAAACAGAAGCTTTTTTGAAACTTAACCACTATCAACGCCTTGCTTGATGAAAGAGCAATATAATTCGTCTTTTTATTTTTGATATGTTCTTAGCTTGTGGGTTTGGTTGCAATTTTAAGCTTGTTACCAAAACCGTTAGTTCTCGGTTTTTCTATTTANTTTGTTAACGGCAATGGCGGCAGGCCGAAGCCTGAATTTTGCTTCTTGCCAGGGTGGTTGAGGTGAACGATCTTGCCCAAGAAGCGCTACGGCGAATCACTCAGTGGCCGTGGATCGAACACCCAACTTTCCAATTAAGAGGCGACACTCTACCATTGAACTATTGCCGCCCCAGTTCTCGGTTTACTAGGTAACCAGTAAAACGCGGAAATGTTGCTGCCAAATGACGGATAACAGTGCTTGAAATATCCTCATTAAAAGCTCTAGATTTGCTGTAAGTTTGTGAGGGATCCGTCGACTTAGCTCTGCTTTTATCTTTTCGCGATGATTCAAACTTGCACATGTCTATGTTCAATGGAGAGTAACTACTCTCCATAAAGGTGAAGCGTTTGAAGGATTTAACTCTTCACCTTACTATTTACTTGAAATATACTCATATTTTGCAACTGATCTCACCCTCCTATGATGTACAGTTTATTTCCATCCACGCATGCACCGCAGCTTTTGGTGGTTTTCAACATGTTTGGAACGTCTGACACCCACTCGCCTGCCTCGATGTCGAAACGTTCTGCTGTGTCCAAATTTGAAAACAATTCTTTTTGTAGTCCTGAAAACATTTTCTTTTGTCCTCCTGAAAACATACGTGCGTGTGCAGTCCGGTGAAATAGCACTTTCGAAAGTAAAAAGAAGTGTTCTACAGAGTAGTGACAAAGCCATGAACTTTCGACACGAAAGGTGGTGTTCGGCGTTGCTAGGACCAACGGTTAGATTGTGGCGTTGTTAAGAACGAAAACTAGAAAAAAAACTGTAGTTCAAGAAAAGACCACACTTGAGTCCACAGGTGTTCGGGAGTGCATACTTTTGGGGATGCAAAAAATTTTTGCCCAAGTTTGATCTTGTATTTCCCAAGTAACATACAAACAGCAAGTCTTAATGTTAAGACTAAAACGTAGCATTGTAAACAAGTCAAGGTGTCTGCATGCCTCAATTACCATTTACCGCGGTTCAAAGCCGTACGCCCTCAACTAGCAATCACTATTCTGCATAGCCACATGTGAACAATGGTAATATTTACTGTGTTGAAAAACGTTAGCTAATTACAATAAAATCGCCCAAAAAATTGCTGTTCATGCCACCACGTGTGAAAGGTGTTTGGCAGTTGCATTTTCAAGTTTTTATATAATATATACGTTCTAAACTTATTCTTCCAACACGATCATCCTAATAGCTAAGATCTGTTCTTCTCTCGCATAGATGTGTGCAGTTGCATTAGCCACAAACGCATTCAATCTGAAAAAGGAGTAATATATCAGGTTACGATCTAAAATATTACATTGCTCCAAATAGGTCAAGTCTCAAGTAAGGAGAGGGAAAGAGGCAATTTAATACATAACATATACCTTAGCCTTCCACATTTAACACTACAACTTGCTTCAACGTTTACAGCAGGGGTCACCAACGTGGTGCCCGTGGGGGCGCCAGGTCGCCCGCAAGGGCCAAGTAGGTCCCCCGTGGCCACAGGCGTAGCCAGGGGGCGAAGTATTCTCCTCAAATTCTAGCATTTTTGTCATTTTGTGCTTTGAGAGGTGTTGTCCCAAACAAAATACTGCAGCTCGCTGAAAGTCAAAATATCCGGTCCCCCCAAAAATTTTGGGCTGGCTATACTACCGCCCGCGGTCCTGTTCTAAAAATAACATTGGCGTGAACAGTGTCTTAACACGGCGGAATATCTTAATTGTTAATACTAAAATAATTTAAAGATAAAGTGAGCAACATTTTCATTTCAGAAGCGTGTATCAAACTGGTAGCTCTTCGCATTAATCTGAACAAAAGAAGTAGCTCTCAGCTCAGAAAGGTTGGTGATCCCTGATTTACAGCTTCCAAAGTCACATTATGAAAACCAAAAATCCACTCCAGTTTAGACAGTTAAATGAGCACTAAACACAGCATGCTGAGAAAAAATAGCAATATGGGACTGATACAGGCAAATACTGCAGCCCATATGACCAACTAACAGGGAATGTGTACAAATTCACATTTCCAATGACAAATGACTTATAACCTCAACAAGAATATTTTATAAAAATAGCAGTGTTTTACTGGACTGCATTAGCATTAGTGAATTATGCAGTGCAATAAATAGTACAGTTACTACTGTTCCTGAAAGCTTCAATTCACAGCATTAAATTGAAACATTAAATTTGGCAGGATGCAACATAAGAATCCATTACATGAAACAAACGGAAAATATGAAACGTAAAGAGTATGAAATCACAGCTACATTACTACCACACAACACATTAGCCTACAGCTGCAGTTACATAGTTAGTTCTGTTCATGAATACTTCGCGGTAACAGATCCACACTTGCAAATCTCACAACATCAAGCAAGTTTGAAACACGAGATCTTCACAGTATCATATCACAGCTACACCAAATTACTGCCACAAAACATTTTGCAGCTACAGCTACGTTTTAGTTGTACACTTTATAGCAGTAATAATTTGAGTTTTACAAAAATTAGGGTTAGTTGGAATAGTGGGTTACCAGTACATGTTCCTAATTTAAAATGTTTCTAACTCTACCCAAATTTGAATGGGGATGTTTCACTTGTCCAAAATTTGATTTGGGCTGTTGTAATTTGTTCAAATATTTATAATATATGCAAATATGAATGACACTCTTTCAATTTGACCAGTTGTTTCCACTTGTATCCAAGTTTGAATGAAGCTGTTTCAATTACCAAATTTGATTGAGGCTGTTGGAATTTTCCCAAATGTTTCCAATTGTATGCAAATTTCAATGAAGCACTTGTATATTACCCAAATTGGATTGAAGCTGTTTGAAGTTCACCAAAAGTGAATAAAACTGTTTTAAGTTCCCCAAAAATGAATAAAGCTGCTGGAAGTTACCCAAAATTGAATGAAGATGTTCCATTGCGCCCAAATTTGAATGGAGCTATTGCCATTTGGCCAGAGTTGATTTAGTCTGTTGGAATTTAGCCAAATTTTTCCAATTTATGGAAAAATTTCTAGCTTCACCCAAATTGGAATGAAGTTGTCCCAATTTGCCCAAATTTCACTGAGATTGTTAAAATTTACCCAAATGATTCTAATTTTATCCAAATTTGAATAAAGCTCTTATGGTCAACCGAGACATTTCTAAATGTGCTAAAATTTCTATTCCGTACGGCCCAGCTTTGAACAAGATATTTGAAATTGCCCACAATTGAATGAAGCTATTGCAAATTACCAAAGTTTGATTTGACTGATGGACTTCACCAAATGTTTCCATTTATCTAAACGTTTTTATTTTCATCCAAACTTGAATGAAGCTTTCTCATTTGTCCAGATTCAATTAAAGCTGTTGGACCATACCCAAATGTTCCTGATTTACTCAAATGTTTCTAATTTTTCCCAAACTTGAATGAATTTTTTAGTTGGCCTAAATTTGACGAAGGCTGTTGGAATTACCACACGATTCCAGTTCACTCAAAGGCAGTGTCTATTTTGCCATTAGGAGCAAAAATAATGGCAAAATAGTCTTAGATTATTTTGCCGTTTTGGCCACTATTCTGCGGTTGATTTGGCCATTATTTTGCTTTAGCTGGGAAAAGAGACACTACCTCACTTATATGTGAATGTAGCTGTATACTTTGCCCAAATGTTGAAAATTTTTGCCCGAATAATGGCGAATTTTTCAGCGTTGGGGATGCGACCGCATCTCCTGCATCCCCATGCCGTACGCTTATGCGTGAGTCAACATTATATTAGTGCCACGCACTCGCAACGAGGAGGGAAAATACCGCAAACCTTGAATGTGGCATGTTGTTAAAAATGGCATTCTACGGGAATGAAATATGGTGTAGATAGGTTGGTCGCGAACAGCAACGAAACAGATACGTTTGTAACGAGAAAAGAAGAATCAGGGGGTGCGAATTTCATTTTGCACCCCCAGTCGAATATTCGCTTTTAAATTTCTCTGCATGATGACATAATAAAGAACTAAATCTGTTTATGTTGTCTACAGTCAAAAGAAAATCAACCAGACACATATGGCGAAGACTCAATTTAAGCGTCAATGGCGAAGTTGAAAAGTGCTGACCGANANGGATTTTCCAATATTTTTTTATTCCATTGCTACGTTCACCTCGATGGCAGTCACTGCTTTATGTGCAGGGCGGNTAAAATTGGAACTTAAGTGATGACCGTAAATCTGTGGGCGTTTGTCTGTAGTTGCATGCTTTTCAACAAAGCTGCTTTACAATGCTGTAGGATTTCGTTTTATGCTCCAGTGGGTAGCATGCTTTAGAAAGATGCTGATGGGTTTTGTTTTATGCTCCAATGTGTATCCACAACAATTGTAGCAATAAACATCTGGTTCATTAAGCACTGCCTTCTCAAAGATGTGGTCATAACCAAAATTCTTATACTGCAGGTAAATTGAAATTAAAATATTGACAATGCAATCACTAACTTGACTGACAATCTGTTCAGATTCATTACTGACCCCAACAATTAACACAAGTTAGATGTTCTAACTAAAAGTACAAAAACAATAATACACATGATTTTACAAACAACCATTCCACAATTAACACGAGTAGCATGTTACATAGGTGTCCTGAGCTAGGCGTTAGGTTTCTTGTTGATAGAAACAGCTTGGACGTGAATGGAACGCCAAATCACAGAACTGTGAGACAGATGTTCAGAGTGCTGAGCTAACAAACATCTGACAATGTCCTTGCACAGTCTAGCGAGTTTTTTTTAGTTGGGATAACAAGAACCAATTTTGAAAAAGTTACAAATTTTCTATTTTCAAGTATGCCAACATGGTGAGGGAAAATAGAATTTAACAATAGCTAGCCCACAGAAAATTTGCAAAGGAAAAGTTTGTCGCATAAAAAGTTTTCGGGCAAATTTGGGCAAAATATCCTTTCACCCCCAAAAAAGTGCCTGCTCCTACGCCTATGCTACAGGCTGAGTCTGCTATAAACAAACTCTGTTGTAACAATTGATTACCGCATACGTAAAAAGAACCATTCAGCGTTGCTCCGCTACAAGCAACCCGCCGTATGCTCATGGAAGGCATGAGGGTCGACTGGTTAGAACTTAAATTGAAGCTTTCCATGGAATCAGAGTGATCGGGATCTCCGTCAATCACTCCACCGACAGAATACACGACGTCTGAAAATACAGAGCTTGCAAAGATCAGAGCGGTGAACATGATTTAAACACATTTTCTTTTATATTCATGCTACTGTAAACGCTGATTGCTGTTTTAAGCGATTCGAAATGTGCTGAGCCATAGCCCTCTTGTAAGATAATGTAAGAAAAGCAAATGCAAGGAAAGACTAAAAACAGTTCCTTGCCAAGGTCTGACCTTCACAGCAAGCTTAATAGTTTTAATCTTGTTGATGTTCCTGTTCAATAATTAGGCTGAGGCAAAGGAAGTGTGCTTTGAGAGCAGACAATCTAAGTAATAGTGATCGGCAATTTTCATGGGTGTCAATTCGGCTGCATTGCATACTCAACGACTTCTCAAAAAAAGTTTCGTGAAAGCGACTGTGTCAATGAAAGCACTTGAATCTCACATCAGATATTGCGAAGTTTTCAATTCTTACCCATAATTCCTGAACGAGACAGTTAAGAACAGAAGGGGCAACGAGGATGAAAAGACTTATCAATGGATTTTACATTTCTGGCGGACTCAGTTTGTCATTTTTTCTAGTGTTGAAAACAGATCCCCAAAACGTTTGTGTTACACAGGTACAGTAGCGCACCAAAAACAGGGTGTCGGAGCCGAAGTCGTAAAGAGTCGGAGGTTTTTGGGTGGAGTCGGATTCCTAACAACACTGGGAGACGCAGTCGGATATTTTGTCCGACACCGACTCCGGAAGTCCAAATGAATCATTTTTTACATCACAATCCCAAATTGGCAATTCCTGTTGAAACGGTACAATTTCTTTTGTTGAAACAGAGATTTCTTGCTGTGCACCACGATTTCCATTGATTTTAACAGTCAAATTTCATTACCTTCATGTTAACGAGTGGGAGTCGGGAGCCGGAGTCGGAAAATTTGGAAAGTCGGATTCGGGATATGAAAACTTTGGAAAGGTCGGAGTTGGAGTCGGATATTTTACCTCCGGCTCCGCAACCCTGACCACAAACCAGTTTTTGTAGGGATGTACGGACTATACCATGAAACTAACGCAGCCTACACATCAGTCAACAATCAAAACCATGTTATATGTTTTCAACTACACGACAGCGATTTTTGACATTATGTTATGCATGCTCTCTGTCTTGGGGCGTTGGAAGAATTTTCTAATCAACTCACGGAGCAGCTAATATCCCACGCAGAAACTTGCGCTGTGAAATGTAGACTACACTGTTAAGCTATATTTCAGGGGTTTGTGGCAGATAGGGACCAAAACATCGTCCAGCAGCTTGTCCAATTAGGAAAAGTGATAGCGCAATGCATAGCTTCTCCTTTTCAGGTGCAGTGATTGGCGCATACGTAACTGCGTTTACAGTAGACTCAGTTCAACGCCTATCCTACAAAAATGTGCTCGCATGAAAGTCTTCCCGTGGTAACCCCTGATATCTCAAAAATCGCTGTGTAAACGGCGCGACTAGTTTGTCCTCCGGTATAATTTGGGCATGGGCAGTTACTACCGTGAAGTGCGCAAAAACAATCAAACCATCGACCAGTCGTCGCGTGCATGATCAAGGACCGGGTTCGGGCGTTAGGGAGAGGGGCTCGTTCCAAAATTTCGCGACAGTCTTCATCATGAGCTATCCACAACTGGAGGTCCCTCAAGCTGCGCCCGCTACGCATCAGGGGAGGCGAATGAGCACATCAGGGAGTGTTTTTACGGAGGAATACCTGAATGCCAACGGCAATTTTGCCACAACTTAGTGATTGGAAAGTGGAATATCACTTCATTCACAGGAAAAGAGTTCGAACTGGTTGAGGAAGCCAAGACACTTGGGGTGGGTATTCACGAGCAACAGAAGGCAGAACAAGGAGATTGATACACGGATTGGAAAGGCAAACGCAGTTCTGCGTGAGCTTTATCGCCCTGTCGTGACAAAACTGTAGCATTCAAACACCGCAGAGTTGTCAGTTTTAAATCGGTCTTTGTTCCGATCCTAATCTATGGTCACGAATTTTGGGTAAGGACTGAAAGATTGCTAACTCAAGGCGAAGCGGAGGGGATGAAATTTGTGCGACACTTCGTGAAAAAGTGCCCAGCTGTGAAACTCGTTAAGCTCTGAATGTCGAGTCGAGCCACTTCTGCGAATACAGAGATTTCAACTGCGGTGGTTCGGCCACGTGACCAACATGCCCAATGAAAGATCGGTGAGACAAGTCCTACTGGCTGCACCCAAGGGAAAGCGGCCCAGAAGTCGACCAAGGACCATGTAACTTGATTAAATCTCTTCTGACCTGACTTGGTCTAGTCTTGATGTGGAGTCAGCAGGACTATCAGTATTTGCTGAAAATCATGAGCTATTTCGAGTCCACCTACATTGGTTGATTTTAGG
>JGI24022J15233_10003260_pt1 | contig 15999 bp, 10 predicted proteins | sample Ectturendosymbi2_FD_15233 | JGI IMG/M metagenome (IMG submission 15233)
CCCAGCTATATTGACCTATAGCTCAAAACGTACGGACTTGACCAAGAATTGACAATAAAATATACATTTATCCTCACTTCTTTTAATGTCGCGACAGTGGTAACCAACAAATCCAAAAGATATTTTTTCGTGATTCTTTCATTTGCGACTTTGTTCTTATGCTGAATGCACTGGTTCTTAAGTCATCTGATTTACTTGAGTTTAACCACAAACACAACGCAGCAATGTTTCCATCGAAGTGTGAAACGTTTGCTTTACAGACAGGCCCGTAGCCACGGGGAGCATTCGGGGGCAGTTCCCCCCATTTTTTGTGTCCCCCAAATTTTTCTGTACCCAGAAAAATGTTTTAAACATATAATAAAAACTAAAATCTTGCTCCCGTAAAAATGTGTTTTCTCCCAAAAAGTTAATACCCAACTACGGGCCTGTTTACAGGTACATTACACCTAGTTTTGCTGGACNTTTTTTTCGAGTTAATACTAGTAAAACGTGATGCTTATTTACCAGATCACCGTTGTGAATTTTGATTTCTGTTCAATCTCAAATATATTGTCGTTATGCAAACAGAACTCTTAGAATGAAGGTTTTGACATTAATTTCATCTATTAAAATCTGATGTTAAACCTGAAAAATTTGATTGTGAAAAGACCGCGCTCAGTGGCATCAGTGACAGAAGTCTCAAGACAACAATCACCAAACGATTAGGTATGCAGTAATTACATTGTAGACTAGATGGGTATGTGGGTATTTATGCAGGGGCCAACAAAGGGAGATTGAAAGGATACATGCTCCACCCACCAGCAGTGAAATTAGACTAAATCATTTTGTAAAGCAGGCTACGCTAATTTCAGACCAAACTTTTTTTGCTGCTGGTAAGAGGACATCAATTGAGATTTTGGTAGGGGTGGGGCTGCATTCATGATCTCCAGTAGCATTCCTGTGAAAAGATTTGTAGCTTTTTCAAAAAGCGGATATGTGCAAGAAAAATATTTATCGTCCTTGTGATGTTAAGCAACTTGAACAAGACTTCAAATAACCCACACTCCTTATAAAATGCATGAAAATTGATGTTTTCTACTATAATATTGATGTGCACGTGCGACGAATGCGATTGAGCATGTGGTGCACTCCAACTGACAGCTCTAATAAAACCCAATTGATGTATTAGCGTAATTATTCTTACTTTGAAACACCTGCAGAAACAAGATCGGAAATCTTATTTATAACACTTTGCTTCTGCATCGACCGGATAACTATATTGCTTTCACACCAAGCTGCCCTACATTTCACAACAAAATTGCGCCCATGCTGGAATCAGTAAATCAATCTGTTCAGCGAAATTTAATCTTTTCAGGCAGAACATTTCATTGAAAATAAGTGTAACAATGGTTCAATGATTTCATTGCCAAACGTGAAATTAATAAATCTCTAAATTCTCAAGATTACTTAAGTTTTTTTGAGAATATGATTATCGAAGTTTGTTTTCCTTCACCTTAGTAGAGCGAACATAAATTTATGAGATAGCTAAGCTGTCAAACTAACAAACAATTCATTTTTGCAGTTTAGTAATGGACTTCACAGAAAGAAAAAATTAACTTTGCAAGATATAAAGAAACATTGGAGATCGCACTTTGTTTTCTGTGCGTACACGTTGCTTGCAAAAGTCCCACAGACCTTTATAAGCAAAGTTGGAATACATCTTGCTCAGAAATCATTCGTCTATCCACGCTGGAGATTTTTCAATTTTATAAATGATACAGTATGTATTGTTACAGATTTTTCAGTTCATAACACAGTGCGTTTGCAAAATGCGTATGATATTTCAGTCTTTTCCTAAAACATTACCGGTAAGTCGTTGCCATCTGACCAACAAATTAATGATTTATTGTAAATTTACCTCAAGGTTATGCAAATAGCAAAAGAAGTGTTTTGGCATATAACTGTTCAAACGCGTCTAACGTCTTACAATTACAGTTTTGGCAAATCACGAATAAAAAGTAAGCAAATGTTCGAACAAATCGTATAAACAGAAAAAATGACTTATACTGAGATATCAACATCTCTCGCAGTTTATCTTCGACCCTCCTCTGATTTTCAACAATATCTTAACGAGAGAAAGAAGATGCTGCTTCTTTTACCTTTGACGCAAAACGCTTGGTTCATTTTGAAACAGCATGGCTTCTTTTGGATCAATTTTAGTGTCGCTGACTGCTCTTTTCATTTCTGCTCGTTGATAAGTATCTCTTTGGTGAACATTTGAAAGGTTGCTTTGATTGTGCGAAACTGGCTGCAACCCTTTAAGGTTCATGGCCTTGGCGTCCATACTGCCTGACCGACTGGCAACAGGTGAGACAACCAGGTTCGTATCGGTTCTACAAAACAAAAATTTTTAAGTAAGTGCTGTTTTGTTCCTTGAAAAAACTTGCAGCGACACATTCTACGGAATTGCGTCAATGCTTTCAAAAGCACGTAACTGAGTCTGGAGACAAAAGATTGACAAAACAGTTGGTTCTCAAATTTGATTCAAAAGTTTTCAAAAAAGTTTGTGTTTATTTCGAAGAAGTTTTGCAAACCCAGCGCCAAGGTGCCACATTAAAGTGAATGCATCACTGAGATATTACAAACAACTTCATTTGAAGTAGAGAAGCCAGGATATTGGTGTCGGACCTATGACTTATTTGATAAAGATGCAAGGATATAATTTTAGCTCTCTCGAAAATATCTAGTTACAAATGTGAATCCTAGAATTATCTTTATTTCATACACAATTGAAATCAATTTTGCTTATTGCCAAAGTTTATGAAAATTCTTGGAATTTTCTCTCTCTTAGCTCTTTCACGGTGAAGGGACGAATGTAAAGGTTTTAACGAGCAACGGCACTTCGCATTGCGGGGTTGTGACGTAGCGCATAACAATTTTTTACAGTGATGTGTGCGAGACGGTGAAGTTGCGAATGGCGATATTGGCAACGGTCCACGAATACGTCGAAACTATTTTTACTAGAAACTGGCAGATTGGGGCAAGTTTGAACCAAACGAACATTCACTGTATGTGGAGTTTTTCCAGCTGCAACACACCAGCTTAAATAAGCTTGTAAGCCCTTACACAAACTGGTGATAGCTTTCAGGGCCAGCGACATCGTTTCTGTCTCTGTCAGCCAAATACATGGACTCCGCGTTCTCCATTTCTTTGAAGGGATCCTCACCTCGTTTCGTCATGTGTTGCAAGCCTGATAGAAAAGCAGAGTCATGTGTTAAAAAAACAAACCTCCATAATCACCAGTGCATCAGCGTGACAATGGCGTTATCAATAATTACTGGAGTATACGGTTTGAAAGTACAGAAACAAAATATATCACAGGTAGTTAAGAGATATTTTACAGCATAAAACGAAGAGAGTATATTAAACGCTTTGAAATTCCTAATAGTCAAATTCACAGCAGTATTGAAATGTGACTATTTAACTAAAAACTCCGTAGAGTGGGAAAAAGGAATACAGGTACACGGACTTGTAGAGAATATGGTACAACTGAATTTGGCGCCAACACATGTTTTGATTTAACATAGCCACAATAAAGAGTAACACTATGCTAGTTTACCTTTGAGGTAAAACAGAATGCCTTTGCCATATTGTTTGTGGAACGCACCTCAAAATCATATCATTTCATGGATTTCTGTTCGAAATATTTTAAAAACACGACGGCTTTCGAGTCAGCAGCAAAAAGAAAACATGGTCATCTTTCTATAGTTGAACATCACCAAATTTGTGCGTATTTTATTGTTTTCATAAAGAATATTAGCGAATGATAATATCGACATGCAAATGCGTTGTTTGCGTCATAGTTCTGCAATATTAAAAAAAAGCACAAACCATTTTTACCTGGTTGATAGAAGTCTGGAGCTAAATCTCTGGCTACGCATCGTGCTACTTTTGCTTCTTCTCGAGCACTTCGGGCTGCTAGTTCAGCTTGCTTGGCTTTTGCAACACTATGTGTGGTTCTGACGGAAAAAAAGAAAACTTGAGATACCCGGCAAGAAATCAGTTGAGATACCCGGCAAGAAATCAGTTGAGATACCCGGCAAGAAATCAGTTAGTAAAAATAAGTTACAATAACACACAAACAAGGGTAAAACCGCAGCAGAGTGTAACAAAAATACAAAACTGATTTAGAAAAGTTCTAAAAAGTGACACGATTTCTGGTTTTGAGGTGAGATACAATGCTAATGGCATTTAGTACCAACGGAAGGCAACCAGCGGCAATATAAAATAACAACACATCCTGAAACGTTTGTGCAAGCTTTGGGAACATAGCAACTTTCCAGTTTAGTGAATGTTCGTCTGAACAGCTAAATTGATTGTAAATCGTTCCAACGCCCCATCTTCGGCTTACATTCTTACTCAAGGGTAAAACTCCAAAGCGAGAAGACACAGCATAGCGTGACGAACAAAAAGAATAAATTATCACGTAAAAGAAATGTACTTACCTTGATGATGCTATATCTGCTTTTTGCTTGGCGGTTTCTTTAGCTTTTTGTGCTTGGTCCACGGCCTGAGACACTTTGGTCTTTATTTTGCTTAATTTAATTGCAATTAAATTGTTCTTTTTTCCTCCGGAGACGATTGCATTAAATTTATATTTGCCTTCTTCCTGTGTTGAGTCGGGGAAAGTGGTTCTACCGTATCCGCAACGTTGATTGTTCAGCCATTCTCCTTCATACCTGAACCCATCAGTCCTTTCACAAACGCCATAACCTGAATACGAACAGCTATTTAAAGATAGCATCTCGCGCTTACTGAATAACATAATATGCTCGTTATACTAATCAACGTAACTGCTTCAGAATCGACCTTAGCCGTTTAAAGATTTATTCATTTGCAGTGCTATATTTGCGAAAAATCTAGGAATTTTTACCCCTCGCGCACTATTATTATACCTACCAAAAAGGATTTTCTAAAATCAATCTCACCAGCACCATCAAAACAATTGTGCAAATGTCTCTGTTTTATGCATGAGGGACGGAATATATACAGGTATAGCCCTTTTTATCACAACATTTCCTTTTCATGCTGCAATCATAAAGTTAACCGAAGCCATATTTGCAACCATGAAGTGTCTTTTTTGTGTTCAAAATTGTCACTAAAAGGTGAAGGAAATCTTTGCACAGGAAAAGATCAAAAACTTGACGCAAAATAAGAGAACCTTAGCCTGTAATTTCCCGAAGAATTGATTAAGTTTCGGCTGTAAATTTCGTGTACATGTGAGTCCGTATTGTTGTTTAACAAAAAAGATCTATACTTTGCGCACAGAAACCTGTATCTAAGAATTGCGATTTAGGGAGCAGCATCCCAAAATCCTTATTTAAAAATTCTGATTTACGGCTAATTTCCCCAAGATCTTTCGCTTCCGGAATAATAATCACGAACCACCTGCGAAACAATTTTTTTCCAAAAAAAATCCTATTTAAGATTGACCTATTTCAGCTCTTCTGATGCAATAACTACACTTCACAAAAATCTGGCAATACTTCAACTTTGTTTTTCAGTAAAAAATTTTAAAGGTGCGTTTCCTCCGATCGGAGACACAACATTCCAGCAACCAGATACAAAAGGTTACAAACGATCAATGAAAGTAGAAAGATAATGCTCTTCACCTGTTCGGCTGTCGTCCTTCCACTCGCCGTAGTATGTCTCTATCGTGTTCACGTCGATTGGATCCTCAGTGGGATCAACCCTGGACAAGGTGTCCGTGTGTTCACTAGCGTTTCCGTATATGGACTGGTAGTCACTTGTAAATGAGCTTGTTGTGACGTCACTGCGTTTTTACCGATAACAAAAGTATTTTTAGTAAAATGCAATTGCACATTATAGGAGACAATTCAGTTTTTGTTGAGAAAACAACTCAAAAATTTTTAAGGGGAATTCACCAAGTTTGTTCATCGTTTTCATGACGGTAGGTTTCACATGCGCAGTGTGATCATTGCTATTGGAAGCAAGGGCGTACGCAAGGGGCGGTTGGGGTTCACCTCCCCTTGAGTTTGACATTTTACAAAAATGTCATTTCCTGCGCAAAGGCGATTAATTGTTTTCGCATACTTTTTGCTTGTTAATTTGTCGACGTAATGTTTTAATGCAAATACCACGGAATGAATTTGCACACAAATTTCAAGGTGCATTGTAAATGAGCCAAAAAGTAATAATTAGGTTTTGGTGGGAATCTGGGTTATCGTCTGCATCCAGAAACCATCTCACCACTTTTTGCAGACCTTTTGCCCACTACGCATGTTTAAAATTGCGTTATGCGATAGTTGACTTTATCCAAACACAATAGTCTGCTATGGCCGATCAGCGCATGAATATGACGTCATATTATGACGCCACAAACAACGCACGCCAAGTACAAATGACATCATACGCAACTGATTGGAAGATTTTGAAGTATATTTCAAGTACACCACAATTAGCACTTTTGCGAAAACAACGCATACCAATGCTCGTCTCTGACCAAAGGCAAAACCTCTCGACGAAAATATTTATATTCAGTTGTGCTGCTTAAAACCAACAAAGGTCCAACAACCGGAGACACCAAGCATTTCGGGTACCCTGTTTTGCATTGTAATTTCACCAACAACGTTGATTTGTTACTAACTCACAAAAAGAATCTTCAACCTGAAGATTTAGCTAGCACATCCTGCTTTGTATATAAGGAAAGATGGTTGATATCTTTCTTATTTTCAAAACGTACTGAAAAAAAAACACAACCCGGTATCAAAACAATTTCCCAAACTTTGCCAAGCACCACAAGTTTCGGATTAGTGTTAATAAACCACACTGTAATCAAGAATAGCTTTGCCCTTTGTCAAGGAAGTACCCGAAATGCTTCTTCTTTAGAGGGGATACCGTACACAAGATGCACTTGTGTTATAGACAGAGAGGTCTGCCTTAAATGAATATCGTCATCCACCAGCACTTTAGTATACCCACTAATTTACAAAGACCAACGCAATAATTTACATCTACTTGCTTGTCTCTATACAACAGAGATCCAGTGTCTTGAGTAAACTGCCCACAAGTAAGACTGTTTCTGCAATCGCTTAAAACAAAAATATGATTGGGTTTCCAAAGGCGAAATTTTTAATTAAATAGGCTCTTTTATTGCATATCTTCGAAACACAACTTTTAATGCACCCCGTTTAGACAGGTTTCGATTTCCTATACTTGGTTTCGTCGCAGCTATTTCTGTCTATTCAGCAGAGCTGGCCTTGCCTTTGAAATAGGCGTTATGTTCAAACAAACGTGGTGCTACATTTCGCCCCCACATCCCCATTTCGTACACCTACTGTACGATGTCGGTAACTCGCAAACTGGCTTTGAATGAATGAAACACTTTGTTGGTTTTCATCGCTTGCACCGATTTCAAACAGTGGGTTATTTGCTTTTATGAAAACTCCGGTACCATACGCCCTGTACCCTGCTGTGCAATGCGTTTCGTCGCCTCAGTGCGGCAAGTGAGTCACCGACCGAAGGGCTGCTCATCGTCGCAGTAACTGAATACTCGACAAGAAAGGCGTCCCTCCAAACTATCGGCTATAAATCGTTCGACATTCGCTGGTGCTTAGTGGGTTAGAGAAGCGTACATCTGTGCAACAGTGCTGTTCGGAAACGGAGCGATTATAACTGCAGTCACTGGCCTTAACGGCGGCTATAATTCCCGAAAAAAACACCACCATATCTGTGTTTCGGCAAAATAATTGGCCTGATTCTGACACATGCGCCAAACAGCACACTTTTGACGCCAAGAAGTAAGGTTTGCAGCTTCAGGTGCTTTAAAACGCAATCATTTATGAACTGCGCTTATATTTATCTTCTTGTTTATTGATATTTTGTGAAAATGAAATTGCATGAACAACACCACGCCAGGGACAGGATTTGAAGTAAGAGTCCCTTTTACTCCTTATCGTAGCACTATAAAAGACTTGAAACAGTGGTAATATCATTCAGGCAACATATTTAGAGCAAGTATAGGTAAAAGGTTTAGTCAGGTTTAACGTCGACGTTCGTGTACGTCCCTTAGAATCTTATTACGAAACCACAAACTATGTAAACCGCAATTGGCTTCGACATCTCATCTGAAATTAAACCTCCTAACAGTTTTGATAATATAACCAGCAACACGCAAACAGTAACTTGGTAGAAAACAAAAAAACAATGAATAAGTTTTTAAACTAGTGTTGACCAACAGGTGGAACCCTATTTAGTTTTAAAATCATGCATCACGTAAAATTAGCAGACCTTTTGAAGGACTTGGTGCTTTGATGAGAAAACCTGCTGCTGTCGCTGGCGATCGATGTGTTGGATTTGGACCGAAGCAAGCCACCCAGGAGTGACTTTCGCAAAGCGGATGAATCTTTGCGAAAAAGGCGCGACTTCTTGGAGGGCGGGGGAGATTTCGGTGGCGTGTGAGGTCGAAGTGTCAGCACAAAGCCACCCCTGGTGCCCACTGGAGCCTCAGGCGCTGCAGAAACATTATCGGTTTGGCACACTAATGGCTATCAGAAGTGAATTACTCAAAAGCATATCCAGCTTATTGTTCCTAATGCAAATCGATCGTGGTCATAAAGAACTAACCGTGCGAAGCGAAAGATTGTCATCAAATGCAAAGCCATCAGATTTTCAGCGATGTGACGCTTGACAAAAATTGGGTCAAAAAGGTGACAACATCTAAATGAGAGCAACAGTTGCACTTCTCGGCTGATGTGGACATGAAGGTTTGAAAACAAATTAATCGTAACTTTTAGTTCATCTGATTTTATCTTTTAATTATGCTCTTCAAACGCTTTTTGACATACTGAAACAACGCTAACTGTTCCTGCTACTGACAAAATATTGTGGAAAATGTTTTTTGCATAGATTTTACAAAAAAATTGAAGCAAAGTGGGGCCTGTGAACATTTTACGATTGCTCATTAACAAGGTTCCATTAAATATTTTCATTTTGCTTGAACTTGCATAATCGATAGAATAGGACAAACAAGTTTAGCAGCTAGGGCTGGCGCTGAAAATTTTAAAACATGTCTTTATTAACATTTCAAGCATATGTTTATCAAGAAATTCAAACATGAGTTTATCCAAAGGCTAGCAAGTTTTATTTCTGAAAACACGTTTCAATAACTTTTTTATTAACATTCTTAAGCACGCGATTGGCATGGGTAAAGGGCAGATAAAATTTTGCTTACGCAGAACTTTTTAGCAATCATTTGAAAAATGTAAAAAAAAAACTTTTTTCAGGAATATCTCTTAAAAATTGATCAGATTTCGCAAAATCACACCTTTGGTGCATTTATGTTTGAAGGTTTTGATGACACGCGTATTTTTGATTGGTAAAATCTTGAACGAGTTTGCGCAAGACCCGATCCGCATGTTTAAGCAACCTTGACGTTACTTAATACAGATTTTGTCATGAATGACTGCCGCCAAACACTTTTGGCTTACTATTTATAACTACAGAAAAAACACGAACTTACGCAAGTCAACATTAGAGATGCTTCCACTCCCCGCATCGCTGCGAAGTGACGACATGGATGTTCGCAGGGAGTTTTTGATGATGGACGCCATGCCATACGGCATGCTCTGACGCACGCCTGAGCCGTGACGTCTGCCTGATGTCCACTGACCTTGATAAGTGCCTGCAAAAGCAGCATTTTCCCCCAGGGTAAGTGCTGATACGACATGCCTCGAAAATAGCCTGCAGTAGGTAAGGTTTCCACATCAAAACCTGGCTATGATGTTGTCTAATACCGGCAACATAACTTTCGAGCAGCACTTCAACTCACAACGTTTACAATGTTTAAAAACAGTGAGTGTCGGATCTAGTGCTTGACATGATTTTGAGGCCCTGTACAATACGGTGTTGAATTAGACTTTGTAACGTTGGGCTGTTTAACTTAAGAATTGTATTCAAACAGTTTCATCAGCGGCTTGATAAATGAAAAAAAACTTGAATATCTATTGTCCGATCAACCTGGACTTTATGTAATAGACATAGACTAGTTGGGGAGCGATTTGCTTCGGTTTGAAAACCGAATGGCGTTTCTGTGTTCTGCCTAACCCCAAGCGCACTCTTGCGGCAAGCTTTTTTTCATCTTGGGAAGAATTGGATGTGATGTTGAAGCCCAATCATGGTTTGTTTCAGAAAATGATTCATTTTAAACTGCTGTTGAACGCAAAATATTACTGAAATAAACCGAACGCTTGGGCATCAAACACCCACAGCTAAACTGTACGCGTCACACAGATCCAAAACATCTACAGTACATGTGAAAATAATTCTCAAGAATTCTGTCTTGTGTTTTGATTATTGGTTTTGAACCCTCGTTTGCAGCAATAAAGAACATTATGAACTAGATAAACAAGTAGTTGTCCAGTAAAGACCGAAAGCAAATGAAGAGACCAGAACAGACGTCCTTTTCCGTACATTACGCTAATGTTGATTTATCGATATTGAAGGGTATCAGTAACTATTTGAGGATTGAAAATTGGCAGTCATCGGAAAATTTCAGGTTTCAGCACAAGATCGAAGGTACTGATCCTAATAACTTCAAATCCACAGTAGCACCGACCCAAAAGCTTTTAATGAATCTTGTTGTGGATTGGCATAAACAGATGAGGCGGAATATTTGCAGTTTACATTGCCGTCGCTCATTGCCACTTTCCACTTGAAAATTATGAGATATGGGCAACCGCAAATATTATACGGCATGTCTTTATACTTACAAACTGCGTCGATATTGTTTAATAATTAAACGTCTGATGATGCCAGTTTGTGCGTGTTGAAAATAAACGAAGTATTAGCAACAGAGCCAAACACGTGGGCGAGACAAAACACATTTACGGCAAGCTAGTGAAGTTTGCTTTGTTTACAGTAAAGATTCTTTCTGAGGAATTATCGAAAATCTTCGACCACTCCGATATTCAGGCATCAAGCGAAACACAACATCCTCTTCGGATGGACATTTGTTGTTTCTGTGCGGTGCGTGTCCGATAGCTTACTAAAATGAGCATCTTTCAAACAATGAAATACAGCTGTGGGCCGATGAATTATTTAAACGCACGCCAACACGAAATCAATTCCCGCGCCTGCACTTGTCAACTTAAATTAGAGGCGAAGCGACATTTCAACATATTTCAAGCGCTGAAGATTTTCCTCCACGCGTCTCACTTTAGACTCTAGTTGCAGGTTGTAGAAGACAGTTTGAGAAAAGCTTATCGAGTTATTAAAATGGATATGCTTCATCAATTTCAAGTCAATGCCAGCTGTGAGCAAGTGTTAGCGTCAAAAATGTCCTATTTGTGTACGGACAGGAAGCACTCCTTTGAAAAAGCAAGATTTTGAAGAAACCATACATTTTTCGACTTCCTCCAAGAATTAATTTTCCATAAAGATCACTGTTTGTCGCAAAACACTTTGCCAAAGGCAATTATTGAATTTTTCCACAATAACAAAGGATAGTTAACACTGTTGTCTGCAAGAAGATTATATAGCTGCTTTTCCATCCTTTTTAAATGCATTCGCATTCTCATGTGGAAGTGCCTTGGTAATTCGACTGCTACTCACACTCCAGTGTTTCTGACTAGTTGCGAACATGTTGCAAAAAATAGGACAGTGATTTCAACATACTTGAAAAAAAAGCTCACCTCCATCTCCATACGTCTCGGTCCCGTAACCGTCCTGAAGCCCACTGCTCCAAGTTCCTTCGTATTTAGCCCTGCCTGCTGTGTTGCACCTAACACCGTAGCGCCCCTTGAGTCCATGGCTCCACTCCCCTTTATATTGCCATTTACCTTTTGTTTCAACGCCAAGATTGTGACGTTTACCATTGGACCAGTTACCCTCGTAAGTGTTACCGCTGGGCCAAGTGTAAACCCCCAGAACTTCGAAACCATAATTCCAGGAACCGGCATATTCTCCTTGATTGCTCGGGCCTGTGCACACGCCCTGGCCGTGGGCTTTGCCAGCTTCCCAACCCCCGCAGTAAGTACCCCCGTCATCAAAGTCGAATCTTCCTCCGCTCATCGACATGTTTGTGATGACCGGAAATGACGTAACTTGCACTTCAAGCACTGGCCGAGGTCATACAAAGGCATTCACGCGCCTCAGCGCGGGTCGCGCAACATTTGAGCACAACTGACCTGAGCCTACAAAGTCATATTTGCTGTGGAGTAAAACAAACACGGATGTTTGCCAGTAAATAGGCGTGCGTCCATGAAGTCAAACTTACGTGAGTTGCTTCGTGTAGCGAAAACGCACAAAGTGAAAACGAGGATCAAAAGATTTGTGAGCGAAGAACCTAGGATCGTTTGCAAAGATTTTCACCAATCTTGCTTGTACCAAGCTTTGATCAAGAACTCTGTTGCGCAGTTTGCTTTGAAGGCATCAAATTGGTTCATCAAAGGCTTGGAAGTTCTTACCGAAACTGCGATCTGCAGGCACTGTAGTGCTGGAACATTTAAAGAGTCCTTCACTAAAACGAGACTTCACTTCAATTTCTAAACATGCAAAAATTAGTCTGTAAGTTTTCACTGACTGATCCAAAATATTACGTTTCACCAAGTTGCATGGGCAGGGAAAGTATTGCAGATCACGGACGTTAGTTGTCGACAGTTTTGCATAAAAATCAGGCTTTCCATAACAGAAAAAACTTTTCTCAACCGAAGTTGAACATGTCACTATTTTTGCAAGAAAACGAACCATGCCAGTCCTAACTTGAATGTCTAAGCCGCAAGAAGTCTGAAGCTGCTTTGACAGTTTCGTCGCTGACGGGCTATTGGAAAATCAAGCAAAATTTTTGTGAACAACAGCATTGAAGAGCTTGACATAAATGCCTATGGCTTTCATTGCAGTCAGGAATAAAAACGAGAAATTAAAAANCAATCTTCACATTGCAATTGGAGCCTGTTTCAGATAAACTCCCTGTATGTATGTTCGCTATGTTAAAACATTTAAATAGGTTCAACACTGAACACTGTGTCCACAGTAACACTCATAAACTGTTTTTACCTTTGACCACACAGCCAAGTTTTTAATTATGACGCCATCTGCCAAATCTTGTACATCTCGCTGTTTTCACGACAGCTAAGCTTATTGCTTCTTTATGTATCTATTGCCAATGAAAAAATAACCTGTGCAGAAATTCTGACGTGCAATTGAGGCTACAAATGTATGTGAGAAACTGCTGAGTAAAGCAAATAAAGTATTCCACGCTAAAAAAGAAAAGATCTTACCCTCTGTGAAACCTGATCAAGCTAGAAACACGCCTCCACGGATAATAAAAAGTTTTGGAAATTCAGAACTTATCATTAGAAAAGCAATCCATAGCAACTTTGCCTGACGCTGAACATTTGGATTGGCACTGTGAATGCACAATGCTTATTATCATAAGCACAGCTTAGCTAATTAAAATTGCTATCTATCCTCACAAATCTTGGGTTAATTCAAGAACTGTTTGGAAATGTATTCCGAACCTTGTAAAGAACATAGCGTGGGCTAATTTTACTGCAAAAATCTAAAAAACATTTCTTTCAGATGAACTTCAAGCCGTGTAGTTGTTTCAGCAAAGCTATGAAGGGTAGCCTGGAAGACAGTACAACACTTGCGTTTACCTTGGAATACTCGTCTACAGTTCTGCAGCTGCAACAAGTCTGTAACGCACCAGTGGCAATAGACGTCATCGCTTTTACGCAGCACGATGATCAGAACTCGGAAGCCTGCTGCACTGTCGAAACAGAGACAAGTGCCTGAAGTCAGACTCCTTCCAGAAGCATGTTGCTAATCTCTTTAAAGTAGCCTACGCTGTGCCTTACTTTTCAAATGGCGGACATACGGGCATCATTTCCGCGTGAGTTTGGTCAGTCAAAATGTTTTGCACGTGTCATGATGCAAAAGAAATGAAATGGTACTTGCAGGTAAGGTCGGCTTTGGGCAAAATCTAATCAAATCGGGTTTCAAGTCCCGCTGTGACCTTTCTCGTATTTAGCTCAGCTTCCGTGGCAGGCGACGCAAGGAAAGGAGATTGCAACTCTCGGTGAACCCGCATCATTGACCTTTCGGATAAGCAGACATACCTTCGCTGTTTTTAATCACACGTTTTATCAGAAAATCTAATATCTAAGGGATACTTAAAACTCTACCAAAGATTGTAATTGCGCAGCCTTGCATGTTCGTCTGACGCTGTGAAGCTTCGCCACTGCGTTATTGATGCGATGTAAAACCCATTATCTTATTAATAAATATTTATCAACTAATTAAAAGATCTTCTTAGAGTATTCCGCTTGACCACTGCCTGAGCAGCTACCATCGAAATTCCCAGCTGAGTGCTGAAACTTCATCTGCGTGTCGCTGACGTGACATCATGGTGAAAGTAATCCCGTCTTGTTAACGACCTTGCGACGCCGTCGTCGAGTTATCATCGGCGGCTATAAATACTCAAGAAACGACAGAAGCCTGTTCCGTAGGACTGGGCGCCGTTTGCATGGTCAATCTTTCCACGGCATGATGCGTTGACAGAAGGCATTCTTGAACTGCATCACTCTCAAGTCACACTGCGTTCCACAGTTCATAACCACTGCGCCTTGCTGCTCAGAACCTTATCGCACCAGTCAAGCGCACTTATAACTCAGAAGGGTAATTTTGCTTCAACTGGTCACCATGTTTTCCACAGGATGACTTACAGAGTAGCGTCAGATGTGCTACAAACGTAACGCCACATTTCAGACACATACCCAAGATCTGCGATAAAATATCCTCTCACCGATTTCGTCAAAAAGCTTGATCAGAATATTATTTAAATTGTAGAAAAAATGCGAGAATTGGATTGCATGCATAAAGCAATTAACATGGCGTATAAAAAATTAATCAGAAAGTAAATTCCAAATACTTGCAATGTGAAAATTTTGGGCGGTGTACACGTATACACAGTAAATCGTAAAACCTTTTTCAGTAATGTTTGATTTAAAGCCAACAGCCTCTGTAAAAAAAACCTGATTGCGTTTTGTTTGTCAGACTGTTAAGGCTAAGCTAAAACCTTATAAATCTCTAATGCGAATCGATTAGATCCAAAGAATGAACCTCACCTTTTGCTTGACAGGTTTTCGAAATGCAGTGTTGCGACTCTGCTTCCGTTATAAGTTTGAAAATTGACTTCGGCAAGTGGGTGAACAGACAAATCTGGCATTACCATACGTCGATAATGCAACGATTTCAATTTAAAATAAACGCCTAAATTGTGACAACGTTGCGCTTTCATGATATCCTAACGTGATTTTCACATTGAAAAAGAACCAGCGGGCGTTTTTATTAGTTTAAACACAGCCATTTTATAAGTTGGTCGGTTTGACTGAAATGATAAAACGTAAATTTTCACTAGAAATTAATGAACAAAACAGCAGTGCGAATATTAAACAATATGAAAACAAGAAAAGGAACACATTGTTATCAGAAACGTGCAAGGGCGTACGCAAGGGGGGGGCGGTTGGGGTTAAACCCCCCCGCCTTGAGCTTGATATTTTGCAAAATCTTTATCATCTGCGCAATGGAAATTGAATGATTTCGCATACTTTTTGCTTGTTATTTTGTTGACTTAATGCAAATACCACGGAATAACTTTGCATGCAAATTTCAAGGAACATTGTAAATGGGCCAAAAAGTAATAATTAGGTTTTGGTGAGAATCAGGGTTATCACCTGCGTCCAGAAACGATCTCACCACTTTTTGCAGACCTTTCGTTCACTACGCATGTTCTAAGATTGTGTTCCACGATAGTTCACTTTATCCGAAANAATTNTCTTTATTTTGTCTGTTATGGCTGATCAGCGCAAGCGCTGACCGTNTTTGCTACAGTGCATTACCANATTCTGTAGCATGATAGAACTGTTGCACGAGCTCAAAAACAGCAGTTTTTAACATAGAAGCATTCAGGCATTTTATAATGTCTCAGCAGGGAAAAAG
>JGI24022J15233_10003261_pt1 | contig 15999 bp, 10 predicted proteins | sample Ectturendosymbi2_FD_15233 | JGI IMG/M metagenome (IMG submission 15233)
ACACACACACACACACACACACACACACAACGGTTTTACCTGCACGATCTGCACCACGCGATAAGCTGCACGCACACACAAGATTCACGACTTTGAAAAAAGTGTTGTTGTTGACATTTTAGTCTAAAGTATAGAATTATTCTGAAAAACGGCCAACGGAAAAACAACTTTTCGGCCCTGGTCTCAATTTTGTAGATTAGAATGTGGAATCAGTCATTGTATCTTGAAAGGACGTTTCAAATTGATCTCGGTAATCCCCCAAACGCTTCCAATAAATGCAATGCAGATCTACAACCAACAAAATCGTTTTGGTTGATTGATCTGGTGGCGCGTTTGCCAAGACAATCGGGATTCGTGGTACATCACTAAAGTACCTGCTGCGGTTCTCCTATATTCCAAGACTCGCATGGAGCTTTCCCCAAATTCAGAACCATCTCCGGTGATACTTAAAGAGTGAAAAAGCAAAACTCGTGGAGACTCCGCTTCAGTTCTTTTTCTTTCATGAATGACTTCAGATGTTACCCTTTCCCCTGGTATCCTTGGTGTCGTAGCCAAAGTTGTATCACACTTACGTAGGGAAAGCAAGCTGTTAATGTTTTTGGAGGGTTGGTGTCTGTTCTCTGGTTGCGAAATGTCTGAAGAAATACGGAACGCGCTCGAATTATTGCGTGTGATTAAAAAGAGATCGTACGATTTACTTCTGATGGTATTAGGTATTTCACCAATAATGCCTGTTTTTTTAACACAACGCCATCTGCAACATGTGGGTGTATCCTCTAACACGATCCCCAAGATTTGATTTTTGTCGAGGACATTAGAACTTTTTTTAAGAACACTTCATGCACGATCTTAACTTCGTACTTTGAAATTAAGCGTCAAAATTCCTTCATTGATTTGAAGTTCAGCTGACCTTGGGAAGTCTCCGATTATAGCAAAAAATGTGTTTTAAAAGGCACATGTCTGTTGACGATAGCGAATTACTGTTGAAGGGATTTTGCCAAACACTTGACATCGTTTAAACTGACTATATTCACTTGCTGTTTTCAGAGTGCAATACCAAGTTTATATTCCCGCAAAGGGCGGTTTGTTTAGAGTCACTTAAGCTCCTGGAAACGCCAACCAGGCTGCAGTGCAGTTATCGTGGTCTGTTTGACAAAAATATAGTCAAATGATCCAGGAAAAAAGCAACTGACAGCAAGTGTGTCCTTACTGCAAAAACATGGCCGTTTTACCACCTTGATTTATAATTCTCTTACTTCGGGACAAGTTTTATGGTCAGGTGGTGTTTAGCTTTCAATTCATTCCGCTGTCGAGTGTCTGTCAAAAACTGGATTTCTCTTTTCGGTCAGGGACCGAAGTTTTTTTTGAAATAACCGAAAAAAGTTAAGTCAATTCGGTCAAAATACTTGAAAATATGGGCCAATGAATACTGTTAAGCGAGTTTTAATACAACTGTGAGACACGACCAAATTGTCTCAGGAAAACATGACCGAAACGTCTCAGTGAAAAAAAAAACAGGTCAAAACTGCTCGGTTCACATGCTTTGAAGTCTTGGTAATATCCGCAGTTTTAGTTCACTTTCTAATCCAAGTCGGATCCAACAATTGTCACAAACATGTGAGTCAATCAAAAAATGCCAAAAATATTATTTTTAGACGTAAACTTCGATTCTTGGAAACGTTGTACATTCCGGTGCAAAACCGGTCGACGAAATTTGATAAAAAGTTGGAAGATAATAAATTCATGACTAGCATTATTATATTTACTGTTTTTTTTTGTGGAAAAAGAAATTAGTCGGATGTTCCCATTCCCACGTAACCGTTTATAAATTTCCTATTGTCTGGTGGGGACCCGGTCGCAAAGCTTGATATCTGATGAAATACCGATGCGATGGGACGATTCTTGTACTGGCTCCCATTATCCATACAAATATTCATGTTGTGTTCGCTGGGTGACGCAGCTGATATCACGGGGATTGGCTATGCCTGATTCGTCGTGGTTACATGGTGGCGCTGCGCGGCTGTAAAGTGTAAAGGGCGAGCAGTTCAGTCTTTGTGGTTTGCATTTTTCAATACAAGCGAAGTCACCCTTGTAACTATTCATCACGCACGTGGGTACGTTGACGCTGCACATCACGTGGCAGGAAGCAGAAAGGGATGCGTGCGTTTAAAGTTGTAACTTGTGCTTGAACGCAAATTATAGTCTGCTCGAACGGTGCAACTGTGCTTGAAGATGATAAAACCGCAGCTTCGGTAAGATGCCCATCTTCATTTGCGTGAATGGTGATAAGCCTAAATTTAAAAGATTTCATATAGTGCTTCGTTTAGTCACGTTATGCTTCATCCAGATCAAAGGGTAGAGCTAACTTTTCTTTAAAATATAAGCAGCAAAGTGGACCAAGTGATGATTTCATCCATTATCACATGTAGATTTGTTTTGTTCGGGAAAAATGTTTCACAACATTGGAAACATGTATTTTGAAAGACGCACACCGTTAGCACCAAGTACAAACAACAAAGCGATAGTTGCTTGCTGAGATTTTGATCAACAACTTGCTGGGGTTTTGATTAATAGGAAAGTGCTGTTTTCAAGGTACTGTAGTACTGCAGATACTGGTGTGAAATCCGTAATATCTTCTGCTTTCTAGTACGAGGTGGAAGTGGCCAAGCTGTCTAGTACTGTCTTAGGTTGAGTTCGCGGGCTTGACAGGCGTTTAAAGTTACTGCAAAGGCAAATAGTCAGCGGTTTTGTAGCAGCCTGTTGAAATTTAGTGCGAATGACCGACAAAGTTTCGTAGAAAAACCGCAGTATCTGAAGTCAATATTTTATAGATAACTGTCATTGTTTCATCCTCAAGGCTGATAACTTGATTGTGGTCTGATTTTTTGTTTTCTTTGCCGACATCCGGTGTTTTCATCAGACCTCACCAATGTTCCCTCATAGGTTCGCAAGTGCGTAGTAACACCGGAACATTTGCTCAGTGAAATCTTCACTCGACATTCTCAAAAAATCATTGGCATTGTTTTGGGCAGAAGCAGAGCGCTTCTGAGCATATCGCATAGGCCAGGCGTGCCACTTTCACATGGGGAAATTCACTGCGGGCCACAAACCGATTTGTGACGTAACAAACCCTTGATTTTATAAGTTTTACTCGATAACACGAGGTGATAATGAGTCCTGTGGTTGCACGCAGTGTTGCCAGCTTGAATGGATGTAAACCAAATCTAAAAAATTGACATGTTTTCGAAGCGTTTGTTATACAAGTTTTTGGGTGGTAAGCCCATAACAGAAACAAGGTATAATTTTTGTGTGTTTTAATGGCAAATATATTTCAGACTAAAAAAATAATAAAAAACTTAAAGTCTTCGTACGAACTTATTACATCGCGGGCACTTAAAACAACCTCGCGGGCCGCGGGTTGGCCAGCCTTGGCATAGGCCTTTCAGAAGGTACTTGAACTAAATATGTAGTTAGTTCGTCTTTTGATAAGGTTTTATACTTATTCTAATAATTCACAGAGTTCGTGGTTTATTTAGAACTCTGTGCTAACTCACGCTTGAAAAGTTTATGTTCACTAAAAAAATTTGCTCAAGTGTAAAATTATGTTGGAGGGAACACTGGGCCTTACCCAGTCATTTCAAGAAGTGCAGCTGGCAGTACGTGCAGTATTGAGTCGAGTTGGTGTAAGAATCCGTGCTTCCTGTTTAGTGTCTCTTGACAACTCTTGTCCACTGTAGTTTACACAACTGACAATTGTTTTTTTCATTCACACCCCATTCAACTCGCCAACCAGTTCTCGCATTTCTAGAGTTGGCGAGAAGCAGTATTAATTATGTGGAAAGAACAAAACCATGTTTTTTTGTTATTCATGTCACATAACTGACAACGAAACAGTGAATTACGAAAAAACAACTTATTTCCAAATCAGCAAAAAAATAAATTAACGGTAAGATGTGCTGTGAATGGTATGTTGCTACAGTTTACAGTTTAGCAACAAGCTATGAGACTGTTGCTGTTGATGATGGCATAAAATCTTGGTGCTGAGTGTTGTTTGCGTGTCGTCTAGTGAGGAGTGGGCAAATATTTTCTGCAGGGGGCTCATTGAAAACTTAATTGCTACCGGGGTGCATATATTACACCGATAATAGTTGTAAAAATTCAACTAAACTTTTTATATCAGCTAGCACGAAATCATGGTAACAACAGTCACTTTTGGTTGAGTAAAAAAGCGTATTCGAATGAAACGCGTGGAATAAAATCAGGAGAATTATAATCTAATTATAGACTCTAAATACTGTATGTACCAATTATTTGCGTGTGGCTGCCCTGCGGGCCATAGTTTGCCCACCACTGGTCTAGCAGATCCAGTCAACTTATCATTTGATATGCAGAAGACAGGAACATTTATTTTCACACGGGTAAGAGGTCGAAAAAGACACCAGCACAGCGAGTGCCTGCTTTGCCAGTACCAAGACACCAAGATTCGTATATATTTTGCTTTTCTTCTGGAGAGGATAGATTTTCAACTGGGAGGCGAAGAAGTACCAAAGACTGCTATGAGTGAACTTAATTGGATTCACGAATTTTTCTATAATAAATGAGATTTTCCAAATGTTACTGAGATCATCAACTTCTCGATTCTGCCTGAAAAGATGTTGGATCTGGTTGTCGCAGGCTTGCAGCATTTCACACAAGAAGTAGCCATCGAATGAAGAACATGGCGACTGCAGACTTCAGCAATTTTTCAACAAAACCTGGTGCAGAGAAGTGTCCACCGCGATTGTCTCTTCTAGGAAGGAGAAATTTACCTACCTTCTTAACACATTCAAACCGCAAAATCAGTTTTTTTTATGTTGCCNGCTTCTCACTAGCAATCNAAATGCCGAGCCCCTTTCTTTACAGAGTGATTAGCTCATTGAGTGCTATATACACATCAGTCAAACAAGCAANCGTTTAAACAAACTACAGATCTTCAATATATTCAGCCAGTTCTAGTCTGTCCGCGGAGAAACTGCTGAAGGTTCTTCCACAATTCAAACAGATGAGAAAACACTCGGCCCTCATTTTGGTATGACGCAAAAGCGCAGTGTACTCGTATGTTCACAACTATCACACAAATCTCCAAAGAGTTTTAAGCTCCGGGGACAATGTTCTTACTGCAAGAGGGTGCCGATTAAAGCATTCGGTGATTTTAATGTTCATCAGTACATATCAAACTAAGCCTGTCAAGGTAACTTTTATGTCTTATGAAGAATTTTTTCATCTTGTGAAACGCGCCATGGCGTGCGAATTGTGATGTTGACTTCAGTAGTTGACACCACAGAAAACTTTCGTCCTTTATTTTGCACTTCACGTACTGGACTATAGCTGAGAAAGTTTGACACATCATTTGACTCATCTACCTGGAAAGAAACCGGTACTGGACTTTCCTTTATGTCAGCAAAAACTTGCCCCAAGATGTCTTTGCTCATGCCAATGATTCGGTCATGTATGCTACTATTTATTTGTTGAAGACACTTGGCACTTTTTTCTCAGCTTCCTTGCCAGGAACATTTGCCGTTATATTAGCGCATGGCTTGATGAATTCCCCGCCAATTTTCTGGAGATTTGTTGACTTAGCAAACTGCTATGTATTTGATAGGGAGCTTGCAGTAAAGTTTTCTGCAGTGGCAAACACCCGTTTGTAGGCGGTGTGGCGGCACTATCAAATCTGGCTTTTACGATCGTAAATCATAATGTTATATGTGTAATTAAATGACTTTCACAAAGTCCCATGTGGACGTGCCATTGATCACATCACGAAAAAGCCAAGAAGTTTGGAATGTTCCTGGTTGCAATCCAGAACTTGTATACAGGTTTCCGGTCATCACGCACTCGTTAATACAATGTGAATAGGCAATCGTAATTGGACGGTTTGGTTGGATCTAGAGCAAGAACCAGGCAAACTAGACCACGATTCAGGACGAAAAGGATGAAAAATCATGGTTTTTACCAAAAAATTTCGCGAAAAAGAGTCGATAAAAATACAACAGGTCACCGGTGTGACTTCCCTCTTTTTCTCTAAATATGAATTTTCACTATTGAGGTGGCATCAATTGCTGAAATTTTGGAGATGTTAGCAACGTGGTTAATGATCAGGCATGGCAATATTGTTGGGGGATGTGCCAACAGTTTGGTGAGACATCTATAGAATCAATACAAACTTTCGGTGCTTCATTTCATCAAACTGTTCCGGAAGTGGAGGGCCGTTTTTGCTTTTCACTTAATATGCAGTAATCACGCAGTGAATTATGATGGGTTACACGTTTTTTTAGCTAATGAAAGTGGTTCTTGGGGATAAAAGGCTGAAAAGCACTGGGCTAAAAGTCTAATCACTAGATTTGGTGTTCCTAAGAATCGATCGTGATTCCCTGGATAAAGACCACTGCCCTAAGCAATGTCGTTATTGCATCACCGCACTTTCGAGGCATTATAGATTGGCCCACCACCCTATTGAAAACGAGGTGGTATGCGATCCGGAGAACGCGATAAATGGCGAATATATATGGTCACGGGCTGCAACAGTGAATGGCAAGGTGGATCTTGCCTTAGCCGAAAATTACCAGTATAGCCTCTTTTTATTTAAAATCTCAAATATTTGTGTTGGCCATAATTGCCATGGAAATGAAAGCACCTAATCGCGATGGCAGGGCTAATTATATCGCATACCTAGATTTGGCGCGATTGCGACTGTTTACCTGCCGTGATGAAGGCTTGGAGACGTGATCAAGAAACTTTGCGCTTTTAACTATTTAAGAGTGCCGACGAAGTACCGACACTCAGTAGTTGACGGGTTATAAAGTGAATGTGTTGACAGAGAATTCATCGAGAGTAATGCGGCGCCTAGGTATTTCGACAAACTCTCATTCAATGCAAATTATTAACACAATGCTGAAGCGAAGTGCATATTTGCCCAAGTTTATGGGGACTCGAAAAGGTTAGTCGCAGTAGCAGAGTTGACTACCCGCGTTAACCTTATTCAACTGAAATGTTGCAAGGCGAGGGTGCACTTGTTTATCTGCTGTCACGTAAAGTGATTGATTGCTTTAAGCTGTTAAAGACTTTCAGTGCAGGACGATGCAAATCAAACAGTTGATTATCGAAACGTAGGTGATCGTGATTGAAATCGCTAACCGCTTATTATTTTGTTTTGCATGTATTGTGTGATTCTATTTAAATAAGAGCTGAAAAACTTATCGTCATGGATCATCATATTAGGTTGTAATTTCTTTATAGTACGGGCGCTGTTTCTCGTGCAGATGCATTGGTCAAGCGCTTGCGACCTACCTATAAATACAGGTCCAAAACAGCGTAGAAAAACATTAACGTCTCCACCTAGCACTTGTCCCGTGAAATGATCCGCTGGAAATTTTGCTGCCGCTGTTGCAAGTTAAGTAGTCTCATTGCTGTTTGATGAAGCTCTGAAAATCGAGTGCGTCTAAAGTTAGAAGTTGTAACTTCTGTTGTTTCAGATGCAAAAGCGTCTATTTAAATCCTTTAAATTGCTATTCTTCCGTGGAATATTGTAGAAAACCGGCAAGTTTTATAGCACGCACTTTGAAAGCAGCTGTACGCTGTTGACAATAGCGTTTGGACTGACCTGTCATCGTCTTTCAATGGTGCACTGTCGTAAGGATCTCCAAGATTCAGTTTCCATATTGCGGCTACTTTTAACAATGATCAGTAGCCTAGCAACCTCATGCAATGGTATACAGAGGGTTGACGCCCACTAATTTTCAGCTTTGAGTCAACCCGTGCGTCGCAACGCTGGTAAATGGCTGTACGAGACGAGTGCAGTCAGGTTCAATGCTCATCGAATGACATTGTCAGGCTTACAGCGATGGAACGAACGGATCACGAATCGTGTAGCTCCTGATTTACATCACGTTTTCTTGATTTTTGTGTCGTAGCCAGAATTAACGATCGGGGAGAGGGTGAAAGTTAGGATTTAGGAACTTGAGGTTATCAATGTGCAAGTAAAACATAAATTTGGTTTTTCGATGCAAACATCACCAAAGCAGGAAGCACGTCAAAGTTTACGTGAAGTTTCAAAAAAATGCTTGTTTATTGTACTTAAATGCATGTTTGTCTTCGAAATATAGGGGCTAGGACCCCGTGCATCTTCTGGGTACGCCTGTGCTTGGCTTGGAAAAAAACTGTTCTTGGTGGGCTTCAGGAAATTAAATAGCGATGTGCAACTAAGGTCTTCTGTTCGGCATTTTTCTGAATGGCGCTATCGCTTCGTTTCTCGCACATTTCATAGATTGCACTGTCACGCAATAGGAAAAGATCTCTTACCTAACCGTGGGTGTACAAGTGGCTGAACTGTATTAATATGACCGTTCAAAAACTTTTTAATTTCTGGAAAAACGGATTGGTTAGAGAGGCACTATAATTGCGGCATGTAAAAATGAGCAAGTGCATCTTGTTTTCTGGCCCACAAACTCTAACCAGATCCGCGCAGCCCACTGCTTTATGCGCTCGGTACAATGTCCATGAAGTAGCACCGGGTAAGAAGTTTACTAAATCAATAAGACAAATGTCTTAGTGCCAACACACTCATTTTGCTAGCCCCACGCAAAGCGTGCTATACCTGATGCAGGTAGTCAAGTTCCAGCCAAGGAAGGTTAGGTTGTGTGGGGCTGTTCCATGTCGTTCTCCGTTAACGCATAGCGCCTGTGGAACCAGGCAGAACACACAAAATGTGGACACTATTGGGAAAAAAACGTAGTTGAAAAACTAACGTAGTTCTGTGTAAAAAAAAAATTTTATGTAGCAATTCAACCACAAGGCATTTCTGGGTAGGAGCATGATAAAGTGCAATGTGCCTGTTGTGACTTGGTCTTTGCAGGGTGAAATGTTAGTGGCCTGCAGAGCCCAAACTAAAACATTTTCACATTTCACGTTTCACATTTCACGTGTCAATTTTATCAATTACTGAAAATATAGGGTATTTTCAAATATTAGCTAATCACTTCTTAGAAAACCCCACTCATTTACGTTCAGTTGCTCAGTGGGCTTGGAAAACGGTAAAGTGGCTGTGAAGCATTAGCCAAGTGGATGTACTGCGACTACACCAAGAAAAATACTTTACATAACATTTTTTTTCTTTTTTCCGTTCTGAAGACGATGACTTCTTTTCTTTGTCTCGTTTGATAAAACACTCCAAATCTGTTTGAGGTGCATAACTTGAACAAAACTTATTTTACGTCCGGGTGTGGCTGTGATAAAAGTTAATCATTATTTCAACCATTATTTGGCGATCATGCGAGGAAGTGCAAACTTCTAGTGCGCTGATCAGTGATGTGAGCCCCTTGACACACGTGTAGAAGACGGTTTATCGTTCATGTGGAAACCAACTCCATGTTCATAAAGTCATAGTCTTGTTTTGCATTGTGTGCTTCAAAGCCTCCCTTCGTATCTCTTGTTCATTGAATATTCGCACTGTTTTCATGGAAAACAAGTCTTTGGAGGTGTAAGTTTGTGTTCTTTTCAACAAGCTGTGGTTTTCCGAAACGCTGTTATTTAATAACATTATTTGATGAGGGACAGCAGTGCTTATTCTCAGAAGTTGCCAGGATGCGGTGTTGCACTTAAAACTTTCATTAAATTGGTTGTTAATGCAGATTGCAAGATTAGTGTAAAGACTTTCTTCGGCCAGCTATGCACTTTAGGTTGCATCTCAGTACCAATCGATATAGAGCATTTACCGCATCGATCGCTTTTCACAAATTTTGCCTTTCGTATTATGAAGGTCATTGAAGGAAAATTCTGTCCAAGCGCTGTCCAGTGTGTCTGCGTTTTTTGCAAAGAACCTGACCTCTTTGAAAGGAACACTTGAGACAGTAGACAGTCTGGAAAGATGCACTCTGCTTTCACTATATTAGAGCTGGTGTTGTTTGGGAATCAAAGAATTGCTGGATTGTTTTTTTTTTCAATAACAGGAACAACTGCCAGAAAAACGTTTCTCACTCTGTGGTATGTAGGGCAGGTTTAATGCACAAACGTACTGCGTGACCTCGCTCTCCTTGCACACGGCCGTGCAGGTCGCTCGATGATGTTTTCGAGCGGCGTCGTGTGTATGCAGATCATGAGCAAATGGGTAAACTTTTGATAATGCTTTTCTGTGTGTGGGATATCTGTCATGAAGGTTTTCTTACAGTTTGTATGCAGCTTAAACATTTGGGTGTCAAAATCAAAATATTTTTGCTGAATTTTTATGCTTTGGTTCACGGCGTGGTATCGCGCTTTGGAACTATTTCCAACAGGTTTAACTCGATGCATTTTACTTGTGTTGGAAAATTGCTTGACCAACCCCTGGTTCATGAAAGCACAGTGAATGCGGCGTGTTTTGTGCTTGCTATATTGATGTGCTTTAGCCCGCTGTGTTGGGTTGGAAGGTTAGTAAGTCCTTCGTCTTTTGTTATCAGCGTGCAATTGATCGTCTGACCCGAGACCTGGTTTGTCAGCCTGACTTGTAAGTATCTGTCAACATGCGAGTTCTTTGGCTGAAGTTCCCAGGTAGCGCGCAAGATGCTTTTCATATGCACCTTGACAAACAGTAATATCTAATAGACGTCATATGTAAACACTGCCGTGTTCTGTACATGCCATTGTGAAATGTTAAGTGTAAATCGTGTCTTTCGGCGCCTCGGAACCTGCAGCAGCGACGCTGTGTGTTTGAACAAATCCCTGGCGGTTGGAGTTGAACTCGTTTTTGTCAACAGTTCCGTATATAAGTAGAGGAAGTACGGATGAGTGTTAGTAGTGAAGACGAAGCAAAGTTGTTGCTAGTCAATAGTTACCATGAGGTCAGGCGAAAGCAACAGGTTCGGTTAACGGTCTTACCGAAACTTTATCTGACGTTTTTTTAGAGAGCAAAATTCCAATCATTGCCCAACCTTAATGGTTTTATCGACGTAATTTTCCATAGGAGATATGTGATCCAATTTCTTAAGAACTGGGGAATAAATTCCTGGACCTGACTTGCGACATCTTTTTCGTGTATGAACGAAATTTTGCAGTACATTAACTTCATAACAACTTGACACCGCCCCGTAAAATTGGAGAATATGTCACTTAGAAGAACTATTTATCATCACTTTCATTGTTGTCTTTTAATAATATTGGTAAGTGATCAACTTCAAGTGCATCAACCGAATTTGTGTAAAAGCAATCGCTGAAAAAGTTCAGTAAAGCTGTTGCGTTGCTTGTCTTATAGACATTCTTATCCTGCTGTTGGAAAATCACAAAAGTTTTGCTACTTAACTTGGTGTGTAACATGAAATCATGCCATCGACTTACATTATGAGATTTTTTACAAACTGTGATACATTGCTGGTTAAATCTGCCTGTTTGAGCAAAGCGAGCGTTTTGCCATTGTTTCCTGCAGCATGTAGACCTCGTTTTGTGTGATGACGATGCAAAGGCCAGCTGGATTGAATTTTGTTTGTCAGATTGCTATTGATTTCATGAGCCGATCTAAAAACTACAGTCCCACTGCGGCACACACTGCAGATCTACCGCATCCTAGCATACCACAAGCATACCGGGATGTACCGTAGCTGCTGTACTGCAGGCGTAACGCGGCCTACTAAAATACAGGTCTACATGGCTTGTCCCGTTGAAAATAACATGATTAACTCTATCATCATCGTTTTTTGTCCCTTCCTCGGAGTTTTATTGCATTACTGATGCTTGCACGCAGCTTTCAGCGGTAATTTTCTATGCGTAAGGGCAACGTTAATAATATGTTACCAATGGTCCTGTAAGTTCGTGTGAAATTTCCTATAACCCAGTACATTTGTCAGCCATTATGAAAATAATTACCGCATATGTGATCACCTCTACCAGAGGATCATAAAAGTAATCATCTTAGTGATCTGCGACCCACAAAACCTATGCACGCTGTGTTGCAACGTTAATCTGACAAAAAATTTCGAAAAATCGTAATTTTTGCTTCCATTGTCAATAAATTAGCATTTCAAAGGGCCAAACGTTGATCGCAGGTCGAAAATACCGTCGAATTCGGATTTTCCATCCATAGTTGACATAGAAAAGGCAAGGCTTCTCCTAAAGTTGTAAAAAAACTCGTTTACCTCACCGTACTAACAGCGTCAAGGAAAGCGTCATCTTTCTACTGACAATGGCAGACCTGGTTTTTGTTCAGTCATATATCGGTCATTCGCCTAATTTTTTTTTAAATGACCGAAAAAAGTAAGTAAATTCCATCGCAATGCTTTATTCAGTCATAAAAATTTCCGAAAACAAAAAATAACAGCCGTTTAGCAATTTCGGACAATTGACCAAAATGAGCGTAACTCTTGAAAATGTAAAGTATCTGGCGAGGATACTTAGCAAAAAACTTTTAATGAAATCGTGTCAGACGCCGGTAGACCCCGTTGGGCCACAGTAGGCCTGCAGTTTTTAGCTAAACCGGTATTTCATGGGTGACCGACGGCAAGAAGCTATGCCAAAAAGGCGTTTTCCTTCATACCCATAGCGCATTTATTTCAATGAGTGAAGCNGGCTTTCTTCATTCGCTACCGGCAAAATCTGTGCGTGCTGATTACACCTTCGTGGATACGATAGTTCCATGCCACTAGTTTTGAAAAGGAAGTTAACGTGAAATCCGGTCCACATCTACTATGTAGTGAAGTTTTCCCCGTCTTTCAGTAACTACTTTGTGTTGATATTGCATAAGCATTGGTCAGAACACGCTCATTAGCACTGAAACAATGACTTGTTGAAATTGCGGACGATATGGCCAGATCAAACTAAAGCTCATAGACTTTTGCGCATCTTGCAGAAGAATCAAACAACGGTTTTCACGTGGTTGCATTCGAATGTAATAAACGCAAACCTTCCGTGCAGCGCATATGTTGTCGTGGCAATCGCACTGCCTGTAGTTTCACATCGGCGTTTAGGAATGCCGATGCAGAGACATGTGGTTGGAAACGTAAGCATGTGTAGCAAATAGCAATCCCTGTGTTCACAATTCATTTTCACTTTACAAATTTGAAATTGCTCAGATGTTTTCCACGTTGCTTTTTCATAAATCTGACTCTTTGCTGACGATGAAAACGGCTCCTAATAGTTGGCGTTGCTCGATGCCAAAACCAGATGCATCGCAACTTCGTGCCTTCAGGCCCTCAATCTAGCAACGGAGCAGTCATGCGTTGCCGCGTTATTAATCTTCAGCGAGCTACTAAGCTGCACAAATTTTTATGTGCCCAGGCTTCTCAGGATTGAGACAACTTTGTTGCCAGGCTGTTGACAGCAATGCTTCACGCAATACTGCCGCGTTATATTTGCTAGTGTGGTGTTGACTGGTGTCTTTTGTAGTATTACTATTTTGTAGCATCGGCGGACTGGTGGTTACTTACCAGGTGCAGGCCACATGCAAAGGAACGAAATCCTATTTGGTTTGTGATCAGGCAATTTTCGCTCTGCGAAATGCGATAGGTTTCTCTGTGGTAAGTAACTGTCGTACACACGTATTCAAGAGACAAGGCGGCTGCACTGGGACAAGGACTTGCTCCCCTACCGACTTGATTCGCTGTTTCTGGCTTTTTTAAACCACAACACTACGGAGTAAAAGCAGAGCTGCTATTTATGTCCTTACCTCATTCAGAGATATATGGCTGCGCCTCGACAGACCTAAGGAATTGGGCTAAAATTATCGTGTTGATAGATGTAAAGCAAAAAATCGTGGTTCTGTCCTGTGTGCAGCACCTATGCGGTGATGAACAAGGAGGAAGTGGTATCCATTCTTTTCGTCGACGACTTTGGCTTTCTTGACCGTTATTAATTCAGTTTTTTGTTGGTTTCCATCAGCAACGAAACCCCGCTGTTATAAGATCAACGACATTCGAATTTATTACGTCACGCGGCGGCAGAAGGTAGACAACCTACACTCTTAAAGTTGGTTTCGAGCAAACGCGTAATCGAGCGCCGCCACTTAGTGCGCGTTTCTAAGGCATGCAATGTTGTTAATGTTGTGCAGTTGCCTGCTAACGGTAATTGAGTTGGCAAAGAAGTTGTAGTAACATGTAAGCAAAGCAGTGGGGACTTTCGTCAGTGGGTGAAGTTGTAACAATTTTTTGTAGATGTTATCTGCCATTGACGGCAAAGCTTGTGTCGGTTTTCTGATTCTGTGGAATCTGACGTAAGAATGCAGATAGTTTGGACAATTTGACAGCAACACGCTTTTTCATTTGGATTATAAATTCATAAAATTTTTCAGAAAATCTTTTATTACAATTGTATTATTGAATTCATAAATAGGCAGACGGCCTTAAACGCCGTGGTTAATTATTCACTGTTTTCTGGCTTGTCCGGCGTCGTTCACTGACATCTTTGTAGAACTCCATCTGTAGGCCATGCCTAATGTTCAATTCTATGGATGCGTGGGTTTACTGCCGCGGTGAACGGGACATCACGGTTATAATGACTACATACTGATCTTGGTTTTTGTTGAACTGCGAAGATGAATCGATTTTGTGTCATTGTAATGGTGCTGCTGCTGCTGAAGGGTTGAGTTACCGAAGCTGAAGAACGAAAGCGACGACGTACTGTATACATCAGCATCTCAGGCAACATATGGACTTTATTGTGCAGGAATGCATAGTGGTGAAGTTGCGATCCTATGAAAGGATTACAACCATGCCGGCAGTTTCGTAATAATCTTGCAGCTGCTTGCAATACAGCTAGTATGAAAGCAAACACACAGAAAAAGGTACTAGGGAAATCATCTCAGAGTACCCGCCACGGGAAAAGTGAACACTAGAGCTGTTTGAAAATTTATATAGGATGGGGTGTCAGAGGTCGATTTTTTACACACACACTAGCATATTTAATTCATGTTGATGATCTTCACTTCCAGGCATACTTGTTATCCACCCAGGCTATCCTTTTCCAGTTAACCATCCTTTCTCTGCCGCGTCAATGTGTTTAGTCATGTGTGCATGGCAAATACTAGCTTTCGCGAATTGTGAAATGCGAACGGTCCGTAGTTGCTCTGCAGTAATGATTTGCTAAATGTTGTATTCGGCTGTATACTAAACATATTTCTCGTACTTGCGTATCAGGTCTGTTATATTTGGATTAGTTGGTTTGCAGTATCAAGCTATACTTCCGGTTTTTCAATTTAAAATTCTTAAGAAGCCACAACAAATTTTTTCAACCGTCATAAAGCACCGCTGCAGCTGTACGACTGTTGACCTAATCAAACTGGCGTCAAGGCTGTGCCAGCTGACTAAGTATGTGGGGTTTTCGCCGTAAACAATCCATGTGGCTTCTGCAGCCCTGAAGGAAATGCGTCACTGCATGAGAGCGCACAAATGATCTGTTTCTGATATTGCCAGTTTTAAAACTCGGTGGTTCATTTCACTTATTTTGTGGTAAAAATTGCTGGCAGTTCTGTCTCAGTCAGCTTTCAAGGCTGACCTTATGCGTGTCATACGTTAGTCAAGCTTCAGCGCTGTTACAGGTAACACTTTTCCGTAGAAGTCGTCAGAACGCTTGCTGCAATTTTGAAAGGAATTGTAATATTACTGTCGGGCGCAGTGGCCGATTGGGGGTAGCTCTGGTCTGTGGATCGTGTTGCTGCGAGTCTTGTAGATGTGCTGCACACATTGATCTCAAGTCTGATGCACNGCTTTTGACCACAGTGTAGTTAAGACCTCTAATGTTTTAATTATGGTTGTGAAGGTGGTTTGGAGCTCGTTGATCTTTACACCAAGCAGAGTAAATCCCAGCTGCTGGTGCTAGATCTGTAACTTCGGCTGCCCCGCAAAAACACTCAGTCCCGTGCCAGTTTCTGCGTAGTGCTAGATTGCAGCTTTTTCCGCTACAGTAGACGAAATACAGGGTGACCCAAAAAGATGTGTACCCGTGAAAATTTCAATTGTGACTTTGATTAAAAAGCTATTTATTTCAAATTACAACCACACATTATTC